>Ga0182021_10005706_pt1 | contig 14777 bp, 12 predicted proteins | sample 612E3MmetaG_FD_120493 | JGI IMG/M metagenome (GOLD analysis project Ga0182021, IMG submission 120493) | Permafrost microbial communities from Stordalen Mire, Sweden - 612E3M metaG (Illumina Assembly) | ecosystem: Environmental > Terrestrial > Soil > Wetlands > Permafrost | place: Sweden... | reverse complement strand
GGGGCCATCTGGGCCGAACAGGCGTGGGGCCACTACTGGAACTGGGATCCCAAAGAGGTATGGACCTTCGTCATCTGGGTCGTCTATGCCGCCTACCTGCATGCACGCGCGACAACGGGATGGTCGCCGCGAGCGGCCAATTATCTGGCGCTGGCGGGTTATGGTGCCATCCTGATCAACTACATGGTCGTCAACGTGTTCTTTGTCGGCCAGCACTCGTATTCAGGGATGTGAGCATGGCGCGGTACACGGTGTTGCGGTTGATGATCTTCTTTGGGCTCCTTTGCGCCTTGTGGCTTCTGGGCCTGCGCGATGTGAGCCAGCGCTGGTGGCTGCTCGGTCTTTCGGCGTTGGGCTCCGTGGTGGTGTCGTACTTCGTCTTGCAGGGTCCGCGCGCTCAGTTCAGCGCTAGTATCGCGCGTCGCGTTGATGAACGTGCCCGGCGCGCTGAGCAGGCTGGAACCGACCGTACGGACGAGATCGCTGAGGACTCCGAAGCTGGACAGGACCCTAAAGGAGCCTGAGGCGGTGCGGCAGGGCCTCCTGCCGTTCAGCCCAGGTGCGGGGCGGCCATCAACCCGATCGCCAGGAGCACGCCATAGACCAGTTCGAGGCGCCCGGTCCCGGACAGAACGGGGATCAGGTCTTTGCCGACGGCGCCGCCCAGGACACGACGCAACAAGGGGATCGCCAGGACGAAGGACAGCAGGGCGACCAGGGCGGTTGGGTGGATGATGCCGGCCACCAGGACGCAGGCAAGTGCGACGATCAGCAGAGCGGCGTACAGCCTGCGGGTCCGGGACTGGCCCAGGCGCACGGCCAAAGTCTTCTTGCCGTGTATCTGATCGGTCGGGATGTCGCGCAGGTTGTTGGCGACCAGGATCGCTGAGGCGATGGCGCCGACGCCGATCGCACCAGCGATCGAGGCCGCGCTGAGGGAGAGCGCCTGGGTGTAGGTCGTGCCTAAGGTGGCCACCAGACCGAAGAACACGAAGACGAAGACTTCACCCAGCCCCGAGTATCCGTAAGGCCGTTTCCCCCCGGTGTAGTACCACGCGGCGGCGATCGAGGCGGCGCCGACCAACAGCATCACGTACGCAGCGCTGAGAGCCACAAGCGCCAGCCCCAGCACTGCCGCGCTGGCGAAGCAGAGCATTGCCGCGAGCTTGACGGTTCCAGGGTTGGCCAGCCGCTGGCCCACGAGCCGGACAGGGCCCACTCGTTCCTGATCGGTGCCGCGGATGCCGTCGGAGTAGTCGTTGGCGTAGTTCACACCGACTTGCAGCGCCAGGGAGACCAGCAGGGCAAGCACGGCGTAGGCCGCGTTACCCTGCTCGAGGGCGTAGGCGGCGCCGGTACCGACCAGAACGGGTGCGACAGCGGCGGGAAGGGTTCGGGGCCGGGCGCCCTCGACCCACTCGGACAACGTGGCCATGGAGTTGTTTCTCGCTTCGTTCTTTGTCAGGTCAGGCGATGGGCTGTTACGGGCAGATGCAGTCACAGATTGCGCAGGAAATCCGGATCATCGTCGGGGCCACGGGGTGCGGCGGGGTAGTTGGACCCTCGGCGTCCACTTCGAGGGCCGCGTTGGCGGCCCGTGACGAGCCAGGCAACAGCGCCGATCCCGGTCGGGGCCGAAAGCAGGATCAACATGATCCAGATTATCTTGGGCAGGTGCTGAACGCGGCTGTCCTCGGTCTGGATCGCGTCGATCACGGTATAGATGGCCAGTAAGAGCGGAACGACCACGAGCAGCACATCGCCCATTCTGACCTCCTCGCTTGACTGCCTGATGTTCCTGTAGTGATTTTGTCACGTCTTAGTGGCTGTGGTCGAAAAGTCTCCGGACCGTGGCCCTGTCGGGTTTGCCCAGGCCCAGCAGCGGGAGCTCAGACAGGGTCAACAGCCGCCGCGGCAGCCCGTAGTCAGGCAGTATGCCGCGCAGCTGGTCGCGCACCTCGTCAAGGGTTGGGGACGAACTGCCTTGTGCGACAACGATCGCGGCACTGACGACCTGGCCCCACTCGGCGTCGGGACTGCCCACCACGATGGCCTCGGTGATGGCGTCGAGCCCGACCAGTGCCGCCTCGACCAGGCGCGGTACCACCTTGAGGCCGCCGGTGTTGATCAGATCGTCGATACGGCCGTCGATGATAAGAGCGCCCGCGTCCAGGTGGCCCACGTCGTCGGTGCGGAACCAGGGTACGCCATCCACGTCTTCGCAAAATGACTTGGCCGTGAGTTCGGGTTCGCCGAGGTAGCCCTGTGCGAGGGTGGCACCGCCGAGCCGGATCCGGCCGTCGTCCTCGAGCTGAACGCGACTGACGTCAAGGGCATGACCGTCATAGACGCAGCCGCCAGACGTCTCGCTCATGCCGTAGGTGGTGACCACCCGGACCCCGGCTTCTCGTGCTGTGATCAGCAGACTGGACGGTGCGGCTGCGCCGCCCAGGAGTGTGGCGGCGTATCGGGTGAGCGCCTCGCGTCCCTCAGCGGAGGCGAGCAGTCGGACGAGCTGGGTTGGCACCAGTGCGGTGTAGGCCCTGGTGTCGGGGGGGATCTCTGCGGTGGCTCGGGCGAACGCTGTACTGGTGAAGCCTCCCGTCAGATCCATGCAGACCGGTGTCCTGTTCGCGACCAGTGACCGAACAAGGACCTGGATTCCGGCGATGTGGTGGGCCGGAAGGGCTAGTAGCCATTGGCCCGAGCCACCCAGCCGCTGATGGGTGGTGTTGGCTGAGGCAAGGAGGGCGGCGCCGGTCAGCATTGCCAGCTTGGGACGCCCGCTCGAGCCTGATGTGCCGATCGTCAGCGCCAGGCCCGGGGGGAGGCCATGTACATCCTCAGGAATGGGCTGTGGGGGACTGTCCACCGCATGTGGGGCCACAGCCGGACCTGAACCGTTCAGAGCTCTCTGAAGGTCGTCCAGGACGCTGAGCACGGCTCGTCCCGAAGCGACGGGCAGAGCACGTAGACCGGAACCACTCACCCTCCGAGCCTATGTTCTCTCGGGACCGTGAATACTAGGCGGGTGAATGAGATGACACGCCCGTTGGCCGTGGTGACCGGAGCGAGCAGCGGCATCGGAGCCGCCACAGCTCGCCGACTTGCCATCGAAGGGTTCGAGGTCGTGTGCGCTGCCCGCCGGGCTGACCGGATAGCCGCCCTTGCCGCAGAGATCGGCGGCCGTGCAGTGGTGTGCGACGTAACGTCCGCCGACGACGTGGCAGCGCTCGCCGACGATGTCGGTGGGCGCTGTGACCTGCTCGTGAACAACGCTGGCGGGGCGCTCGGGGCCGATTCGGTGGCCCGGTCCGACCTCGACCAGTGGCGGTCGATGTACGAGGTCAACGTCATCGGCGTCGTGGCCGTCACCAAGGCGCTGCTGCCCTCGCTCGTGACCTCGCAGGGCCAGATCGTGGTGATGGGCTCGACCGCGGGTCAGGTCGCCTATGAGGGTGGTGGCGGTTATGTGGCCGCCAAGTTCGCGGTCCGTGCGGTCGTCGACACCCTGCGGTTGGAGCTGTGGGACCAACCGGTGCGGGTGTGCGAGATTGCGCCGGGCATGGTGCGGTCCGAGGGCTTCGCACTGACTCGCTTCGGTGGGGATCGGGCCAAGGCCGACGCGGTGTATGCAGGGGTGGCACAGCCGCTGACTTCAGAGGACATTGCTGACTGCGTGGCATGGGTAGCGACCCGTCCCCCTCACGTCAACATCGACCGGATGATCGTGCGTCCTCGCGCGCAGGCTGCAAACCACAAGGTCTATCGCGTCCTGGGCTAGTGGCGTCCTGTCTTGGGACGTCCATCCAGGCGAGATTAGTCAGTCATCAGTAGGGAGACGGATTCGACCTGAGGGTGCCACAGGTCCTGTTTCCTGATCAGTAGTAATAAGGAAACGGTGACCAGTCGGGGTCACGCTTCTCCAGGAAGGAGTCCCGCCCCTCGACGGCCTCGTCGGTCATGTAGGCCAGACGCGTCGCCTCACCTGCGAACACCTGCTGGCCCATCAGACCGTCATCGGTCAGATTGAACGCGAATTTGAGCATCCGTTGTGCCGTGGGGCTCTTGCCGTTGATCTCCATGGCCATCTGCAGTGCCTCGGCCTCGAGGTCTCCGTGGTCCACGACGATGTTGACCGCGCCCATTCGCTGCATGTCCTGGGCGGAGTACGTCCGCCCCAGGAAGAAGATCTCTCGGGCAAACTTCTGTCCGACCATCTTGGCGAGGTAGGCCGAGCCGTAGCCCGCGTCGAACGAGCCAACATCGGCATCTGTCTGCTTGAACTTTGCGTGTTCTCGACTCGCGATGGTCAGGTCGCACACGACGTGCAGAGAGTGCCCACCGCCTGCCGCCCAGCCGTTGACCACCGCAATGACAACCTTGGGCATGGTGCGGATGAGACGCTGCACCTCAAGAATGTGCAGCCGCCCACCCTGTGCCTGAACTCGAGCGGTGTCAACGGTGTCCACTGTCTCGCCGTCGGCGTACTGATAACCGCTACGTCCCCGGATCCGTTGATCCCCGCCGGAGCAGAACGCCCGACCTCCGTCCTTCGGGCTGGGGCCGTTGCCAGTCAGCAGCACGGTGCCGATGTCGGGGGACATACGGGCGTGGTCCAGCGCCCGATACAGCTCGTCGACCGTGTGCGGGCGGAACGCGTTGCGCACCTGCGGCCGGTTGAAGGCGATCCGCACGGCGCCTGTCGCCCTGGCACGGTGGTAGGTGATGTCAGTCAGGTCGAAACCTTCCACAACGGTCCACGCGGTCGGGTCGAAGATCTCGCTTACACTCTGTTCGCTCACGTCAGCGAGAATATGCCGCATGACGTCCTTGCTAATGCCCGACCTCGCCGAAGCGCTCGACACGTTGGCGGTTGTGCAGATTCCGATGCGGGTCAGGTTCAGGGGCGTGACGGTGCGCGAGGCGGCGTTGATCGCCGGCCCGAAGGGGTGGGGCGAGTTCGCGCCGTTCCCGGAGTACGACGATCTCGAGTCCTCCCGATGGTTGGCGGCGGCGTTTGAGGCCGGATGGGTCGGGTGGCCGGACCCCGTTCGTCGCGCGGTGCCGGTGAACGCGACGGTGCCCGCAGTGCCCGTTGTTGAGGTCCCCAGCGTCCTGGCGGTGTACGAGGGGTGCACGACGGCCAAGGTCAAGGTCGCCGAGTTGGGTCAGCGGCTCCGGGACGATCTCGACCGGGTCGCCGAGGTCAGGGCCGTGATGGGATCAGGGGCGCGGATCCGCGTGGACGCCAATGGGGGGTGGACCGTCGATGAGGCGGTGGATGCGTTGGGCAGACTCACGGTATATGGGCTGGAGTATGCCGAGCAGCCGTGTGCCACTGTCGAAGAGCTTGCCCTATTGCGAGTTGCATTGGCGCACAATGGCATTGACGTCTTGGTGGCAGCTGACGAGTCGATCCGGAAGGCGGAGGATCCGATGCGGGTGGTGCGCGAAGAGGCCGCAGACGTGATTGTGGTGAAGGTGGCGCCTCTGGGGGGAGTGCGATCCGCTCTCGCGATCGCGCAGGAGTGTGGGCTCCCGACAGTGGTGTCCAGTGCACTGGACACCAGCGTCGGCATTCGGGCGGGCCTTGCTTTGGCTGCGGCCCTGCCTGAGCTACCGTTCGCCTGCGGACTCAGCACGGTGGAGCTACTGGCCGGCGATGTCACCGATGACTCCCTCGTGCCAGCCGCAGGCTCGATTGTGTTGCGGGACCTCACGATGGATCACGAGCTGCTTGACCGGTGGCAGGCGCCTGCCGACAGGCAGCAGTGGTGGCGAGAGCGGCTCATCCGGTGCCACCGGTTACTGAGCGAAGCCTAGTGCGCGGGCCACCTGCCCAGAGGCTGCAGGCACTGCCGGTCAGGCTGGGCGGACCACCAGACATACCTGCTGGTTCTTCACCCGAGTCAGCACCAGCGTCATCTCGACCGACCCGGACAGTCTCAGCTGCCGACGTAGCTCATCGGCATCCAGCGCCACACCGCGCTTCTTGATCGTCACGCGGCCGACGTCGCGGTCGCGCAGCCATGCGCGTAGAGCCTTGACGTTCAACGGCATGGACTCGGTCACCGCGAACCGCCGGGCATAACCGACGTCGACACGGTTGTCAGAGGTCACATAGCCGACGCCTGAGTCGAGCTCGAAGCCGTCGACGGCGGAGGTCAGGGCTCCAGTCAGTCCGGCCCGGATGACGGCACGGTCGGGCTCGTAGAGCCAGGCACCGATCTGGCCGAGCGATGACGCGACCGGAGCGGCACCACTGGCACCGCCCGCGTCGGCTTCACGTACGGTCCACGACCGTCCTTGCGAGCCGATCACCAACGCCGAGCGGCCGACCCTGTTGACCAGTGGGCCCCACCAGATCGCGCACTCAAGTACCTCGCCATTCAGCGATGTCCACTGGGCTTCGGTGCCGGCCGGGATCGCGCCGTGCGGGAATGAGGGCGAGAGCTTGGCTCCGGTGGCCGGCAGTGACTGCGCTATGGACTGCACTGTCGACCAGGTGGGCGAGATGGCGTCCAGCCTGAATACTCGCCGGGTCTTGCCGCGTGAGTCTGTGACACCTGGGGTACGCCGCGCAGGGTCGAGCCATGCTCCGGTATGTCGCGCGCCCTCACCGCTCGGCAGCTGGGTTCCCTCGGCGGTTCCGATGAATGCTGAGGCTCCGGGCCAGTGCCGCAAGTTGACCCCGGCCAGCGTCGCGGTCACCTCGTCGGCGTCGATGGCAGTCACCTTAAGGTCCAGCCCGGCGATGGCCATCGCGTCGGCCCCGATGCCACAGCCGAGGTCGAACACCTGACGAATCCCGGCCCCGCGGAAACGTTGTGCATGGCGGGCCGCGATCTCCAGCCTCGTAGCCTGCTCCAGACCGTCGGCGGTGAAGAGCATCCCGTCGGCGAACTCCCCGAACTTTTCGTGACCCTTGGCTCGCAGCCGAGACTGAGTCAAGGCCGCTGCCACTAGGTCGGCGTCGAACCCGGCAGTTCGCAAACCCTCGCCCAGGGACATGGCGGTGGATTCGTCATAGGGAGGTAGAGACTGCAACAGACCCCAGCCCTCGCCGGAGACCAGTTTCGTCACGGCGTTGAGGTCCATGACAGACATCCTCCACCATCGGGCATTTGGCACAGTCGTCGGCGACCTATTTCCCGGTCCTTCAACCTACTTTCTGGCAGTTCGAGCGGGCACGATGTAGCCATGATGGACAACGGTCGGTTCCATATCGCAGAGCTGGACATCTCGGCCCGAGCCGGCCTTCTCCTGGGCGCATATGCCACCGGCATGTCATATCAACCCAACTTGTTGTCCCGCGGCACCCGCGACCAGGCGATTATCACGGGGGTCGCCGCGGCCTCGGCATATGGGTGGAGCTCAACGGCGCATTCGTTCCTGCGCTCCACCGCCGACCGGTTGCCCACCGCTCGCGAATCCCTGAACGGCCGTGTGGTCACCGGCGCGTTGGTCGATGGTGGCGCCTTCCTGACGGGACTCGTCATAAGCCGAGTCTGCCCGCCACAGGAGCACGAGTCGGGAAGCCACGCGCTGGTGCGGCTCAGCGCGACGACCACGATGGCAGCCGCCGTGTGTGGGCTTGTCGCTGATGCTCTGGAGTGCCTCCGCGGCCAGCGAGCAGGGCGGCCCCTGGCGATCGGGACTGCCGTTCTTGGTGCCGCGGCCGGGTATGCGATATCGCGTCCAAGTGGGAGCAGTACCGGTGCGCACGACTGGGACGTGGTCGACGACCTCAAGGCCGGTGAGGACCTTGAGAACGTGCATCGCGAGGTCTCGCCAGCCAAGGCCGCCGCGTCCGGCCTGGCGGTCACCCTAGCGCTGGTTGCGGTGGCCCGAGCCGAGACGGCGCTCAGCGGCAGGGCGGCCAAAGTGGCGGCCGCCGTGTTGGGCGGTAGAGCGCAGGATCACCGCTCGTTGGGAAGACTCGGATCGTTCGCAGTCCTGGGCGCAGCCGGCTGGCAGGCAGTGGTCCTGGTGAACAAGATGCTGACCAAGCCCGGGAGCGCCATCGAGGGTGCACACAGTGTGCCTCCGTCACTGCCGGAGGTCACCGGCAGCCCGGAGTCGTCGATCCCCTGGACCGACCAGTCCAGGGAGTCCGCCCGGTGGCTGTCGATGACGCTGACGGCCGACGCAATCGCCGACGTCATCGGTGAGCCTGCCCAGCAGCCGATTCGGGTGTACTCCCCGCTCGACAGTGCGGCCACGGCGGAAGAACGCTCTGAGCTCCTCCTCGCCGAGATCGACCGCACTCACGCTCTGGAGAGGTCCGCGTTCGCGATCTTCTCCCCCACTGGTTCGGGGTACATCAACTACGTCGCCTGCGAGACATTCGAGTACCTCACTCGCGGAGACTGCGCGTCGGTTGGCATCCAGTACTCCGTGCTGCCGTCGGCTTTGTCTCTCACGAAGGTGGACCTTGCCACTCACCAGACCCGGATGGTGATCAACGGCATCGTCAAACGTCTGATGGCGATGCCGGCCGAGAGGCGGCCCAAGTTCTACATGTTCGGCGAGAGCCTGGGGTCCCAGGTCAGCGAGGAGATGTTCGTCGGCACGGGCGTTACCGGGCCCTCGGGTATAGGTCTGGACGCCGCAGTCTGGATCGGCACCCCCGCCGCCACCAGGTGGTGGCGAGAGCTGTGGGGAGATCGAACGGTTGCGGATGCTCCTGATGTGGGCCCCGGATCGGTCTACCTGCCCCGGGCCGTCCGCGACTGGCACGCCCTGCCGCCTGCGGAACGGGCCAAAGTGAAGTTCCTGTTCTTGAAAAACGGCGACGACCCCATCCCGAAGTTCGGTTCAACGGTGCTGTGGCGCAGGCCGGACTGGCTGGGGCCCAACGCACAGCGGCCACCGGGCGCTCCGCGTGGCACCAGGTGGATGCCGGTCACGACGTTCTTCATGACGTTCCTGGACATGCAGAACGCCTTGGTGCCCACCCCTGGCATCTTCGAAGAGGGCGGGCACGACTACCGACGTGAGATCCCCGAAGCGGTGCGTACGGTGTGGGGCCTGGATGCGAGCGCCAAACAGATGGAGAGGGTCCAGCGGGCGCTTCGCAGGAGGGAGCTGTTCTGGGCAGTTAGGCGTCGCTGGTACGACGTCCAGGTCATGGCGACGCCCGAACGCCCGGCGGCCGAGCAGAAGCTCGTCGAGATGGTGTCCGCGTGGACCCACCGTCAGGTTGACCTGGCCGGGGTGCGCGCGCTCGCCGAGGCAGACGGGACGGACTAGCCGATATCGCCTTCAGGATCTGGGCAACCGTGACCTGTGAGTGACCGTGTCGTGTTCGCTTCTGGCACTCAAGTTGACCGAGTGCTAACCGGCAACCTAGATTCTGATTAGCACTCGTCATGTGCAAGTGCTAATCGCGAGCAATGAGCAGGTCGACCCCGCGACGGAGGCCGGCGCATCAATCGCCTGATAGATCGCACAACAGATCGCATTCAGCGTTCTTTCCTGTCCATCTTCGACATTCCCGAAGGGGAGGTCACACGTGTCGGTTTCCATCAAGCCCCTCGAAGACCGCATCGTTGTCAAGTCCAGCGAGGCCGAGCAGACCACTGCGTCCGGTCTTGTGATCCCGGACACCGCCAAGGAGAAGCCCCAAGAGGGCGAAGTCCTGGCGATCGGTCCTGGCCGCATCGACGACAACGGCAACCGCGTTCCACTTGACGTTGCCGTTGGCGACAAGGTCATCTACAGCAAGTACGGCGGCACCGAGGTCAAGTACGACGGCGAGGAGTACCTCATCCTGTCCGCTCGCGACGTCCTCGCGATCGTCACCCGCTGATACTCAGCCTGCGCGTATGACGCGCCCCGGCTCGCGCCTTCAACAGGTTCGTGCCGGGGCACCGTCATCCACCCAAGTTCAGTGGGCAAGACTTAGTTTCTCGCAGTTCGCAAGAACGGCATACCAGCCCGTATGCCGGTTCGTTGCCTCTGGCAATCGCCCAGGCAGCACCCAAGATCCGTTTAGTAGTTAGGGAAGGCTCATGGCCAAGACGCTGGAATTCGATGACGCGGCGCGAAAGTCGCTCGAGCGTGGCGTGGACAAGCTCGCCAACGCGGTCAAGGTGACGCTCGGCCCAAAGGGTCGCAACGTCGTCATTGACAAGCAGTGGGGCGCCCCGACCATCACCAACGACGGCGTGACGATCGCCCGTGAGGTGGAGCTCGAGGACCCTTACGAGAACCTCGGCGCGCAGCTCGCCAAGGAGGTCGCCACCAAGACCAACGACGTCGCCGGTGATGGCACGACCACCGCGACCGTGCTGGCTCAGGCCATGGTCAAGGAAGGCCTTCGCAACGTTGCAGCCGGTGCTGCTCCCTCCTTACTCAAGCGCGGTATCGATGCCGCGGTGGAGGCCGTAAACGCCCGTCTGCTCGAGGCCGCACGTGAGGTCGAGGGCAAGGAAGAGATCGCCCAGGTCGCAGCACTCTCCGCACAGGACCCGATCATCGGTGGCCTGATTGCCGAGGCGTTCGACAAAGTCGGCAAAGACGGCGTTATCACGGTCGAGGAGTCCCAGACCGCGATCACCGAGCTTGAGTTCACCGAGGGCATGCAATTCGACAAGGGCTACCTCTCGCCGTACTTCGTGACCGACCCTGAGCGCATGGAGGCCGTCCTGGAGGACGCCTACGTGCTGATCACTCAGGGCAAGATCTCGGCCGTTGCCGACATCCTCCCGATCCTGGACCAGGTCGCGCAGGCCAAGAAGTCCCTGCTGATCATCGCCGAGGACGTAGATGGCGAAGCACTGTCCACCCTGGTGGTGAACAGGATCCGCGAGATCCTCAAGGTTGTCGCTGTCAAGGCGCCGGGCTTCGGTGACCGCCGCAAGGCGATGCTGCAGGACCTTGCGGTTCTCACCGGCAGCTCCGTCATCAGCGCAGAGGTTGGACTCAAGCTCGAGTCGACCCAGTTGGGTGATCTCGGCACTGCCCGCCGCATCGTGGTCACCAAGGACAACACCACGATAGTTGACGGCGCCGGTGACAAGGACGAGCTTGCCGGTCGCGTTCACCAGATCAAGAGCGAGATCGAGCGCACCGACTCGGACTGGGACCGCGAGAAGCTCCAAGAGCGCCTTGCCAAGCTGTCCGGCGGTGTCTGCGTGATCAAGGTTGGCGCGCACACCGAGGTTGAGCTCAAGGAGAAGAAGCACCGCATCGAGGACGCCATCTCGGCAACCCGAGCAGCAATCGAAGAGGGCATCGTCGCCGGTGGCGGCTCCGCTCTGATCCATGCCGTCTCGGTGCTCGATGACCTCGATCTGGAGGGTGACGAGGCCACCGGCGTGAATATCGTGCGTAAGGCCTCAGCCGAGCCGCTGCGCTGGATCGCCGAGAACGCCGGCCTCGAGGGGTACGTCGCAGTGTCCAAGGTCGCCGAGCTTGAGTCCGGAAACGGCCTCAACGCGGAGAGCGGCGAGTACGGCGACCTGATCAAGGCCGGAATCATCGACCCGGTCAAGGTCACCCGTTCCGCACTGCGTAACGCCGCATCGATTGCCTCCATGATCCTGACGACGAACACGCTCGTCGTTGAGAAGAAGGTCCAGGAGGAATCCGCTGACGGCGGCCAGGGCCACGGCCACGGTCACTGACGGCCGCCTGAGGTAGCAACTCAGCATGACGAAGGCCGCAACCCCCCCAGGGTTGCGGCCTTCGCTGTATCTGCACGCCAGCGGTCCGAGGATGGCTGGCGGTCTTGGATGCTCAGATGGAGGTGACCTGGATCTGAGTCTCGCCGAGGTCGACAGATGAGCCGGGCCGGACCTGGCGTCCGCGCCGACGATCCACTTCCCCGTCCACCCTGACCACGCCGTCCGCGATCAAGGCCCGGGCCTGCGCACCGTCATCGACGACTCCAGCCAGTTTCAACAACTGACCGAGCCGGATCATCTCGCCGGCAATGGGAACCTCGATGGTGTTGCTCACCTGGTTGAGGTGGCTCAGCTCGCCGCCGGAACTGGCGTGGGGTTATAGGTCGCCTCACGTTCGTACTCGGTCATCGCACCCCACACGCCGTATGGCTCGCGCACGTGCAGCGCGTGCTCACGACAGCTCTGCAGGACCGGGCAACCTAAGCACACGGCTTTGGCGGCGCTGTCCCGGCTGCGACGCGCGGGCCCTCGCTCACCCTCGGGATGGAAGAAGACGTCGGGATTCTCACGTCTGCATGAGCCGTCAAGCTGCCACTGCCAAAGATCTGCAACTGGCCCTGGCAAGCGAGATACGGTGGCCAACGGTGCCTCCTTGGATGATCCGACGTGAGTGCCGGTTCGCGGACTCGTCCCAGCTGGACAGTTGAGAAAATGTGGCTTTTGCCCGCGTATTCGGGAGGTTACCCGCGTGGTGGGGGATGAAACAAGGGTCCAGGATGGTGACTTGAGCGATAGACAAGACGGGTGAGACGTGGTGGCCAGTTATTGATCAATCCAAACCGCGCGTCCGTCCAGCTGCCCGGCCTGCCGTAGACTCGCAAAATGAGCTCACCGGCCGCTTCGGAGTCCGCCGCTCCTGCCCCTTTTGCCGCACCGTTCGCCGCTCTTGGGCTCACATTTGACGATGTGCTGCTTCTGCCCGGAGCCACCGAGGTCATTCCCAGTGAGGTCGATACGTCGGCCCAGCTGTCTCGAAACATTTCCCTGAAGCTGCCGCTGGTCTCTGCGGCGATGGACACCGTTACCGAGGCACGGATGGCAATCGCCATGGCGCGACAGGGTGGCATGGGCATCTTGCACCGCAACCTGTCGATAGAGGACCAGACCCGGCAGGTGGATCTGGTGAAGCGATCCGAGTCGGGCATGGTCTCGGATCCGGTCACTACAACTGGCGACGCAACACTGGCCGAGGTCGATGAGGCGTGTGGGCGGTTCCACATCTCGGGTCTACCCGTCATCGACGACGACGGTGTGCTGATCGGAATCATCACCAACCGCGATCTGCGTTTTGAAACGGACTTCAGCCGGCTTGCTTCGGAGGTCATGACCCCCATGCCGCTGGTCACCGCGCGCGTGGGAGTGGACAAGATCGATGCGTTGGCATTGTTGGCGCGAAACAAGATCGAGAAGCTTCCGCTGGTCGATGAAGCCGGGCGGCTCAAGGGTCTGTTCACTGTCAAGGACTTCGTTAAGACCGAGCAGTTCCCCATGGCCACCAAAGACGGTTCGGGACGTCTGCGGGTCGGGGCTGCCATCGGATTCTTCGACGATGCATGGAAGCGCGCAATGTCACTGGTCGAGGCCGGCGTAGACCTGCTGATCGTCGATACCGCGAACGGCCATGCCAGAGGCGTAACCGACATGATCCGTAGGCTCAAATCAGATCCGTCATTGGCGCACGTGGACATCGTCGGAGGCAACGTGGCCACGCGGGCGGGTGCTCAGGCGCTGGTGGACGCCGGCGCAGATGGCGTCAAGGTGGGTGTGGGACCCGGTTCCATCTGTACGACGCGTGTGGTGGCCGGTGTCGGCGTCCCGCAGGTAACCGCCATCTACGAGGCGGCCCTCGCGTGCAAGGCAGCCGGGGTCCCGGTCATCGGCGACGGCGGCCTTCAGTACTCCGGCGACATCGCCAAGGCGCTCGTGGCGGGTGCCGACACGGTGATGCTCGGCTCGTTGTTGGCCGGCTGCGAAGAGAGCCCCGGTGAGCTGGTCTTCATCAACGGCAAGCAGTTCAAGACCTATCGCGGCATGGGCTCCTTGGGCGCTATGCAGTCGCGCGGCCGCGCCAAGTCGTATTCCAAGGACCGCTACTTCCAGGGTGATGTCACTGACGATGACAAGGTGGTGCCGGAGGGTATCGAGGGTCAGGTGCCCTACCGCGGTCCGCTCGGAGCAGTGGCATTCCAGCTGATCGGGGGGCTACGGCAGTCCATGTTCTACGTCGGTGCTCCGTCGATCCCTGAGTTGCAGGCCTGCGGAAGGTTCATCAGGATCACGGCGGCGGGGCTCAAGGAGAGCCACCCGCACGACATCCAGATGACCATCGAAGCGCCCAACTACAGCCAGCGTTGATGGCTGCGCGGCCATAGGCCGCTAACCTTGGCTCGTGAACCAGATCGAGATCGGGCGGGGTAAACGAGGCCGCAGGGCCTATTCCTTCGACGACATCGCGGTGGTGCCTTCGCGGCGCACCCGCGATCCGGAAGAGGTGTCCGTCGCGTGGCAGATCGACGCCTACCACTTCGACCTTCCCGTGATTGCGGCACCGATGGACTCGGTGATGTCGCCCGAGAGCGCCATCGCCTTCGGCAAGTTGGGTGGGCTGCCAGTGCTCGACCTCGAGGGTCTGTGGACGCGCTATGACGACCCGACGTTCCTGCTGGCCGAGATCGCCTCGCTCGATTCCGCCTCGGCAACGGCCCGGCTGCAGCAGATCTATGCCGAACCGATCAAGCCTGAGCTGATCACCGAGCGACTTCGTCAGGTGCGGGAGTCAGGTATCACCGTGGCCGGCGCACTTTCGCCGCAACGGACCCAGGAGTACTGGCAGACGGTCGTGGACGCCGGGTGCGACCTCTTCCTTATCCGTGGCACGACTGTCTCGGCTGAACACGTCTCAAGCCGGGCCGAGCCCTTGAATCTCAAGCGTTTCATCTACGAGCTCGACGTGCCTGTCATCGTCGGCGGCGCCTCGTCCTACACGGCGGCGTTGCACCTCATGCGCACCGGTGCAGCCGGGGTGCTGGTTGGATTCGGCGGGGGCGCCGCGCACACGACGCGCCTCACGCTGGGTATCCACGC
>Ga0182021_10005705_pt1 | contig 14778 bp, 17 predicted proteins | sample 612E3MmetaG_FD_120493 | JGI IMG/M metagenome (GOLD analysis project Ga0182021, IMG submission 120493) | Permafrost microbial communities from Stordalen Mire, Sweden - 612E3M metaG (Illumina Assembly) | ecosystem: Environmental > Terrestrial > Soil > Wetlands > Permafrost | place: Sweden... | reverse complement strand
TCGTCATATGAATTGCGCTCTTCCATGGTTGATCTTTCCCTTCTTTTTTCAGATTCCTTTATGGTATTGTTTATAAGAGATTTCAATTCCTACCCCCACAGCTAATGTTTTATTATGTTAATTGTGTTATGGTACTAACTTATATTTAAAAGCAACGGTTTTTTTAGAGATAATTTACCACTGAACTATGATTTTTAACCTATATCTTTTAAATCTCATAGATTGTTATGCATGAAGCAAATGTGAACTTACTTGTTTCACTTGTTTCACATGTGAACAATTTGAGGGAAAGTTAAGTCAATGACACCCCTCAAGACTAAGGTCTTGGCATTGCAATGATCTCATTTATTTTGAGGTCAAAGAAGTTTCCCATGTGTGCTGGTTTCAAAATAATTGCTGAATCAAGACCTTTTGCAGTCCCGCCAACTGCTATAACCTCTGAATCTGTTGGTATAAGGCCAGCGTCCGATGCCATTACGCTTATTTCTACTCCTACTTTAACACCTTGAGAGAACAGGCGTAGAGTTGCAGCAATAACTTCTACAGGCGTGATACCTCCAAATTTGTTGGATATGCCCCTTCCAACGCCGCTTAAGGAATGTGATCCTGCGTATATTTTAACGCCCAATTCCTCCAGTTCGGCCATGTATTTAGCTTCAACTTCAATTAAATCATCGCCCTTGAAACCAGCGTGGTGTGTGACGTTGACAATATTGACTTTAGGATCATCAATGATCTTGGCAAGTTTCACACCTGAACTTCCACTAGCAGATGCAACCACAACATTATTAATACCAAGTTCTTCCCTCCTGATCTTAACAAGTTCCACCAGTTTATCGGTATTCTCCTCTCCAGAATTCTCGAAATAATGGATAGTTTTTTCCATGCAAACAACTCCTTTTTATTCAATCACGAAATTTCTTCAATTTGTAATTTAGACATTTCTTACACTCTAGATATCTACTCTTAATCAATCTACTTTGTATGTTTATGTTAAATTATTTTTTTTATTACTTCATTATTTTTTTATATTACTAACCACATTAATAACCTTAATCTAAGAGATAATTTCTAAAATGATTTATACTTAAAAGAAAAACCTAACATAGAAAATGTACATAACAAATAAAGGTGATGCAATGAATGCATTTGATTTTCTTACAAAAGATCGTGTGAGGGCCCCTGAAGAGGGTATTACAATGATGTTAGACAAAGGAATGGGCCCTAATATGGTTGAAGATTTTCTAGAGATTTCAGGACCTTACGTAGATCTTGCAAAACTTGGATGGGGAACTTCTGCCATTCATGAAAGGGAACTAATAAAATATAAGGTAGATACATATTTATCAAACGGTATTATACCATATCCTGGTGGAACACTATTTGAAATTGCTTATATTCAGGGGAAATTCGATGAATTTTTGTCTGAAGCTGATAATTTAGGATTTAAAGCCATTGAGATATCTGATGGTACAGTTGATATAAAACCAGAGGAAAGAGAAAGAATTATATCTGAAGTTAAAGATTCAGGCTTCATGGCACTAACAGAGGTTGGTAAAAAGGATCCAAAGAAGGATCATAAATTTACAGTCCAGAACAGGGTTGAAATGGTAAATTTAGACCTCTTAGCTGGTGCCGATAAGGTTATAATAGAAGCAAGGGAAGGTGGAAAGGATTTGGGTATATATAATCATGATAGTAATGTTAAAGAGGAGGATGTTCAGGTTTTGGTTGATAACATAGAAATTAAGAAGCTTATCTGGGAGGCTCCACAAAAAAATCAGCAAGCGTACCTAATACTTAAATTGGGTGCCAATGTAAACCTTGGAAACATATCACCAGATGAGATAACAGCTCTCGAAACCATGAGAAGAGGTTTGAGGGGGGACACTTTGGGAAGGGTGAATCTATCATGATAGATAAGATAACAATTATTGGTGGGTACAACAAGCAGGGAGAGAAGGAATCTGTGGAAGAAGTTGTTATAAGGAGGGGAGAAATCTTTGGAGTTGTAGGTCCAACTGGAAGTGGAAAAAGTTCCCTTATTGGAGATATTGAACAATTGGCACAGGAGGATACATTCTCAAAAAGGAAGATCCTTGTAAATGATGAAGAACCAAGCTATGATGATAGAACTAACCCTAGAAAGAAGATGGTTGCACAGTTATCCCAGAATATGAACTTCCTTGCTGATATGAGTGTTGGTGATTTTTTAAGTCTTCATGCTAAATGTCGAGGTGCAAGCAGCAAATGTGTGAATGCGGTTGTGAACCTTGCAAACACATTAACAGGGGAACCAATCAAAAATGAACAAGAACTCACCATACTAAGTGGGGGCCAGTCCAGGGCCTTGATGGTGGCTGATGTAGCTATTATCAGTAATTCACCCATAGTACTTATTGATGAAATAGAAAATGCGGGTATAAGAAAACACGATGCCCTTAAGGTACTCTCAGGCCATGGAAAGATAGTGATGGTAGTGACCCATGATCCTGTACTTGCACTTATGACCGACAGAAGAATAGTGATGAAGTCTGGTGGTATGGATAAGGTTGTAAGCACCAGTGAAGCAGAAAAATCCCTTTCCAAAAAATTGAACAGGATCGATGAATTCATGTTGAGTTTGAGGGATAAGGTAAGGCATGGTGAAGTAATTGAAGATGTAGAGATGGAGGATATGGGAATATGAAGATGGTAATTGTTGCTGGAACTCCTGGTTCTGGTAAAACAGCTGTACTCATACATGCTCTTCGAAGTCTTAAACAAAGGGGTTTAAATTCATCTGTGGTTAAAATAGATTGTCTTTACACAGATGATGGTAAAAAATTCGAAAAAATAGGTGTACCAACTAAAGTGGGACTTTCAATGGATATGTGCCCAGACCACTATGCCATTTACAATATAGAGGACATGATTGATTGGGCTGATGAAAACGATTCAGAATATCTTATAGTTGAAACTGCTGGACTATGCCATCGTTGTGCCCCATATACAGTTCATAGTTTGGGAGTTTGTGTTATAGATGCTACAAGTGGTCCCAATACACCACTTAAGGTGGGTCCATTTCTTAGTACTGCAGATATTGCAGTCATAACCAAGGGAGACATGATATCACAAGCAGAACGTGAAATATTCAGGGAAAGGATCCTTGAAGTTAACCCCAAATGCAAGGTAATAGAAGCCAACGGTCTTTCAGGTCAGGGTTGCATAGAACTAGCTGAAGAGATCGTTAAATCTCCTGAAGTTTCCCTCGAAGAGGAAAAATTAAGACATTCAGCACCACTTGCTGTTTGTACTCTCTGTGTGGGAGAAACCAAGGTTAACAAAAAACACCACAGAGGAATACTAAGAAGAATTGATGGATTTCAGACTTATGATGGAGAATAATCAGTAACACAGGGGATTTTAATGAGTAAGACTTCCATTAATTCAGATCAAAGATCAAGGGTAATAAAATTACTACCAGGTTTTAACTGCGGAATATGTGGATACGCTCGCTGTGATGAATTCGCACATTCAGTCCTTAAAAAGGGAACAGACATCGGCAAATGTAGATTTTTATTCCAAGAAATATTTAATGAAAACAGAAACAAACTCGAGGAGATATTAAGGGAAGAAAATATAATTCCCGTTGAAAAAAAACCAGTAGGTCTTCTAGATGGATATGAAGCAGATTTTATTTTAAACCCTCTTCCAGGAGAAAGTTCATGCAGGGAGGTTCTTTACCCATTTACTAGAAAAGAACTAAAAAAAGGGAATGTTATAAGATACAGGCCTTTAGGATGCCCAATTATACACTTTGCAAAGATACTTGATGAGGACAACGGATTAATAACCGTTCATATGATAGGGCCCTGTCATAGGATCGATTCTGAAGTAGAATTTGATTACATGGACATAGGAGTTTGCATGGTTGGGGGATTTGAGGGTGTCATAGAGGGTAAATTACCTGATGTGGGTGAAACTATCAGATTCCTTCCAGGACACTGTATGATGCAGAAGGTACATTCTGGAGTAGTTGTACAACTTATAGGTAAGAGAGCCATTATCGAAGGAATAGACCTTAAAGTATGGACACCCCCAATAAAGGGATAAAATTAATATTTTTATGAAATACTTATTTTACTTTTTGTTAAAAAAATACATTTTGGATATATATAAAAAATTATTAATACTACCAATTCTTAAAATACTAAATTTATAACAGGAACAGGACTAGAAATGGAGAAAGAAATTGAATACACCATAATACCGGTTAAAACAGATTATATAAAACCAAACGAACCATACGATATAATTATTAGGAATGCAGCGCCATTTCTTCTAGATGGAGATTTCTTGGTAATTTCTGAAACACCGATATCAGTGTCCCAAGGAAGGTTAGTTGATGAATCTGAATTTAAACCATCGATTCTCTCATTTTTATTGGCTGATGCATGGTCCAAATATTTGTGGGGATATATATTGGGCCCAATTTTTAGAATAAAAAGTAGAACCATTAAAAATCTGAGAAAACTTCCACCAGAAGCCAGATCACACAAAAAGGTAATCCTCGAGTATTATGGATTAAAACATGCGTTGAAACCAGCATCTGAGGCAGGAGTAGATTTAAGCAACGTGCCTGGAACATTGGTGTCACTTTTACCAGAAGATCCACAGGGAGTTGCTAGGGATATTTCAGAGACAATAAAGAAAGATCTCAAAAAAGATGTGACTGTTATGATAATTGACACAGATGCAAGCTATGAAATAATGGGAAAAAGGTTTACATCACTCCCAATTGCTTTAAACGGTATAAAATCCGATCTTGGAATTTTTGGATATTTACTTGGACGGGTTGCAAAATTATTAGGGCCAACACCATTAGGTGTATCAAGAGCACAAAACCTTGATAAAGCGCTTAAAATAGCTAAAATAGCTGAGGATTATCATAAAAAAAATGAGAAAGATATTGAAACTGTTTATGATATGAAAAACATTTTTAAAGGAGATATTACAGGAGTAACAATAGAAATGCTTGATTCGGTGGAACACACTCCTGCAATCATAGTTAGAGCAATATTATGAGCTTTTCAGTACTTATTCAACATCATAAAAATACCTTCAACAAATTATAAATACTATTTGATGAATATAATAAATAACCAAAGTTTCATTAAAAAATTGTCACGAGAGCTATATTTTTTTTAAAAGCTGTCGTTTGATTTAATATTTTGTAATAAAGTGTAAAAATTATAACTTTGGAAAAATGGGGCAGTATTTGGGTCACATATACTAATTTACTGTTAATTAGTGTTTTATCTACATGGGATAGTAACTGTATGTTTAGCTGCATCTCAAATAATCTTCAAAAGAATAATTGAATGCTTAAATGAATATTCCATGATACCAAGGTTAAAAATGTCACATAACAAAGGAGGGGCAGAAATGCTTAGCGATCCAACAGTTCAGGAAATTTTAATGGACATCACCAATGATGAAAAAAGCAGTGTTTCAATCATTGAATGTATGTTAAAAGGAAAAACAACCGATGAAGAAATTGCAGAAGAAACTGAAATTAGGTTGAACATTGTAAGAAGAGTGTTGTATAAATTATACGATGCTGGAATTGCTACTTACAAGAGGAGCAAAGATCCTGAAACTCAATGGTACACTTACAGCTGGAATTTTGAGCAGGAAAAAGTATCTGATATTATAAGCAAGAAATATGAAAAGTTCTCCAGAGAAATTGAAGAATCTTTAGAGTACGAAGAAGAGAATATGTTTTTCTTATGTAGAGACAATGGTCACAGATACAAATTTGAAGAGGCATCTGAAAACAACTTTCAATGTCCTAAATGTGGGGGTTCACTCGAATACCAGGACAATTCAACCATAATAGTTGAACTCAAACAGATGATGGAAAGGATAACTTAACTGAAACTTTTTAAAGAATCTATTTTTTTTATATATCCTCTTAATTTAATTAATAATGATACAATATTGAGGCTAAGCTTTGAGTTTAAACCCTTTAAAAACCCTTAAAGATTCAAAATGCCCACCTCATATAATTGAACATTCAAGGGCAGTATCTATTAAAACCCTGGATATGGCCTCTAATTTTACGAAAAGTAGTAGATGTCCAATAGATCTTGAACTGGTTAAAACAGGTGGTCTGCTTCATGATATAGGTAGATCAAGAACGCACACCATAAAACATGCTGTTGTAGGTGCAGAAATTTTAAAAGACCTGAATTTTCCGGTTGAGATAGTTAACATCACCTTAAAACATATAGGTGCAGGAATACCCAAAGAAGAAGCAGAAATACTCGGACTACCTCCATGGGATTATATGCCAGTTACCATTGAAGAGAAAATGGTAGCCCATGCAGACAACCTGATTAATGGAACCAAAGAGGTCAAACTGGAATTTGTGACAAGAAAATGGAAAAAAATGTTTGGAAAAAACCATCCTGCTATCAGCAGACTTAATAAACTTCATAATGAAGTTTGCATCTGATTAATTACAATTAATAATATCATATCTTTTTGAATTTGTTTACCTCGGATTTATCATCTTTTTTAAAGCTTTCTTTGTATTCCACGAGCTCAATCTTACATTCAGGTCCTATTATTATATTATTTCCCCTGACAGTTTTTGCATGGGTATTTTCTAGGTAAATTTCATCTGCTTCAATTGTATCTGTCTTTAGCAATTTGTTAGATGAATTAGGCATGATAATATTTTTAATACCTAGAAAGCTAAATTTTTCATCTTTCTTGACTTTAATTTCCGTACCTCCTATTTCACGCACATTACATGGCCAATACATATTTATATCAATCATACCTGCATTTAAAAGTCCTTTAATTCTAAATCCACCTTCTAACACAAATTTTTCTGAATTAAAATCTCCATTGCATTTAATATTTCCAGTAATTAAAGATTGATCCAGGAACAGATCACCTTTAATTGCTACTTCTCCCTGAATTTTCATGATTTTAGCTTTTAGATCTCCACCAAATTCTGCTTTGCCCTTAATTTCAACTACATTTGCATTTAAATTTCCATCAATTTCAGAATTTCCATAGACTTTATAGTTAAAACAGTCTAGATATCCATTAATTTGACCGGTACCCTTAATAATAACATCATCAAACATTCCGCCTGCAGAACTTCCCTGTCCATAAATCTTTAAATCCATCCTATTATCCATTTAAACCACCTCAAACCATTTTAATTTTTAATTCTTCTATTAACTCGGAAATTTTCAATGTTTCAATGAGTTTAACCTGATCTTCAAAATATATGTCTTCCTTTTGGGTGACTAAACAACAGCTTGAGATTCCAAGTTTGCGAAAGAATATTAATTCACAATTTTTTCCTTTAAATTTGGGATAATGATCATTTAACAATTTTAATACAATTTTTCCATCTTCAAAACCAATTTTTCCTGATTTAAACATTTTATCTAGGATGTATAGGAACAAAAGTTCTTCAAAAATAAATTTTTCACTATCACCGTGTAATTCATTATAAAAATCAAGTGTTACATCAGAAACAATTTCACGTTCATTCAACATTTTTCTCTCGAGTACTAATTCTGTTAAGTTTGGAGAGAGCATATTGGCAAGATCATCCAGGGATAAATCATCTTTCATATTTTTTATTTTCTCGATCCTTTCAACGACTCTTTCTTTTGGAAAGAAGGTCTCCTGACCTGTAAATGTTGATTTTTTAATAAACCATTCTTCGGGTATGAGATTTTTACGTTTCCAGCGATATAGCTGTCCATATGAAATTCCACAAATTTTTAAGAGTTCTTTTTTAGAAATTAGATCTTGATTCATTCTACCACCTTAAATATGTTGCGTAACATAACATTGTTCCATAATATCATTTATTGATATTTATACTTTGCGCAGAAAAATTGAGAAATTATTTAAATTATAACATTTTGTTTGCCAATTGTATATTTTAATTTATTTAATAAAATAAAAATAATCTCTACATCTTTAAGAAAAAAAAGAATTCCTGTGGGAGTTCAATAGAATTTAAATCAAAATAAAATATTAATCTTTAAGGTTATAGTTATAACACAAAGAATGTTCAAATCATTTTTAAATAAAATCTTAGAAAAATTAAATTAATGAGGTTGAACTATTTGAATTCAGATAAAAGGATCATAGTATTCACAGGTCCTTCATTGCAATCGAAAGATGCTGAAAAGATACTTAAAGCAGATTATCGTCCTCCAGTAGCTAGGGGTGACATCATAAATGCTTTAAGAGATGATCCTGATATAATTGCCATTATTGATGGTGTTTTTCATAAAGAACCAGCAGTATCTCATAAGGAAATATTGGAAGCAATAAAGAAAGGTGTAACAATAGTGGGAGGAGCCAGCATGGGTGCATTAAGAGCATCTGAACTAGATGATTTTGGAATGATTGGAATAGGAAAGGTTTATCATGATTATAAAGATGGAATTATAGAATCGGATGATGATGTAGCAGTTGTAATAAACCCGGAAACATTGGAACAACTTTCTGATGCATTAATAAGCATGAATTACACCTTCAAAGCAGCAATGGATGAAGGAGTAATCAATCAAGTAGAGTTTAATAACCTTGTAAATACTGCGAAGTCAATATACTACCCTAAAAGAACATATGAACGGGTTTTTAAAGATTCAGGATTAGAAATAGAAATTATCAAACGTTTCAAAAGGTTTTTGGAAGAAAATAAAATTGATTTAAAGAGAGAAGATGCAATTGCTGTACTAGAATACATTAAAAAAATGAAATAATTAAATTTACAGAATTTAATAGATTTAAAAGTTGTTTAATATAATATATCCGATAGAAAGTAGTATTATTAGGAAGATATCAATGGAATTGGAAGCTAAACTTGAAAAACTTAAGGATTATCTCAAAAACAAAAAATTGCTAATTGCATTTTCAGGGGGTGCAGACAGCTCACTGGTTGCATACATTGCGTTTGAAGTTTCGAAGGAATCAATAGCAGTAACTGTAGACAACGGTGTAATGCCCTCAGATTGTATTGTTAATGCTGGGAAAATCGCAGATACAATTGGTATTAAACATTCTGTAATTAAGGAAGATTTCCTAGAAGATGAATCATTCAGATCCAATCTGCCTAACAGGTGTTATATCTGTAAAAATAAGATGTACTCCAAACTTGTTGAGATTGCTAAAGAAGATAATCTTGAAGTGGTAGACGGCACCAATATAACCGACCTTTTAGAGGATAGGCCGGGGATAATGGTTAATTATGGTAAAAATATCAAAAGTCCCCTAGTTAAAGCAGGGTTTACATCAGATGATGTTAGAAACGTTCTGCAAATGCTTAATTTAGATTACTCAACTTCAACAACATGTATGGCTACTCGAATATCAAAAAATAGTGAAATTACACCTAAAAAGATAAATAGAGTTAAATATGCAGAATCTCTTTTAAAGGGTCTTTCAGGGTCCGATGTTGTTAGAGTTAGGGATCAAGATGGTGTTGCACTTATTGAACTGGGAAATGTTGAAAAACTCCTTAACTCGGGAATTTTAAGCCATATAGATTCAGAATTAAAGGCTGTGGGTTTTAAAAGAGTCACTATGGATATAGGTGGTTATGGAGATCCAAAGAAGGATATTGTAGTATACAAGCCTTGTAAGGATGAGAAACATAAAATAATGTTTGAAACAGAACTTCCTTATTCCATAAACATTGAAGAAACTTGTGAACAACTAAAAACCCTTGGAGAAGTTAAATGTTCTGTAGAGATGGGGATAGCGATGCTTGAAATCGAGGGGAGGAATGTAACAGTATTTAAAACAGGAAAAGTTGTTGCAAGACGTGTTGTTGATAAGGAAGATGCAGAAAACCTACTCGTCGAAGTTTTACCAAGTATAAGGCGTATTATATAAAATAAATTATTGATCAGATCTCTTTGTGAATTTCTTCAGTAAATTTCCTTCTGAAACTGGTCATTTTCTTAAAAAATCCTCTAGAATCTGTTCCACCAAGGGTTATGAAACGTCCTCCAATGTCCACGTCTACATCATCTGCTTTTATATCGGTGATCTCCACTAATATCTCTGATGCATCTTCAAGTGCATCATTAGCAGAATAATTGTATTCAATAGTCATTTTTTCGTGTGGATAAACTTCATTAAGAGCTCTTTTGATCGAGAGTTCCATCACATTGAAAAAGGTTTCTAATTCAGGAGATCCTTCCCACCAGAGATTTGCCATTATTAACCTTAGGTTAATAGTCTGGATAGAAACATCGCCCTTCCTTTTGGCAACTATCTTAATGGTCTCAGGATCTGATTTAATTTTTATTATTGGTGTTTCTGACATTTTAATCGCGGATAGCCTTTATTAAGTCAACAGCCCTTACAAGTCCTACGAGATCTCCTTCAACATCAATTACAGGAATTTGTTCAATATTTTTCTGCCTCATTTTATTAGCGCATTCTTTTACAGATGTTTTAGTGGTCACTATGACCAATCCTGTGTTTGCAACGTCTTTAATTTTTTTGTCAGAGAATTTGAGATGATTTTTTATGACATAAAGCACGCTTTTACTGTCCCATGACCATTTATCCCCTTCTGTCCCCACTGATGTATTGTGAACAGTTCTCTCAGATACAACTTCACTCTCTTCTATAAAATCAGTTTCTGTAAGTATACCTGAAAGTTTTCCATCATTGTTAAGTCCGAGAAGTACTTTAAGCTTATAGTATCTCATTATTTCAAAAGCAACATTTAGAGGTGTTCCTTCCCAACTGGTTGGAATGTTTTGGATCATGAAGTCTTCGGCAGGATCCATAATATCCATCTTCCATAAAGCTTTGTTTATCAGATCCGATGCAGTGACTAGACCTACGAGACTTCCATTATCCACTATGGGAACCCTTCGAATGTTGTTATCTATCATCTTAGTTGCTACATCTTTTACATCATCATCAGGAGAAGCAGTTATGATATTCCTAGTCATTATCATAGCTATTTGTTCTTCATCAGGGTTTTCAACTAAATCTGTTCTTGTCAGTACTCCAACTAATTCATTGGTTCCATTCTTTACAACGGGTAATCCTGAAACTTTTTTTTCTCTCATTATTTCCAAGGCATTTGTACGATTCCCAGGAATATGTACAAAGTAAATGTCCTTGGCCATTATTTCTTTTACAAGCATTTGTTACACCAGCCATATTATAAAATTAATAGGTAATCCATTCAAAAATCGTCATATTTCTTATTTATTCCGCGTGTACGGCTAAAACAGGACACTTTGCAGATCTAACTACTTTTTCAGTCACACTTCCAAGTAAGAATCTGTCAAGACCGTGTTTACCAGAGGTTCCCATAACCACCAGATCTATATCTTCTTTTTCAATTGTTTTTAGAATTGCATCTGCAGGAGAACCTTCCTCTGTTTTTAGTGTTACTTTTAATTCTCCATCCTCTCTATTTTCTTTAGATGCCATTTCAAAGATATGTTCAAGAGCTATCCTACCTTCTTCTTTTAGCATCTCTTTTATCCTTACAATTAGATCTTCTGCAGGTAATCCTACAAGTGAAGAAGTTTCTATGACATTCAATGCAATTATCTCTGCACCACTTGCATGTGCAATCCAAATGGCATGTTCTGCTGCTTTATTTGCGTATGCTGAACCATCGGTGGGTAAAAGTATTTTTTTGTACAATAGGTTCACCTCTTAATAATGTTTAAATTAGAGTCAATTTTTTGATTGATCATTAAAATCATAATTAATTCTATGCTTATTTAGTTTTCATATCATATAAATATTCAATTATTATATTCAAATTAAAAATTTATTCTCCAATTTAGCAATAATCCTTTTATATTGGTTTTAAAGATTAAGTCTTGTGTAAAATATTTATTGTTCAACCAAGTATTATTAATCGAGTATTATGATGTTTATTTCCTTTAAAATAATTCTTGCTACATTTAATTTTGGAATGGTTTAATTGAGGGATGGTGTAAGATAGTTTGAGGAAAATAGGATTAATTAATCCCCAATAATGGTCTTTCCATTCATATATGGGATTAATACTTCCGGAATACGTATACTACCGTCTTCTTGTTGATAATTTTCTAAAATACAGCATATTGTCCTTTCTGTAGCAATGGCTGTACTGTTTAATGTGTTACACATTTTTAATGAATCAGAATCACCGTGAATTCCATATCGTACATTCAGTTTGCGGGCCTGATAGTCCCTGCAGTTGGTACATGATACCAGTTCCCGGTAAGTGTCTGAACCAGGAAACCAACCCTCCAGATCATATTTTTTTGAGGCATTGTCATTGAGTTCTGAAGAAACAATTGAAACAATCCTGTAGGGAAGTCCAAGTTTTTTGTAAATTATTTCAGCATTTTCCAATAGCTCTTGGTGGATATCCTGTGATGATTCCTCGCTGCAGAATACGAATTGTTCTATCTTTTCAAATTGATGAACTCTAAATATTCCAAGTGTATCTCTGCCATGTGATCCAGCTTCCCTCCTGAAGCAAGATGAAATACCACAATATTTTCGTGGCAATGTTTTTTCATCTATTATTTCTCCTCGATGGAGTGCAGCCAGCGTTTGTTCGGAAGTTGCAATCATAAAAAGATCTTCACCCTCAATTTTGTACAAGGTTTCCTCAAAATCTGCAAGTTCAGCTGTTTCTTTAATAACATCGTGTTTAATGAGAAATGGTGTTTGAAATGGGATAAAACCTTTTTCAGATAGTATGTCCATGGCAAACTTTAATAGTGCCATATTAAGGTACACCATATCTGCCTTTAAATAATAAAATCGGGAACCTGCTATTTCTGCAGCACGTTTGAACTCTGCTCCATCAACACCTTCAATGAGATCAACATGGTTTGACGGTTCAAAATTGAAAGATGGAATTTTACCCTCTTGTGATATTAAAAGATTATCTTCCTCACTATCAGATACTGGAACATCTTCATCAATGATGTTTCCAACTTTGTAACGGTATTCATCCCGTTTTTCAATAAATTCCCCTATTCTTGGTTCGAGTCGTGTAATTTCAACCGAAATATCCTTTGCTTTTAGCTGAAGAATCTTTAACTCTTCTATGCCCTGTTTTCGTGCTTCGTTAAATGACTTTGATAGTTTGTTTCTTTCTGCACGAAGTTCATTCAATTTTTTAAGCCCGTTTCTCCATTTAATATCGTATTCAATAACTTTTTCAACGTTTTCTGTACTTCTAAAACGTTTTTTTTCTGATTCACGGATTAAATCCGGCTTTTCCCTGAAGAGTTTAATATCTAACATATTATCATCGTGTAATTTTCTTTTAAATTGTTTATTGTTCAATATTTTAGACAGATAAAATTTATTTACATGTATCGATATTTTGAATAACAGACTAAATGAAAATATTGGTAAAATTATCGTTCAAATACAATATTACCCTCTATAATTAAAGCCTTTATGTTTTGCGATTCAGTTCTATTTATTAGTGAAAGAATTGGATCTCCTGACATTCCATTGATTAGCATGATATCTGCTATTTTCCCCTCTTCAATCGAACCTAAGTTAAGTCCAAGAGCCTTTGCAGGGTTAACTGTTGCCATCTTAAATACTTCGATTGGAGGAATATGTGTTTTATAGAATCCCCTTGTAACCTTAAGAGTGTATTCCATCTCGATGAACATATTTGGAGAGTTGAACATCACATTGTCGGTTCCTAGAATTACATTTATACCTCTGTTCAGCATGTCTTTCAATGGGGGGATTCCAACACCTAATAAACCATTAGACCTAGGACAAGCAACAATGGGTGTTCCTATTTCTCCAATAAGTCTTAAATCATCTTTTAATGGTGCTGTGACATGTACTAAAAGATCGAAACCAGCTTTCAAAGCTCTTTCAACTTCAGTTTCACCCTTTAATTTAATTGAAGCCCATTGAAGTTCTTCGTACTCTGCAACGTGGATAGCAGATAGTTTGCCATGTTTTCGGCATGTTTCTGTTATTAATGTAACTAAATTATCTTCAATTTCACCGAATCCACTTAAACCTATTCCTTCACAGGAACTTAAAATCGCTTCTGCTGCAGTTTTTTGTTCTGATAATTTTTTATGTTGGTTGAGGAATGATTCATGGCGGCCCAATACAATCTTTCGGATTGGAATATTTTTTGAGGCATTATTAAGAAGATCAATACCTTCAATACCTCCTTCACGGAAGTCAACAAAGGTACTAGTCCCAGTTTTTAACATGTCACGTAATGAACTTTTAATACCTTTAACCATATCTGATGGGGATGTTTCAGATAATATACGGTGTTTAATCCCATTAGGAGGTTTTACTATTTTATCTATAGGTTCTCCATCACCCATATCCTTTGCAACCGAATCACCTATATGAACATGAGAATTTATTAGGGAAGGAGCAGCAATACACCCATTTCCATCAATTAATTTACCTTTCTGGACCCTATCAGATAACTCGATTATTTCATGGTCTTCAACCACAATATTCGTTCTTCGAACTTCCATATTCTTCCCATATAGAACTCGGGCATTCTTGATTGTGAGCATCATTTAAAGTATTTTAATTGTAGTATTTATTAGTTTTAGTATTTTTAAGAGTTAAAATATAAAAAAATATAATATCAAAAAAATTATCTGAAATTATTTTAAAAAAAATATTAACCCCCTCTGATTTTTGGTATTGTTTGGGGGTTTGTGAGTGTTCTTTTTTGTTTTTTGATATGTTTTGATGTTTGGGTTT
>Ga0182021_10005704_pt1 | contig 14779 bp, 11 predicted proteins | sample 612E3MmetaG_FD_120493 | JGI IMG/M metagenome (GOLD analysis project Ga0182021, IMG submission 120493) | Permafrost microbial communities from Stordalen Mire, Sweden - 612E3M metaG (Illumina Assembly) | ecosystem: Environmental > Terrestrial > Soil > Wetlands > Permafrost | place: Sweden... | reverse complement strand
TACAGCGTGGGCGGCGGGGGTCATCAGCTATACAACGGCAAGACCTACCAGCCCATTCGGTCCCTTGCCATCAATCCTGCCGACCTGGAGCAGGTCTATTGGGATACCTCGGATCCGGACATCCTCTACTACGTCGACAATCAGGAATTCATTCGCTACCACGTCAACGCGGGGACGCAGGACAAGCTGCACAGCTTCAGCGCTCTTTGCGGCTCATCCTCGGTCAGCAACGGCGGGGACCCGATGTTTACTTCCTGGGATTCGCATCGTCTCGGCCTGGTATGCGGCAATCAGATGTTCGTCTACGACAGCTCCACCGATTCTGTGCTTGGGCCAAAGGCGATCAGTGGAACGCCGCCGGCGCAGGTCGCGCCCAGCGGCACGCTTGCCTACCTCGAGGCCGGCAGCGGACAGGTTCTGGACGCCAACCTCAACCTGGTTCGCTCCCTGGGGTTGCAGGTGCCTGACAATCATGCCTCTTTGGGTCGAAAGGCAAACGGGCACGACACCTGGAATGGGGCGGTCTACGACGACGGCAACGACGATGCCTTGAGCAACGTCGGAATCCTGGTGACCTGGGATATGACGGATGGCACCGGCGGCGCGGTCATCGGGCCCAAGACCGGTTGGCCCTATCCACCAGACGGCCATATCTCGGCGATGGCGTACAAGCAGCCGGGCTGGATCTTCGTGTCGACCATTCCAGACGACACCGCGGGACTTCAGGGGAAGACCCTTCTCGGGCTTGAAAATCTCATCGCCGACACCAACACCGGGGCGGTCTGTCGTGTGGGAAGGCATCGAAGCTGGGGGAAGAACAATTCCGTCCTCGGCTACTGGGCCGAGCCGCACACGGTTCCCAGCCCAAGCGGCACTCGGGCCGTGTTCGGGAGTGATTGGGGCAACGGCACGTCCGTCGACAGCTACGTCCTCGAATTGCCCAGCTACTCTCCCTGATCGGGTGGCACATGAGAAAACTGGTTATTCTAGCGATGAGTGTCCTGGGGAACACTCTGCCTCCACGCGGCCGAACACGCCGCCGCACCGGCAAGCAAGCCGATCATCGCCAGCACCAAATGATTTCGACTGCGACCACCGGCTCTCGTCGTCGTGGGATTCATGAGCTTCCTCCATTCCTCCAGGTCACATCCGGCGCACAAACCACTCTGTGTCAGTCCGCCAATACCACAGCTTGGCCCTGGGAGCATAGCCCTTTCGCTGGCTCCATGAAATACCTACGACGCCTCGGCGTCGGGTGCGGCCGGGGTCTCTGCCTCGGCGTCGGGCTCGGCGGTCCAGCCACAGCCGTCGGCCAGGCAGCACAGGCGCACGCCCGCACGCGACACTTTCTGCACCACAAACGCCGCGTCACATTGGGGGCAGCGCTTGGCGAGAGGGCGATCCCACGACACAAAGTCGCACTTGGTCTTGGAGCGGTCAGGCTGCCGTCGGCGTTGCGAGTGTACTCTTTGGTGTTGCGACAATCGGGGTAGCCAGAACAAGCCAGAAAGTAGCCGTTGCGGCCCCACTTGATGACCATGGGCTTGCCGCATTTCTCGCAAACTTCTTCAGTCGGTTCTTCTTCGCGCTTGAGGTCGCGCATCTCCACCTTGGCGCGCGCCAGGTCCTTCTCGAATGGTCCATAGAAGTCGCGCAACAGCTTGACCCAGTCCACTGCGCCTTCCTCAACCTGGTCGAGTTGTTCCTCCATCAGCGCGGTGAAGTCGGTGCTGACAATCTCGGGGAAACTCTTGACCAGCAGGCCGTTCACCACCACGCCCAGCTCAGTCGGGCCAAGCCGGCCTTCCTTCTTCTCCACGTAGCCACGATCTTGAATGGTGGACAAGATGGTCGCGTAGGTCGATGGCCGGCCCACGCCCTTCTCTTCCAACTCGCGCACCAGGGTCGCCTCGGAATAGCGTGGCGGCAGCTGGGTGAAGTGCTGCTCGGGCTGGCAGCCGAGCAGGCGCAGGGTCTCATCCTGGTGGATGTCAGGCAAGCTGCCGACGGCTTCGTCGTCCGGGCTCGCTTCGTCCTGCGCCTCGGCGTAGATGGCAAGGTAGCCGGCGAAACGCATGACCTGGCCGTTGGCGCGCAGGCCGACCCGGCCTGCGTCGATCTCGATGACGGTCTGGTCAAATACCGCGGGCGCCATCTGGCAGGGCAAGCCAATATCTTCTTCAAGTTGATGGAAGAGCGGTACCGTCGATTCCCCACAATCATCACCACCAATCTTGACTACGACGATTGGTACGGCTTTCTGGGCAACAAGCCGCTGGTCGCGGCCCTGCTCAGTCGCCTGCGCCACCAGTGCGACACTGTGAAGATCGACGGCCCCTCCCTGCGCACGCCGGCCGCACCCCTGATCTTGCGTCCACGAGGATCGCAGTCATGAGCCCACGGACACCTCCGACCATCGTCTCCTTCGCCATCCCCACAATCGAGCCCCGACAGGCCGAGGTGCTGATGGACCTACTCGAACAATTGCAGGCCGCTATAGGGATGGTTTGGACGTGTAGGTGAATGTAATTTACGTAAGATCTGTTATCGGCGTTTTTTGCAGATTCGATTCGGTGAAGGCAAAATGGCGCTTGAAATGACTATGCTCACGTAATTCAGATTCTACCTCGGCGCGCTCGGAAAGATGCCCATCATTGACGGGTCATGTGGGACACTCCCGATTTCTTCACGACAAACGCGGCGGCGCGGCGCTTTCCTTCAAAAATTTGCTCCGGAGTCATCAGCTTCATCATTGAAGTCAAAAGGCTCTTGTCTGCTTCGACAACTTTAGCGTTAACGTCCCGGATTTTGACTATCTGGGCCAAGGCTGGTAACTGCGTGGTAAGGTCGAGGGCTTGGCTTTGGGATCCTTGGGCGATGGCTACGCTAAACCATTTGTACGCCTCTACGTAATCTTGCGGCACGCCCTCTCCGTGAAGATACATTTCCGCAAGACTAGACTGTCCGGATGCATTGCCTTGTTCGGCGGCCCTCCGATACCACCTAGCTGCTTCTCCGTAATCCTTTGGTTTATAATCGCTATATTCGTATCCGTAAATTGCCCCAAGCTGGTCCTGCGCTTCAGCATTGCCTTGGTTAGCAGCCTTGCGAACCCACTGGATCGCCTCCTCGTAATCGTGTTCGACAAAACCGCCGGTGTACATCACTCCAAGGTTGCATTGTGCTTTCACAAAGCCCTTCTCAGCGGCCGCGCGGAACCACTTAATTGCTTCTGTGTAATTTACGGGGATTCCCCAGCCGTTCTTATACATCAACCCAAGGTTGTTTTGTGCGTTTGCATTGCCTTGGTCAGCAGCCTTGCGGTACCACTTCATCGCCTCGCCATAGTCCACTGGGACGCCCTGGCCATTGCCATACACCAACCCAAGGCCGCTTTGCGCTTGCACATCGCCCCTTTCTGCCTTGGCCTTGAGTTCCGCGAGGTTAGGAACTGCCTCAAACTGCGACTCCTTGTTATCAGCGTTGCTACGAGTGGGCAGCATCAACAGTATCGAGAGGAACAGCATCGTAGGAAGTGGCAAGGCGGAAACGGAGAGCTTGGCATCCTGCCACCATTTGGGGCCGTGGCCAAAGAGCAGGCAGTTCATGGACACCCTTGTACCCGGTTGCCCGCGAAAACACAAGCCGACACCGCCGGCGTCGGTACATCCGCCGAGATTTCACACGGTCCGCTACGGCGGGGTACTCGCCCCGCACGCCAGATGGAGGCCATTGGTGGTTCCGCCACCGCCACCCGAAGTAGTCGCTGCTGAAACGGATGCACCTGCATGCCACTCGCTGCCACCTGACAAAGACACCCCAGCGCGAGCGGCCACCCACCGCTGTAAGTACATCCCGTGGCGCCAGTTGATGCGCCGGGGACTCAACCTTGACGTCGAGACTTGCCCCCGTTGCGGGGGAAAGATGAGGCTGATCGCGCTGGTCCAGGACGCCGAGAACATCGCGCGCTACCTGCGCCATCTGGGCCTGCCCACCGAGCTGCCGCCCATGGCCCCCGCCCGAGGGCCACCGTTCTGGCAGAGCCGCCTCCTCCGCCGGCGCTACGGCGAGCCACCCGACGCGGCCTGAGGTGCAGGCGGAGTCTGCAGCCGCTGCTCCAACCGTCTCCTGCCAGCCGCACCGCTCGCCAACGCGGACATGCATCCGTCTGCCCTGAGGCCCGAAATCGGTCCCCCTGGCCTCGGGTTCGCACGTGGATCCATCTGCCTTCGCCCTTCTGGCCGGACTTCCAGGCCGCAGACCCTCAGCCTGCCTTGTCTGCCTGTGCAGCCGGAACCGACAATCTGAGAGTTATCCACATCACCCCTGTCTCGGCGCGGGAAACTTCCTATCAGCTACCATATTCGGTTGGCGTCGAATTCTCTGAAATACAGAACAACCGATACGGCGAACCGGTGGCCGTGGCCATCGCCAGGCTAAGCAAGGAAGATCTTCAGGAATCACTGTCAGGTTTTCTCGAAATGCGGGGAACCTTCCGCAAAGTGAAGAAGATTCCGGGCAATCTTGCTGATTTGATTCTCCAGGCAAATCTAGTTCTCTCGGTCAATAGCGACTTGACCACGCCTCAGTACAGCGTTGCGATGGATGTCAAGTTGCTCGATCAAGAGAACGCGTGCCTTGGGGTCTATCGAGAGAGTGCTGATGCTACTGTGAAACTCACTGTCAGTCCGTTTTTGCAGGATGGACCATATTGGGAAGACAGGTGGCTGAACCCAGTAAACCAGGTCGTGAATTTGGCCTTTGAGAAGATATCGAGACGAGTTGAACAAGATCTCGTTCAAAACAAGATCAGACCACCAACTGCGCCTGTGTCGAGAGCGCGTCGGGCACAAGTAGCAGATGTCTTGGCGGAAGCTTTCCGAAGTTCGACAAGAACCGATGTCCTGACCGAAGCCGTCGCAGATCAGGCGGCGCTTGGAGTTCTGAATATTGGACGGTCCCTGCTTGAAACTGTAGCACGCGAAAGAAGTATGTCCGTATTGCAAGCGAAAGCAGAAGCCCTGTGGAAGACTGATGGCGAGTCTACAATAGGCATTCTTGCCAGAATTCTTTGGGCAATCGATGAAGTTTGGCGTGCGAACGCCGCTCTCGCTCTCGGATCTATTGGTGCGAGAGCGAGAGATGCGATTCCCGTCCTCATCGAAACATTTCCGCAAACAAGAGGAGTCAAGAGATTTCCGGAAACAGGAAGAGTCGCCGGGTCGCAGCGCCAAGCTATCCTGCCGGAGAATTGTGTGGCCTTTCTTCGATCTGTTAGCCTGGAAGTAAGAGAAGTGACTCCGGCTCTGATCAGAGCGTTGCCGGAACTAGTAGGACTGGAGGATTGTCGCAACTATGTCGAGGCGGATCCGGTGATAAGAAGTACCTATTCCTTGTCGGGGCGGATTCTGGTGTTCTCCAGTGTTGGCTATACCTTCTACGCTGGAGCCTATGCTCTGAGGAGAATCACCGGCCAGGAGATAGGCATGGATCGCCGGAAATGGCAGCAATGGTGGGAAAGCCGTGGCAAGAATGACAATTGAGGGTTGGAATTGCGTTCTTCAGCGTCCGAGAACCTTGGGCTCCGGAGTCCATCGTCATTTTGAAGCGGCTTTTTGAGCCGAAGTACGGTTCCAGAGTCTTGATTGAGTCGTGACGAGGGAGCGCCGATATCGTTACCTGACGGCGCGGGCGCGGCGGCCGAGCCGCCACCGCGGGCTTGCCGCTGGCGCGGTTGGAGCCAGGGTCAGGGTCTCCAGATCTCCGTCCGGCCGGATCTTGCTGCTGACCAGGAATGCCAGACAGGGCTTCGCATTCGCCGCTTCGAAGTGACGGTCGGGAACCCGGTCAGGCTGCGGCGGGCGGTGCCAGCGCCTTGAACGGCAAGGCCGGCGGGAAGGCCCAGTCAGGGAACAGGTCGATGATCTGCTTGGCCTTGGCCTTCATGCTGTCGACGCCGGCGCGGAAGTTGATGACGAAGACGCGGTAGGCGCGGAGGTACTCGTTGCGCTTCTCATCGTCGTGGGCGTGGACCAGCGGGGCTGGGCTGCGGTCGATGGCGTCGGGGCGATGATGGGGATTCTGGTCGAGGATGGCCTGAACGCCCAAGGGGATGCGTTTCTTGTCCTTGTTGGCAGCGGCGGCCGCGGCGTCGATCTCGCGGACCACGCGACGGTAGTGGGCCTGCTGCTGGTCAACAGACTTGTCGAGGACGCAGGGCAACGGTGTGAGCTTGACGTCGTAGGAGGTGGTGAAATCGCCAGGCCTGATCTCCTTGCCGGCGGCACGAGCGCGGTACTCGGCGCTGCGGTCGTGCCAGGTGCCGCGGAGGCGGTCGCCATGGGTGAGGGCAGCGATGCAGTTGGAACCAGGCCAGGAACCTGCCGCCGCGACAAGGCCCTCTTTCGCGCCGTGGGAGAGTTGGTAACGGATGCGGGCGTGAGCAGCCTCGTCGTCGACGACGGGGATGGCGCGATAACGGCGGGACCAGACGCGCTCGGGCCAGTCGTGAAGACGGGCGACCGCTTTGGCGATGTTGGCGTTTACGAGCTGCATGAAGCGGGCAAGCTGCTGGGCGCTCGACGCGGATACCAGTAGGTGCGCGTGATTGGAGACGACGACGAAGGTGTGGATGGTCATCTTGTAAGTGTCCTGGGCCTTGCCAATGACACCGAGAATGAGGTCGTTGAGATCTGGGGAAGGCCTGAGCAGGAGCCTGCCCTGAAGAGTGCGGGTGGTGATCTCGACGAGGGAGCGGTCGGGGATGAAGCGAAGAGGCCGTGCCATGCCGGAGTATCGGCAAGGGACGACCGGAAGTTGCTAACTACAAGCCTCTGGCGCTGCCTGCGCGGCGCTGCCTGCGCGCTGCCTGCGCTGCCTGCAGGCCTCTGGCACCACCCTCGCGCACCACCCTCGCGGCTATCCAGGAGGCGGCCAAGGCAGTGATTCGAGTGCGAACGGCTGGGGAAGCAGGCAAGGCCCTGCCGAAGGTGCGTGAAAGGCGTGAGTAGCCCAACCGACAGGCCTCTGCTGCTTGCTGAAAGGCACTCAAGGTGAGGACTTTTGCCGTAGACTACCCGCGGTCAACATGTCTGACGGCTTCATCGCCCCCTCGCCTGAACCTACGGCGCCTACACTGTCGGCGGCCGACATGGGAGGCATTGGAGAGGCAATGCTCAAGCAATGGGCGCACGAAGCGGGAATCTCACCAAACCCCGCGACCAATGATGTAAAGGGCTTCGACTACCTCCTCGTGCTGCCGAAAACCCGTGACTCCACTGCGACGAACCCACTCGACTTGGACCCTCCGGAGCTTTCGTGTTTGGTACAGGTCAAAGCGACTCGCAATGCAGATCGTCCGATCGCGGTCAAGTTGTCGAATTGGGAACGTCTGGCCAAATCACCACTTCCGGCCTTCTTTCTGGTAGTCGAGGTCGGGGCGACAAACAAGGTCGGGCGTGCCTTCCTTATCCACGTCGCCAAGGAGGAGATCTCTAGGGTCCAAGGGCGCCTGCGGAAGCTCAAGGCGCAAGACCGAGAAAGGCTGCACAAATATTCGATCTCGCTGTGGCCAAAGGCCAAGGATCGCCTGCCTTCGCTGGACGGAATCGCGCTATTGGCGGCTATGCGTGCTGCGGTCGGCGACGATCTCCGCCGCTATTTTTCGACGAAGGCCAGTTGGCTCGACACGGTGGGGTACGACAAGTACCGATATCATATGAAATTCAGGTTCGATATTGGGGAAGCTGACGACCTGTACGAGATGATGGCCGACTTTGCAATTGGTGAACGAGACCAGTTGCCGGTGGTTGGCTTGCGCGTGCAGGAGTTGCGTTTTGGTATTGCTTCCGACATAGAAGGTCACAATAGCGTCAGGGACGCGTTTCTTTCGATTCCGACCATCCCCTCCCAAATGGATTTGGGTATTGAAGCATCCGATGAAGAAGGTCTCGAGACCGTCTCCATCACGTGCGAAGTCCGTATGGCCTCGAATGTCTTCCCATTCCTTCCACCCAAGTATCGCAAGATCGCCTTGGTCGCCGGTGGTTTCAAGTGCATTCTCGCGCCAAGCGCCCAGCTTGACCAGGTCCGTCACGCCACCGTTTCCTTCCACTTGCCCCCGCCACATCGAGTAGGACCCTTGAGCGAAGCGCTGGATGCGGCCAAACTTCTTCGTCTGACACGACGAGGATCCCTCCATCTCGTTCTTGTCCACGACGAAAATCGGGTGGAGTTTGGGAGATCGCCGGCTGCATGGCCGGACTCCCAAGTCACGCCTGAGGTCCTTGGCTATGCAGCCGCCATTGAAAACGCGGCAATCGTGATGGCCGCATTTGGCGTCCCAAACGACACTCCAATACGATTCGGCACACTAAAGGAGCAAGAGGATGGCCTCCGAGTGCTGGCAGCTATCGCAAGGCCGACCGGGAAGCCTCTTACCCAGTGTGTGACTTTGGGGCCGAAAGTTGCTGAAGTGGACCGGAAGGCTACGACTGCTGCCGTACTTTGGACGCAGTGGTTGACGTTTGGAAACAAGGTCCTTCTTGCAGTGCTTAACACATCGGGAGAACCCCGGTGGGAAACGAGTCCCGAGGGTGCATTGCAGATGATGCTCACGGCTCAGGTGGCGCAGGTCAGGTCCGTCCGAGTTCTTTCCCTCGCCCAGGCCCGTCGCTTCGATGCACGTCCACTCATTGATCAAGCGTTGAGGAGCTTGGAGACAGAGGGGATAGAGCTTGTGTTGCACCCGCCCCGAGACGCGAGCGAGGAATGCTAAGTAGCGCACGGCGGCGACGTTGGGCCTGGCCCCAACACCCGATGGCAACCTCGGCGCGTAGCTGTCGACAACCATGTATGCCCAGACCACTCCGCTTCGTCCCAGCAGGCTCGTTGGTCGAGATCACAACTCGCACCATCCAGGCCAGGCTGCTGCTCAAACCGTCGCCCGAGCTGACCGACATCATCCTAGGCGTCATTGGCGCCTCTAGGAAGACACCCTCTAGGAAGACACTGGCACCGCCGGTTCCGACGATCCACTGTGTGCGCGAGATCACATATGCCAGATGCTCTCGAATCATTTCTCGTTGCCCGTGCGAGTGTAGTCGTGGACACTTGCGTGATGACACGCGGTCGTGCCTCTTGGTTACTGGCGATCGTCGGCTCCGCGTTGCCCCTTGCCGGCAACGGCTGTAGCAACAGCACCAAGGCGTCTTTGCCCGACGCCGCGGTCGATGCAGCGATTTCGTCGGGCGGAACAGCGAGCGGCGGAGTCTTGGGCGCAGGCGGCGGGTCAGCGGGTAGCTCGGGCAAGGGCGGCGGCGGAGCGTTGACCGGCGGTACCGGTGGCAGCAGTGGCACGCTGGCGACCGGCGGAGCAACGGGCTTGGGCGGAACGATGAGCACCGGCGGGGCATCCGGCCACAGTGGGGCAGCGGACGGTGGTGACGGGGACTCTCCGGCTGCGACCAACACCGACGGAGGAAGCGGCGCGGATGGGGCGGTGGATGGCGGAGGGGAACCGCATTGCGTGGGGACCCCGAGCCCTTGCCCGCCCATTGCCCCCTTTTACTGCCCACCAGGCTGCACATTGAATATAGGTGGCATGTGCGTCGAGGGCACGCCACATGCCTGTAGCTACAATACGACGGCCACGAGCTGCGCCGCGCAGGTGGGGTGCTCGTGGAGCGACGCCACGCCTGCCTGCACCGGCACGCCAGCCAAATGCGGCTACGGCTTCACCTACGACGAGTGCCTGGCGGCCGGCTGCCAGTACACCGGGAGCGACCCGACCTGCCGAGGGACACCGACACCTTGCAGTCAGCTCTCCGTCTCCGCCTGTACCAGTCAACCCGGCTGCACTGTCAGCACCTTCTAGAATCAAGGTTCTCGTTTCGCCACCCTGTCAGGTGAAGAGTTTCGATCCCAGATCAAGCGCGTGGGGAGCCGGCCGGCTTGCCGGCCGCGCACCATCGCGGGAGGGTTTGGGAACCCTTCGAGGGTTCCCATCCCATGACGTCAGCAGGTGTTGCTGGACCACCTGGGAAAGCGCTGTCTTCTCGGGCTCCCGCCGCGCGTACGTGTATCCGGTCGCGGGCCTTGCACATGCGGCTGCCTCCATGATGGAGGGTTGTCGGCAAGCGACTGCCGGTTGTTGCGTCGGCTACTGGCACTTCGCTCCCGCGGCGCGGACGGCGCAAGCACGCAGGCCGGCCCCCACACCGGCGCGCTGGACTTACGACGCCTTCGCGTCGGGTGCGGCCGGGATCTCTGACTCGGCGTCGGGCTCGGCGGTCCAGCCGCAGCCGTCGGCCAGGCAGCGCAGGCGCACGCCCGCACGCGACACTTTCTGCACCACAAACGCCGCGTCACATTGGGGGCAGCGCTTGGCCAGCGGGCGATCCCACGACACGAAATCGCACTTGGTCTTGGAGTAGTTGGAGCAGCCGAAGAAGATCTTGCCCCGCCGCGAGCGCTTTTCGGTTAGGTATCCGCCGCAGCCGGGACGCGGACAGGCGACGCCCAGGGAAATCGGGCTGGTCGTCTTGCACTCCGGGTAGCGCGAACACGCCAGAAATTCGCCGAAGCGACCGCGCCGGATCACCATGGGCGAGCCGCAGGTCGGGCAAATCTGGTGCGACGGCCGGGTGGTGGGCCGCACCGTCAGGCTACCGTCGGCATTGCGCGTGTATTCTTTGGTATTGCGACAGTCGGGGTAGCCGGAACACGCCAAGAAGTAGCCGTTGCGGCCCCACTTGATGACCATGGGCTTGCCGCATTTCTCGCAAACTTCCTCGGTCGGCTCTTCTTCCCGCTTGAGGTCGCGCATCTCCACCTTGGCGCGCGCCAGGTCCTTCTCGAACGGTCCGTAGAAGTCGCGCAGCAACTGCGACCCAGTCCACCGCACCTTCCTCAACCTGGTCGAGTTGCTCCTCCATCAGCGCGGTGAAGTCGGTGCTGACAATCTCGGGAAAACTCTTGACCAGCAGGCCGTTCACCACCACGCCCAGCTCGGTCGGGCCAAGCCGGCCTTCCTTCTTTTCCACGTAGCCGCGATCTTGAATGGTGGACAAGATGGTGGCGTAGGTCGAGGGCCGGCCCACGCCCTTCTCTTCCAGCTCGCGCACCAGGGTCGCCTCAGAATAGCGCGGCGGCGGCTGGGTGAAGTGCTGCTCGGGCTGGCAGCCGAGCAGGCGCAGCGCCTCGCCTTCGTGGACGTCGGGCAAGCTGCCCGCGGCTTCGTCATCCGGGCTCGCTTCGTCCTGCGCCTCGGCGTAGATCGCGAGGTAGCCGGCAAAGCGCATGACCTGGCCATTGGCGCGCAGGCCGACCCGGCCAGCGTCGATCTCGATGACGGTCTGGTCAAAGACCGCGGGCGCCATCTGGCAGGGCTGTGGGCGAGCGGCGGTCGCCGACGTCAGGCGGTCGTCTCCCAGGGGGACGGGGCCGGGCGAGGTCTTACATCAGAAGAGGCGACAGGTCTGGCGTCGGGGCTTTGGGGAGGTACGAGGACTGCCGTCGGAGCGCGGTGGTGGCCGGTGCCTGCTGGCGTGCGTGGGCGAGCCCAAACCCACTACCTATGGACCGGAACCCACGTAGTAGTATTTGGTAACCGTGCCGCCTGCCGCGGAGTAGCGACACGTTGCCGCAACCTGTCCGACGCATTTCCCATTATCCGTCCACTTTCCATTGGGCTGGTCCTGCTGTTCGCAAGCTGCCTGCACACCATCTTCCTGGACGTTGTCATACTGATCGCATTCTTGGGTGAACGTGGCAATGGTCTAGCCGAGGCGAAAGTCGCGGGACCCAGAAACACCCTTCGAGCACCCCAACTGAACGATGACAGAAAGGACCACTATCATCGCAGCCCCGGACCCCAGCCATTGGCGGCAACAACGCTCAGACCGACCCTTCAAATGTTCCGTGGACATGCAGAACATGCAATCATGGCAGCTGGAACTTCTCAAAGCGTGGGTGGCGGGCGTGGCGGTGGACCTGGCGGGCAACATCTTCGTCGCCGACCTTACCCATTGTAGTGCTATGGTAGCACGGCATTCACTGAACGGAGCCCACCATGCCTCAGGCTAGACGCGTTCTTTTGGTTCTCTGCCCTCTGTTAGCCCCTTTTCTTGCGGCCTGTGGCGGCAGTAGAGGTAGTGTTGGCCTACCTCCTTCCGATGCCAGCGGCCTCTGGGCGGGCACATGGTCCGGCACGGGAGATTACGCCGACAGCCAGGGTTTCACGGTAGTGGAGATGCACCAGAGCGGCACGAACATCACGGGCTATGTGACGATTCCGTTCCTGAACCTGACCAACACTCCCATCACAGGCGCCGTGCAGGGGTCTGCCATCTCCTTCGGAGATAGCAATCAGATGGTCAAGTACGACGGCACTTTTGCCGGACCTACTTCCGCCACAGGCACCTTTCATGCGATCCGCTGGGGTGGCGTCGACGGTACCTGGTCGCTGACACAGGCGATGCCGCCTTTTGACGACGTTCCGGCGGTCTATCCAGTCGCGGGCATTTGGAGCAATGTCCTCACCTCGACCATGGCGCAGGGCGAGGTTCGGCATCCCATGGAGATCGGGCAATCCGGAAACAGTCTCGGCGCTTCGTCAGGCTTCGGCGGTTGGTCAGGCTTCATCGATGAGGGATGGACGATCAATGGCCGTGTCAGCGGTACCCAAGCGTGGCTCCTCTATTACTCCGGTCTGGCAGCGACCCAGTTCACCTTGTTCACGGGCACCGTGGGTTCTGCGTATGCCGTGAGCGGAAACTACATCACCTATGACCTTTCGGGTGCACCCGCAGTGACGGACAATGGGTCTTGGAATACCACGATTTGCGTTGTTGTTGCGGGTTCGAGCGCGAACCTAAGTAGTCCCACCGGACTAGCTCTGGATGCTTCGGGAAATATTTTTGTGGCCGACACCCAGAACAATACGATACGGCAAATCACACCATCGGGCGATATTACAACCCTGGCAGGTACGGCCGGGACAGTGGGCCGGGCCGATGGCACAGGAGCGGCCGCGCGCTTTTCCGACCCTACGGGCGTGGCTGCGGACAACCTCGGAAACGTCTATGTGGTGGATAGCGAGAACGCGGGCCTCCGCAAGATTGTTGTCTCCACCGGAGTTGTGACGACCATCATGGAGAACAGTTGGACCTTCAATCCCCGGGGAGTGGCGGTCGACGCCGATGGAAATGTCTACGTGGTTTCTCGAATCGAGTACAATCTCCTCAAGGTTACGCCTTCGAGCGTCATCACGACACTCGCGGGCACGGAGCAGGTATCTGGGACTGCCGTTGCCGTGGATTCCGCCGGAAATGTCTACGTGACGGATGACATCAACAACGTCATCCACCGGATCACACCTTCAGGGTATGCCACGATCTTGGCGGGCACCGCTGGCAAATCCGGAAGTGATGATGGCACAGGCGCAACTGCGCGCTTCAACGGGCCTTCGGGCGTGGCGGTGGATGCGCTTGGGAACGTCTATGTGGCTGACGGCTCGACCATACGCAAGATCACGCCCGCAGGCGTGGTCAGCACGTTCCTGGACGTGGGCACTGGTGTGACAGGCGTGGCCGTGGATGGCTCGGGAGTCTTGTTCTTCACGGTCGATAGCGAGGTTCTGAAGACCGAGTTGCCTGGTATTGGCAGCAGCGGCAGCACTGGTGGCAATGGTGGAGCTGATGGTGCAGAGGATGATGCTGGCGTTGGTGGGAGCACTGACGCTGGTGGAAACGGTGGAGTTTCGGATGTCGACGGGGCGACAAATATGGATGGGACTTCGGGCACAGGAGGAATCTCATCCGCTGGCGCAACTAGCGGTTGCACGACGGAAACTGGCGGGAGCATTTTGGAGAGCTTGGTCGTTCCAACGGATGGCAGCGTAATCACCAGCGGACGAACCTATCCAACCGGAGTAAGCCAAAATATCACGGTTTCCGGCACAGTGGTGTGGGGTAACTGCGACAGTGCAAATTGTCCCAACGGCGGATTCTGTCTCTACAGACGTTACGGTGACGCAAAGTATATTACGGACGATTGTTGGAAAACGAACAATTCCGCATTGGCGGGATACCCGGATTCGGACTTCTTGAACATGAACGGGCTTGATCCGCCCGTAGACTGGAACCCGGATGGCACCACGTTCTCACCGCAGCACGTGTACACGATTTCTGCGCCGCCCGATAGCATTGGTCACTACACCTTCCAGTATCTGGACTACGCCTGCTGTTATGGTGACAACTCAGGCGTATTCTCGGTAACCATCAGCGAACCGGGCTGTTGAACGTCGATCTTGCATCCTTTGAAGCGGTCCAGCGAATTTCGTCACCTCCTATTCCGGCCAGAAAACGCTCACCAATTCCTCCCACGGCTTGTGCGCCATCTTGCTGGCAGCAGCCGAAATCGAAGCGCGCTAGCCGATTCCTTGCATCGGCTTGTTGCCGTCAGAATCGTCCCGCAAACAGCGGCGCGCTGACGGTACGCAGGTATCGGGATAATTCCGGCCCGTTCTGGTGCGTAGGTGAATGTAGTTGACAAAAGATCCGTATACAGACATTGCGGATGCGATTCGGTGAAAGCAAAATGGCGCTGTAGAGTAGCCAGGAGCGGTCGCCCGCTCCTGGCCCTCGCCAGATCCGTGCTAGGAGATTTCCACCATACGGCTCCTCCGTCGGTGTGGCTCGTGGCTAGGCGCCCCAGATTCGGACACGGATACTGGGACGCGGAAGAGGGAAACGCTTGAGTAGTTCCAAATACCTCTCCC
>Ga0182021_10005701_pt1 | contig 14787 bp, 21 predicted proteins | sample 612E3MmetaG_FD_120493 | JGI IMG/M metagenome (GOLD analysis project Ga0182021, IMG submission 120493) | Permafrost microbial communities from Stordalen Mire, Sweden - 612E3M metaG (Illumina Assembly) | ecosystem: Environmental > Terrestrial > Soil > Wetlands > Permafrost | place: Sweden... | reverse complement strand
TCAAGAACTGTTAGAATCTTTGTAACTGCCGAAACCCAACAACAAACGGATATAGAGTAGCCTCACCAAGGTTTAATGTACAAGGCGATTAGAATGAGTAAAACGCTTACAAATCAAGATGCGTCAAATATTTTGTCCAATGTCCCCAAGGAGAAGGCTTTCTTTTTTTGCACCGCAGAGGGAGTTTACACAAAAATTTCCGCAAACAGCCTCCAAGATTTTGCAGACAAATTGGACGGTATAGACGAAAGCTCTATTTTGTTTCATTATCCACGGGGCGATTTTCAAGCTTGGATAAAAAACATAGTAAAAGACAATGTGTTAGCCGGCAGAATGTGTTTTATCGAGCGGGAGATTTCTGGAGAGCAGCTTAGGCAAGAACTGTTAAAGATGATGCAAACGAGAATAAGTGAGCTTAAAGCTTCAAAACAAGAAGTATTTCCTCCGAGCCTATGCAATAAGGATGGCTTATGCCTATCTTGAAATAATGTGGGTGCGAGGTAGAAAAAATGAGAGCTGGAGCATTAGGAGTCGGCGTTTTCCTGTTGGTTATCGGTATTGTGATTTTCTGGCTTGGCTATTCGGATTTGCAGCAGTACGGCGGTTTGTTTGGTCAAATATCGCAGGCTCTTTCTGCGGAGGTTCGAAATAAGGTTGCTCAAGATCAGTTTATGGCAGCTGGCGGGGCAGTCGCGGCGATCATCGGATTGGCTTTAACGATTTATGGTTTAGCAGCTAATCGAAAATAATAAAGTAAAATGGTTTCAAAACTCTTTTCTTATCAAAAATAGTGTATAGCCCATTAATTATTTAATCGCTATTGAAATAAGCAGCATCCATAGTTGTTGGGTTGGCGCAATTAAAAAATGGTTCCGGCCCAGTTGGGTTTTTGACACAGCGACCCGCTCCCCCACAAAACCCATCCAGGCCCCATTTTATCTCTCTATCGTACTTTTATAAGAAAGTGACTTTATTCGACTATAACGATAAGAAGGAATATGCGACGTGACTGCTATGAAATATGAAAAACGCATTTATGAAAACAAGCATAATCACGAGCGTGAAATGCCCAAAAAGACCTCCCTGAAAACGGTAACGGCCGCTTTTGCTGGGACTCTTGCTGTTGGAGGTTTGAAGGGTGGCAGAAATAAGCAAGTACTCTTACAAGATCGGATTACAGCCATAACCAACGTGAGGATCTTTGACGGTGACCGTGTCATCGACGACACGACTGTGGTAATCAAAGGGGCATATATACAGGCGGTGGGTGGCGAGGTACCAGCCGGGGCAACTGTAATCGATGGTCACGGCGGTACCCTGATGCCCGGCTTGATTGACTCCCATGTGCATACAGACCTGAACGGCTTGCGGGACGCGCTGTCGTTTGGTGTCACCACCGAGCTGGAAATGAACGGTCATTGGACACCCAAGAAGCGTAAAAAAATCGCTGAACGGAGCGACATCGCTGATTTGCGCTCCCCAGGGATGGGTCTCACTCCTCCAGGAGGTCATCCAACTGAATATATGAGTTCAAGCAACAACTTACTCATACGCTTATTCTACCGTTATCCGACTGTCTCGACCCCTGACGAGGCAGTCAAATTTGTAGACAAACAGATCGCCCAAGGAGCCGACTACATTAAAATCTTTATAGAGGACGGAACCTGCATCGGTTTCCCCGGACTTCCTGTACTGAATGATGAAACCCTTAACGCAGCCGTAAAAGAAGCTCATCGTAATGGTAAGATGACCATCGCCCACGTGACGACCGCTGAAGGAGGCAGGCGAGCTATTGCGGCTGGAGTAGATGGGCTGGCACACATATTCTTTGATAGTCTGCCTACCCCCAAATTTTTGGAAGACATTGCATCTTCTGGCGCGTTTGTTATCCCCACAATAGTGACAATCTCCTCCGCAGTTGGCAGCAACGCATCCGCGCTGGCAGCCGACAAACGAGTAAGTTCCAGGCTGAGCCAGAAGTGGCTCGACTCGCTCTCCCGCAGCATGAACGTCTACCCAAAAGGAAAGCTAGAAGATGTTTACGCCGGAGTCATGGCCCTCCATAAGGCAGGTGTGGATATTCTGGCAGGTTGTGATGTGTCGGAACCCATTCCAAGCCTCGGGGGACTCGCTCACGGGGCCAGTTTGCACCAAGAACTGCAACTCCTGGTCGCGGCTGGATTGACCCCAATCGAAGCACTGCAAGCAGCGACATCCACCCCTGGGCGCCGGTTCGCCCTCACCGACCGAGGAAGAATCGCTCCAGGGGCACGTGCCGACCTGCTGCTGGTCGATGGAGACCCAACGACAAACATCTCCGACACGCTTTCTATCCACGCTGTGTGGCGCCAGGGTGCTCAACTCAAAAAATAGACTCACTATAGAAATGGCCAACGTTGCGGTTGTTTACCGCCCGGAGGAAATCGCACTGCTCACAGGTAAAGTAGAATAAGCCCAAACGCCGAATCCCAGCGGACCCGCCATCAAACAAACGAATTTATCCGTTCTAGCTATGGCATAAACTTTAGTTTAATTTTGAGTTAAATACTTGAAAAACTCTCTGGGTGAAAGTACCCTTGTTTTCCTGAACGTGCCAAGTTTAAGAAGGTGCTTATCTCCAGATACGATAAAAACTGCGCCAGCTGCCTCGGCACACTCCGATATCTTCAGGTAAATCGACCACTCTGTAAAATGATTTGCAAGCTCGCTCTTTGCATACGTATTCATGTTCTTTCTTGTCGTATTTCCACCCTACCTCGCCAGCTATTACTACAAGATTGTCTTGCACTTCAATTTCGATGTCTTCTTTTTTAAAGCCAGGCATTTCAGCCTTCAACAGGTAATCTTTTTCTCGATCTTCCAAATCAACTACTGGAACGCTGGTTTCAGGCATAAAAGAAAATGACTCAACCCAATTTGCTGGAAATAAGATGTCTTCAAAATCATTTCTGAATCTTGCGAAGGTGTCATCAAATGCTTGCCAAAGATCCGAAGAAGTTGCTGGAGCTAAGGCTGCTGTCTTCTTTAAGGGCTTGCTAATTGCTGTTTTCTTTTTTGTGATTGCTACTTCACTTTTTTTAGGAGCCTCTTCTGCTTTCGCTAGTTTTTTATTTTCACTCATTAAAATTCTCCTTATAAAGCAATGCAATGGTTATCTAACTATTGTTGCCTTAGTTTTGGAAACAATTGTTGTTTTTGTGGTAATGGTTCCAAGCGTTCTGGAAAATTCAGAGTCGATTCTTGCACTTTCACCTGCATATGCTGGTAACACTTGGGTTCATTTTGGACTTGGAGTATTTGCTGAGGTCTTTGGTTTCTGGTTTGTTGGTCTTTGGCTTTTTTTGGAGTTTCTAATAATGCAGTGTTCAAAAGCCAAGAAGTACATGACGCCGATTTTGGTACTTTGGATAATTGCCATACTATCTGGGGCCCTAATTCATGTTCTTCAAATTTTCTAGCAATAACTCTTTTCGGTAGTTAACCTTATCTTAAAATATTTATCAAAAGGCCACAATTGAAAGATTGAATAGCCAGGTGTCCTAAGAAGAAGTTTGGAAGAGCTGCTAAAGGACAAGATTTAAGTTTAGCTTTAGTAAAACGATTTGCTGAAGCATTAAGAGGCACTATTACCTTTGAGACACAATAGGTAAAGGAACAAAATTCACAATTAGCTTACCCATAAACGATACTTCAAGATAATAGTGACCTTTTGGTGAAACAGAGCCTACGACTAAAAGAGGAAAATGAACTATTGCTAATTAAAAACATAATACAGGGCCTTACTTTCGGTGAGCAAGTTTTGGTTTAACTAAATAATTAGTTCTCCTGGGCTTACACGCTTAGGTAAATATGCATTTACATCTTGGTCGCACTTTTTGCTATTTTTATCGTAAACCGTTTTAGATACTTCTCTCTAAAGTACAATTAATTTTCAAACCAGAGGAGGATAGCCAAGTTTTGACAATCAACATTGGTGTACATGAAAAAGGAACTTTCAACGTTCCAAGATGCTATCGACAACATCAAAAAAGATCCCAACTACCACAAAGCAGGAGCCATTGGACTTTTTATCGGAGTTGTTCGAGGAGAAACGCTAGAATCTGAGAGACACATGGTTGAAAAAATCGCGATTGAAGCCTATGAGGAAAAGGCTGACCAAGCTCTGTTCAACATAAGCACTGAATTAACCCAAAAACATGGGATAGTGAATGTTCAAATTCACCATTTACTGGGTGAATTCACTGTAGGCGAAGACTTAGTTTACGTTGCAGTTGCGGGTGCGCATCGAACAGACGTTTTCCCCGTTTTGCGTGAAGCTGTTGAACGTTACAAAAGCTAAGTGCCAGTTTTTAAGAAAGAGCGCATTGTCTCAAAGCAAGGCGACGCATCTGAGTACTGGGTTTCAGAGAAAGAAAGCAATCATTCTTAAAGTAGTTGCGTGAAAGGTTGATAATGGCTTTAGCAGGCGAATTGGAGCAGCAAGGTTTCTTTCAGTTGTAACAAAGATTATAAACCAAGAAAAGTTACAAGTATAGCAAACACTAGGATGAAGACATTGAACAAAATTAGATCATCTTTTGCAATAATTTCATACAAACATGAAATTCTCTTAAAGCTACACAAAATGAACGCCCAAAAATAGTTGCTTTAAAAACTCAAATTAAAAACATCGGGGATCCACTTGAAGTTTGTCTCTTTTGAGAAACTTTTCACTATAGACAACCTTAGGATGAAGAACGACGAGTGGTTCATAGACAAGACAGTTTTTGGTCTAGAGGCTAAGACGACTGAGGTATGTGTAGGAAAAAATTTGAGTTGGGAAAAGTTATCTCAATTATTTCCTGAGGCAATATTTACACAACCGATAACTGATGAGTTCATAATGAAATTTGACGGATTAACTTTCGCAAGGTTAATGGACGATGAATTATCGGGAGAAAATGAGTTTATAATTGAATCCTTTGATGAAAATGGCTATTTGGTTTTAGATGCAAAAACTGGAAAACATCTTTCAAATTCACTATTAAAAACAAAAGGCAAGAGCAAAATCAACAATTATCTTCCATAAAGCTACATCGAGAGGTTAAATGTATACTTCTGTCATAAAAAAAGGCTGTTAGCGGGCTTTAGTCCGCTTATTGTTATGCGAATGTTTTCCTTTGGTTTGGATTGTTAGATGAACATTGAAACGTCTGCGCCGGCAGCGATGTCAAGGAAGGTTGCAGCGCCAACCATGCTATCGACTTCAGGAACAAGGTCTTCTCTTTTGATTCCAAACATTTCCATCGTTGGTGTGCACGCGTAGATTGTACATAAGCCGGATTGCTTTATCCGTTTGAGCATATCGTAAGGCGAAGGATATTTCATGCGTTCCAGATTCTTTCTCATTGTTTCTTCAAGATGTTTGTAGTCTCCAGGCAGCACAGCTTTTTCCATAGCGCCCTTTGCAAGACTTTGCAGCCCCCAAAACGTAAAGTACAAGTGCGCTTCCCAGCCCATAGCTACAGATGTGGATGCCAAAATGAAAGCGCAATAAAGTTTATCGATTGTTCCACTTTGAACAACTAATGCTAATTTCTTGGTTTGACTCATTTTTTTATCACCTTCTTTTCCTGGGGTGCACAATTTTGACAACAAAAACTGACTTTTTTTCCATCTACTTCCGTGGTATAAGATGCAAGTTGGCATGGTTCTTGAGTAATTTCGGTGCCGCAACAATTACATTTGGAGGTTTCTTTTTTCATTATTCCACCTCTTTTTTACACTTCTGTTTTTGTTTGTAGTCTTCGATGGCGGCGTGTAGTGCGTCGGCTGCTAAGTTTGAGCAGTGCATTTTTACTGGTGGGAGGCCTCCGAGTGATTCGGCTACGCTTGCGCGACTTATGTTCAGGGCTTCGTCGATTGTTTTTCCTTTTGCAAGTTCAGTTGTCATACTGCTGGTTGCGATGGCAGCTCCGCATCCGTAGGTTTTGAATTTAACGTCTTCAATACGGTCGTCTTTTACTTTAATGTACATAGTCATTAAGTCGCCACAGGTGGGATTTCCAACAGATCCGACTCCGTCGGCATCTGGGATTTCTCCCATGTTTTGAGGGTTTTTAAAATGTTGCATCACTTTTTCAGAATACATACTATTTCAACTCCTTAGGAGTCAGAGGAGACATATCTCTTAGTCTCTTAACAATATCAGGCATTAAACTTTTTATTTTATCCACATCTTCTTGAGTGCTTTCTCTTCCCAAAGTCGCCATCAAGGAACCATGTGCATCCTCAGGTTGCAACCCTAAAGCAAGCAAAACATGTGATGGCTGTAGTGTTTTTGCGGCACAAGCTGATCCCGATGATGCATAAACACCCATAATATCTAAGCTCAAAAGTATTGACTCGCCTTCAATGAAGCTGTATCTAACTGATACGTTGTTGGGTAATCTTTGGGTTGGATGTCCGTTTAGGTATGAATACGGTATGGGTTCGATGATACCTTTAATTAGGTTGTTTCTTAGCAAAGTTAGTCTTTGGCTTTCGTTTGCCATTTCGTTTTTGGCGATTTCGGCTGCTTTAGCAAACCCAACGATGCCTGGTATGTTTTCGGTTCCAGACCGTAATCCGCGTTCCTGACCGCCCCCTTGATTTACAGGTTCTATCGTGGTTCCGGGTTTGATGTAGAGTGCTCCGACGCCTTTTGGTCCATACATGTCGTTGCTTGACAAAGTCAGAAGGTCTATGTTTTCCGTTTGCACGTCGATTGGGATTTGACCGGAAGCTGCGGTGGCGTCAACATGCAGAAAAGCTTTTTTTGCATGCACAATTTTGCTAATTTCTTTAATCGGTTCAATAGTTCCGATCTCAGGGTTTGCACAAACGATTGAAACGAGAACAGTCTGTTCATCTAACTCAGTTTCAAGTTTTCCTAAATCTAAAACCCCGTATTTGTCCACGGGCAGAAAAACTACTTGAAATCCGTTTCGAATCATCAACTTACAAGGGTTGACGACGGACATGTGCTCTACGCTTGAGGTTATGATTTTGTTTCCTCGGCTTTTGTTGCGGCCAGCGGTGCCTCTAATGGCCAAATTATTGCTCTCCGTAGCGCCTGAAGTGAAAACTATGGCTTCTGGTGTCTCAGAGTTGATTAATTTCGCGACAACTTCTCGACTCTTTTGCAATGCCTGCTTGGCTTCCTGTCCCAAAGTATGCACTGAAGAAGGGTTCCCAAAGCTTGAATTAAAAAAAGGCAACATCGCATCAGTCACGCGGGGGTCAACTGGCTTTCCAGCTGAATAATCCATATAAATTCTTTTTTCGCTATCTGTTTCCAAAAAGGTCCCTTCGGTCACTATTTTATTTTCTTAATTATTATCCGGGTTATGCCGTCTTCTTGTTTGCTTTCCAGAATTTTGTCTCCTAAGTTTTTAGCAAGGTTTTCTATATCAGATTTGGCTGCCGGATCATCCGCGGTGACTTCCAAAGTTTCTCCAACTTTCATTTCATCCAACTGCAATCTAGTATTGAAAACGGGTTCAGGACAGAACAAACCTAAGCAATCTAGTGATCTATCAGCTTTTATAAAAATAACCTCATGAGGATAAGAAAGCTGAATAATAAAAGTTTTACTGAAACAAAATAAAAAATCCCAGCAATATCTTAAGGAAAAAAAGAATAACATATTAAACGTAGATCCCCCAGCTTTGATTCCGTTTTTAAAAACAGAATCGAGAGACCAATGAACTTGAATAAAAAACAGAAAACAAAGCAATTAGACTAATAATAAGTCCGATATTTACGTGATATCCAAAAAGAGTTTTAGGAGTCCAATCTTCTTTTAATTCTGAGTGACAAAAATGCCTAGGGAAATAGTTCTTGGAAACGGCCGCTTGACAGTTGCAATTGACAACAAACTGAACATTCGAGATTTCTCTTACCCTGAAGAAGGTTTAGAGAATCATGCCAAAGGGCATCCATTTCGTATAGCTGTTTGGACGGATGGGGCTTTCTCATGGATAGGCGATGAATGGGACGTTAATTCAAGATATTTGCCCGATACCTTAGTTAGCAAATGCTCGGCAATAAACCAAAAATTAAAAATTGAATTAAAAATAAACGACACTGTTTACAGTTTTCTCGATTTGTTCTTAAGAAGAATCCTTGTCACAAACTTGTCTGAAAAAACCGCGAAGTCAGAATCTTTTTTTCTCACGTATCGATACTCGGGCTATTCTATAATTAAAACTAACTATAGGCACCATAAGAAAGGCTATCAAAAAAATTATGCAACTGGAAAATGAAGCCTGGCAACCAAGTTTACCAGAAAAGCACAGCAATAATCTTTACCCCTATCCCCATTCTTGGTACTAAACTTTGAAAAGTTTTCAATCAGTTAATCGAAGAATTAACAAAATTTGGGGGCTCAGAAACCTTCAAAACCTCAGCCACCCTGTTATACAGTGCCATATTTGGAAAAAGCTTTTTTGGCCACCGATTTGCCAAGCTGCCTTGCCTTTTCAAGGTCTTCTATTGTGGGACTACCAAATACTGAAAGGGGCTGTTCCACCAACTCGAAACCTAATGCAGTTAACTCAAGTGATATTTTTCGTGTAGCTTCTCCGCTCCAACCGAAACTTCCAAAAACACTGGCGCATCGGTTTGAAAACTTTTTGGTTTTAAGCAAATTAAGGAAATCGACTACTTTTGGAAATATCTCGTGTTCATAAGTGGGCGAACCAACGATTAATGCAGGAGCCTCCACCAATGCAGTCAACGCCTCGACAGCAGTATCTTCAGAAAGATTAAAACTAAAAACTGATCCTCCGGCTTCTCTAACTCCTTCTACAATTGCGTTTAAGCACTTTGAGGTATTTCCGTACATTGAATCGTATGCCACGACAACAGTTTTCGTGTATGTGCCTTTGCTCCAAGAAGCCCATTTATTCATGATTTGCTTGGCGCTGCCGGTATAGACTGGCCCGTGGCTGGGGGCTAAAACATTAATTTCAAGGTTCATTTTGTCAAACTTTTCTATTGCTTTTAGAATCCATTCGCGATGCCCATTGAAAACTGAAGCAAAATATTTTTGCGAGCTCCCCCAAATATTCTGTTTAATCAGGCCTATGTCAGATTCTAAAATAGCATCATCGGGCAGTTTTTTGAAGGAGCCAAATACGTCGCAACAGAACAAAATTCTGTCTTCGACTAAGTAAGTGCTCATAGTTTCTGGCCAATGAAGCCATGGTGTTTGAATAAACCTCAACGTTTTGTTTCCTAAGGAGATGTCTACTGCTTCGCCTTTCACGATTACAGTTTGGGGATCGAAACCGTAGAACTTTCTAAATATTGTTTGGGCGATAGGTGTGAAAACCACTTTAGCGTTGGGTGCTTTTTTAAGAAGCTCCGGTAAGGCGCCTGTGTGGTCAGGCTCCATGTGGTTAATGACTATATAGTCTAATTTTGAAATGTCTGTTAGTTTGCTAATTTTGTCAAAATGTTCAAGCGCGTGTTTCTCATTTACAGAGTCAATTAGGGCAGTTTTTTCGGTACCCACGATTAAGTAGGAGTTGTAAGAAACGCCTTCCGGGATGCGCCAGAGCGCTTCGAAAAGCGGGGTTTCTGAGTCGTTTACTCCGACCCAGTTGACGTCCGGGGATAACAAAAAAGAATGATTGTTCGTCATTTCAATAACCTCAAGAAACCAAACTGTTACCGGCCTTGAACGATTTAACCTTTACTTAAATTGAACGAAATTTTTAGTGATCTCAAATGGAGAATGACTTTTGCAGCAATTATCTTTTAAAATTTCAAAGTACAGTATAAATAAAAATTGTTTCAAAAGCAAGTGGTTACAAAAACAAAAAGGAAAAAATATGGGGCTCAGTATTCTTCAGTCCACACTTCAAAGAAGCTTTGGGGATGAATGCAGACCGGGCAGATTCCTGGTGCTTGGCTGCCTTCGTGAACGTACCCACATTCTCTACATTTCCATTTGATTGGCATATCTTTCTTAAAAACTGTTCCATTGTTCACATTTTCGAGAAGCTTTAGGTATCGTCTTTCGTGATAGGCTTCTACATTAGCTATCATCCTGAAAGTGTACGCCACATCTTTGAACCCTTCTTCTTCAGCAATTTTGCCATAATCTGGATACAGCGTTCCCCACTCAAATTTTTCTCCCTCAGCTGCAGCCTGAAGGTTCTGCGAGGTTGTGCCTAAAACGCCGGCTGGATATGCAGCATCTACTTGAGCTGTTCCACCCTTCAAGTGTTGGAAGAACAGTTTTGCATGTTCCTTCTCATTATCTGATGTTTCCTGGAAAATCGCAGATATTTGTTCAAAACCTTCTTTTCGCGCTATGCTTGAAAAAAAGCTATATCTTGTTCGAGCTTGAGACTCACCTGCAAACGCGGCAAGAACATTTCTCTCCGTCTTACTGCCTTTAAACTCCATATCTTTAAACTCCTTTTTTCATTCTTACACGCGCAGTTTCACTTTTAGTTCTTTCTGTCAAATTGACTCTTTGCTGCCCTGCAAATAGGGCAAACCCAGTTTTCGGGCAGATTTTCAAACGAAGCCTCAGGTTGTATACCAAAATCAGGGTCTCCCAATATTGGATCGTAAACATAACCGCACACTCAGCAAACGTATTTCGAATTATCTTTAATTTCCTCCTTCATCTCTGCCTGCATAAAAATTGGAGCCGACTTAGGAGTTGTTCCTCGCTTTATCTGATGAAAGAAATCATAAGTCATCGGCGTTTCATAGTTTAACAGTTTGGCAACCACTATTTCACCCACGAAAACCGTGTGAGTTTTTACATCAATCTCATTAACAACTTTCGCTTCAAAATACGCAACCGCGTGATTCAAGACAATTCCTGTACCAGTCTCTCCAACAATGTACGTCATACCTACAAACTTTTCAAATTCTCTTCCACATTTAAATCCGAAATTAGCTATAAACGACAACGGCGCATCCTTAGAGAGAACTGATACAGCCAAAGACTCCACCTGCTTGATAAATTCATAAGTGAAGTTCTGCTTGTTTATCGACACAGCCGCCATTGCAGGCTGCTACGAAACCGGAACAACAGTGTTTGCAATCTGCCCGTTACATCAACCCTCTTTCCCCGCTCCACTTGCCAAACTCAAAAAGATCTACAACACCGCCAAGTTTCTGCACTATCTCTATGAGATTTACTTCCTTAACTGGTATCAATGGCTCACAACTTAGGTAAGTTCGTATTCCATTTTTCTTCAGAGTTTCAAGCACTTGTATTCTTTCTTTGTAGCTGGTGGCCCCTGGCTCTAAGTCTTTTCTAATAGCTTCATCTAATGAGATTAAAGTAACTCCAACTCTGCAAAGCGGATAGTCTTTCAATGTGTCGATATCTCTTAGTACAGAATTTCCTTTTGTTAGAATTGTGAAAGGAAGTTTATTTTCTATCAGAACTTCTACAATCTGCCTTGTAATCTTATGCTCTAGTTCAATTGGTTGATAAGAATCTGTTACTGAGCCAACAAAAATATCGTTAATGCTGCCAAGCAAATTATTAGAGCCCAAGTCTACAAGCGGATAACCAGACATTCCATTATATTATAGGTAATCTAGTTATGCCATCGATCTTGTTGAAGTGGTCGTCAAAGGAGTAAATCTCTGTAACATCATTTTGGCGCATGATATCTACGGCTAATGAATCGTTGGGTTCTAGTTTGAAGTCTTCACCCATTTCAACGGCGGCAAAATACGCGTCTTTCGTTACATCGACGATTTTTACGTTATCCAACATAAAGAGACCTAGAATTGTACGGGTTAATAGATCCCTCGGCATGCCATTTTTTAGAATGTTCACCATTTCTGAGATATGCACGACCGTTGTCATGACCTGTTCTTTGCCTTGTGAAACATTGCTGATTATTCTCTTCGCTTGCTCCTTCATGGTTTCTTCTTTTTCAGTTAGTGGTTTTTTTGGCTTGTAAAATGCGTAGATGAAAATGTTAGCGTCTAGGAACCTCATGGGTGTTCCTCATAGATTTTCTTCTCAAATTCACTCCAATTACCAATCGATTTGACGCCTAAGTCAACTTTATCAAAGCATTCGGTTAAATCGACTTGACGCTTAGGAACCAACTTTAAGTACCCTTTCCGCTTGATGACATACAGCTCCCTGCTTTCTCCCACTTCAGCTTCGCGCCAGTCGGCGGGCAGGATAATACGTCCCTGTGAATCCAGTTTTTTGATTTCTACACCACTTTCCAACTATTTCACCACAAAACACAATATTCCACCACTCTAAAAAACTTTGGCATAAAATATCCATTAAAAATAAGCAACAGAATAAGTGGTAGCCTCCCGGCCTCACCACACTTTGCACGCCACACAGCCAATTAGTCTTTAGCTTCTGGGAATAACTGGAAGATAGGGTTCTGGTGCCATGTCTGTTGTTGCGTATACTGATAGTGCTATGCTCCAGAAGACGTCGTCGTGTGTTCCTTGGGGATGTGAGAAGCCTATGGTGCCGTCGCTGCGTAGTTCATAGCGTTGAATGTTTAGCTCACTACAGATATCGCTTCGATAGGGGCGTTCCCAGTTGAGCAGGGATAGAAGAATTGTTTGTTTAGCATTCTCTGTTTTAGCTGACTTGCCATTTCACTTTTTCGGGGCACATCAAAAAACACACTGCTTGAAAAACTCTTGAACATTCCGTTCGCCGTTTGCTTTGAGAGATTAGTTTTTTGAGGCTTCTTTAGGTATTGGGTTTCGATGATAAGGCTTCGTTTCGTGCATAATCTTGCTTTATGGACTTATTGCTTAGTGCGTAAGAAAGAATGTCGGCGTCGCCTATCTTATCGTTTCCAAGCCTTCTCGCGCAGCAAAAGCTTGTCATGTGATTGTATCCTGCCAGTTTTACAGGGCTCTTTTAGAGAACGAATTGCCAAGTCGGCCTCTACAAATAGTGGAATCAACTCTATGCGGTCTTCTCGTGCTACTAATTCTAATTTTCCGTCTTTGGAAAGACTGTATTTGTCCCTGATTTCTTTGGGAATAACGATGCATCCCTGCTTGTCAATTGCAACTTCCAATGAAATCACCATACATCACCGCATCCATATCTATAACGCCTTTGCAAATAACAGACCGAACGTCCCTTGTTATTTGTCATTTATCCTCTAGGGACCATTGCCACGAACTGTTCAGGCTCCATCTGCATGGATGCAAACACTGCTAGCGCTATGCTCCAAAAAACATCGTCATGGGTGCCGTTGGGGTGAGAGTAGCCTACGGTTCCATCTTTGCGGTGTTCATAGCGTTCGACGTTTAGTTCGCTGCAGATGTCTCCTCTGTAGGGTTTCTCCCAATTCAGAAGCGGATAGTAGAACTTGCCGTTGGCCATGCGTTGCTTAAGGACATGGGCCATTTCGCTCTTTCGGGGTACACTAAAGATGACGCCTTCCGCGTTGTCGATGCCTGCATTTTGCATGTCGGCTATGATGCTTGGGCCTTCACGGGTGAAATCTACTCTGATACGGGAAAAGCCTCCCCAGCGATCCTGCAGAGCCTTAATGTAACCTAAAACAGGGGCGTACTTGGTTGGCTGGCTGAATATTTTGAGGTGACGCAGATAGAGGGTATCATTTCTGCGTTCTACAACCGAGAAGACAGTGTAGTCTCGGGTTTGGGCAAGGTCTAAACCAGCAAAAAAGTCGCCTCTCTGCGTAGCTTCGGGGTCAAGTAGATCAAGCTCTTCACTGCAATTTTTAACTGTGCCAATGCAGGAAGCAATTAAACTCTGATTTAACCAAACGTTGTCATCCTCCACCCATTCAGCCTCCATTTCCCTCTGCCAACGCGACGGATCATCACCCATCTGTGCCTTTATCTGCTGGATAATGTTGGGTTTTAGGGGTCCGTTTGGGCTTAGGGCTTTTTCGTATGTGACATGCGAGGTTTTGAAGTGGCCAAAGTTTTTGTGGGTAAAGATTTTGTAGAAGACGCTGTCGGTGTTCCAAGGTGTGCTACTGCAGACGAATTTGCCATCGGTTGTTCCAAGCGTGTAGAGAATGGCGTCGTAGAGGTCTTGGTCATTAGCCACGAAATTAAACTCATCTGCGTACACTACATCAAAGGTTGGGCCTCGGATTGTTTCCGGGTTGTTGGGAAATGCCTCAACGCTGCTTCCATTGGCAAAATCGATTTTGGTTTTCTGTGGCTTAAGAGCAATGCCTGCTGGGAGCTTATGGGCGAATGCTGCTATGCGGGATATGATTCGTTTGGTTTGACGCCAAGAGGGTCCTACTATTGCGATTGCAGATTTTGGATGGGTAACCGCATATTTGAGGAGAAGTGCAGAGATGGTTTCTGTTTTGCCGCTTTGCCTACACCATCGTGCAGCAGAAAACTGGTTGTTCTCAAAAACTGCAATGAATTCTTTTTGGTATGCATAGGGTTTAAAATCTAAGACGCGCTCGAAGAAATCAAGGGTGTTGTTGCTTAATTGTTGGGTCCTTTCGGTAACCGTTTGCTTAAGTTGCGTGTTTTCTTGTTGGACCTCACGCCATTTAGCTGTGAACTGGTTGGGGCGTAGAGCTCGAGGTTCTTTCTTGGATTTCCTTGAGCGCTTGTTTAAGTTGTGCATTTTGCTCTTCCATTTCCTTGAGTTTTCTCTCCACATCTCGATAATGAACATAGTCGGCTAGGAGGTCCTTGTAGGTTTTAGAAATGTTCGCTACCGCCTCCAAACGTTGAACATCCAATCTGTTGAGCCCAGGTTTAATCGAGGCTTTAAGGGCACCCGCCAAC
>Ga0182021_10005700_pt1 | contig 14788 bp, 27 predicted proteins | sample 612E3MmetaG_FD_120493 | JGI IMG/M metagenome (GOLD analysis project Ga0182021, IMG submission 120493) | Permafrost microbial communities from Stordalen Mire, Sweden - 612E3M metaG (Illumina Assembly) | ecosystem: Environmental > Terrestrial > Soil > Wetlands > Permafrost | place: Sweden... | reverse complement strand
CGCCGTAGAGAATTACCCAGAGTAATGCCAAAACCCTTCTCGAGTGGCTCAATCACGAACCGTGCGAAGTTTTCTCTAGTTTCAACAACTTGAATTTTAGGTACTACCGACAGAGTCAAATCCATACCTCCTTACCGCGAGTAGTACTCAACGATGCTTTTACCATCAAATTGAGCAATTGTTTCATCGGGGACCGGCAGTGTTACCACTTGCCCGACGAGTTTAGCTCTATCCAGAGTAAGCCAGACGGGGATGTTTCTGGATTTGATTTCCTCAGCTAGCTTTTTGAAATATTCTTTTTTCAAACTCGCCTCTCTGCAGGCGATTGTCTCGCCTTCACTAGTTAAATATGAAGGCACATTCACCCTGTGCCCATTGACCAGAATATGTCCATGCAGCACTAATTGACGTGCCTGGGGACGGGAATCAGCAAATCCTAACCGATAAACGACATTATCGAGCCGTCTCTCTAACATTACTTTAAGATTATCGCCGGTAATACCGGGTTGTTTTGCCGCTATACCGTAGAAACGTCTGAATTGCCGCTCGTATAATCCATAGATATAACGCGCTTTCTGCTTTTCTATCAGCTGTGTTCCGCGTTCTGAAACACGGCGCCGGCGACCTCTGCTGCCGACGGTAGCGGTTTTATGCCGCCGCTCCATGACGCATTTCGGCGTCATACACCGGTTTCCCTTGAGCATTAATTTGTCACCGCAACGGCGACATAACTGACAATTTGCTTCTAGATGTCTTGCCATATTTTATATCCTTATACCCTTCTTCTCTTGGGGGGACGACAGCCGTTGTGCGGGATCGGCGTGATGTCTTTGATGCTGGATATCGCCAATCCGGCAGCTTGCAAGGCTCGAATCGCGGCCTCACGTCCGCTTCCGGGACCTTTTACAAATACATCCACCTGTCGTAAGCCATAACTCGCAGCTTTCTTAACAGCATCTTGTGCTGCTAATTGCGCGGCATATGGCGTGCCTTTCCGCGAACCTTTGAACCCGGCTGTGCCCGAACTTCCCCATGAGAGAACATTTCCTTCCGGGTCTGTGAGTGTCACAACTGTATTATTAAAACTGGACTGTATAAAGGCTCGTCCAGAAGGAATTACCTTACGTTCTTTCTTTCTCGTTTTTCCTTTTTTACCTGCTGGCATTATTACCTCCCATCAGAAACTATGATTTACTTCTTAGTTGCGCCGCGCTTCTTCCCTCTTCCGGCGACTGTCTTCTTGACACCACGCTGAGTACGCGCATTGGTGCGTGTCCGTTGTCCTCTGGACGGCAGATTGCGGCGGTGTCTGGTACCGCGATAAGAACCGATTTCCATAAGACGTTTTATATTAAGGTTTACTTCTTTACGAAGCTCGCCTTCTACCGTATATTCTTTATCAATAAGCTCACGGATCTTGTTGACTTCTCCTTCCGTGAGTTCATCCGCTTTAACTTCCGGGCTGATTCCAACTTGATCCAATATTTTCTGGCTCAAGGTAGGACCGATACCATGTATATACTGTAATGAATACAGTATTTGTTTTCCTCTCGGTATATCTACACCTGCGATACGCGGCATTTTCTTTCCTCCCTAGATAACAAAAAAACTATCCTTGCCTCTGCTTGTGCTTGGCACGAGTGCAAATAACCCTGACCACACCATGCCTTTTGATTACCTTGCACTTTTCACATCTTGGTTTGACTGAAGAACCAACTTTCATTTTTCCCTCTTTATTTAAACCTGTAGGTAACTCTGCCTCTACTTAAATCATACGGAGACAGTTCTATTAATACTCTATCCCCAGGTAATATTCTAATATAATTGACTCGCATCTTGCCTGATATATGCGCCAGTACCTTATGACCGTTCGCCAGTTCCACATGGAACATCGCATTCGGTAGAGACTCTACCACGACCCCTTCAACTTCAATAGTCTCTTTCTTTGTCATAGTCTCCCTTATCTAAGCACTGGTAAGCACCTCAGGCTTGCCATCCGTAATGGCAATTGTATCTTCAAAATGGGCTGACATACTACCATCCCTGGTTCTTACCAGCCAACCATCGCCATCAACTTTTGTTTCCCAACTCCCGATATTCACCATCGGTTCGATTGCGAGAGTCATTCCTTTCTGTAATACCGGTCCCGTTCCTCTCATCATTCCCAATACCGACTTCGTAGTATTCGGGATTTGTGGGTCCTCATGCATATTTCTGCCAATTCCGTGTCCGGTGTATTCACGAACTACCGAGTAACCACGGGATTCCGCATACTCTTCTATCGCCGCAGAAATATCTCCCAACCTGTTTCCTTTATTCGCCGCTTTTATCCCGGCTCTTAGTGCACCCTCCGTAACTTCTATCAGCTTAAAAGCTTCAGGAGTGATGTTGCCTACGGCTACTGTTCTGGCTGCGTCTCCCTGAAATCCTTTATAAATAACACCGAAATCCAACGAGACGATATCCCCGTCCATTAAGATCTTCTTCCCTGGAATCCCATGGACGATCTCGTCATTTATCGATACACACAAACTTGCCGGATAACCCTTATATCCTTTGAAGGAGGATATTGCGCCAAGTGCTTTCACCTCTTTCTCAGCGATGGCATCCAGTTCTGCGGTACGAATTCCCGGTTTCACACTCGATGCCAGTATTTCTAATACTTTTTCAGTTATCCTGCCCGCCTCCCTCATTATTGCAATTTCCGCATCGGACTTGATGATAATGCCCATCTTTAACCCCTTCGGGTACTTTTCTTCCCGATGGCATCCAATATCCTTTGCTTGATCTCATCCATACCGCCTTCGCCGTGTACTTCCAATAGTTTCCCTGTTTTAGTGTAATAATCGATCAACGGCGCGGTCTGCGCGAAAAATACTTTCAGTCTCTCTTTAATCGTTGCCGGTACATCATCGGAGCGTTGATAGAGTTCGCCGCTGCATTTATCGCATTTGCCTTTCACTTTAGGCGGTGAAGCGACTTCATGATAAGGCGTTTGACATTGACGGCAAATCCAGCGCCCGCCCAATCTTTTAAGTAACTCTGCTTCAGAGACTTTTATATAAACAACTTTATCGATGGATTTGGACTGCTCACCCATCGCCTTATCCAGAGCCTGAGCTTGCGCCAGATTGCGGGGAAAACCATCGAAGATAACGCCGTTTTTACAATCCGGAGCGGAAATTCTTTCCAAGACCATTTTAATTGTTATTTCATCAGGCACCAGCATACCCTTATCCATATAATTTTTGGCTTCTAACGCCAGCTTCGTGCCTTTTTTTTGCGCATCACGGAACATATCACCGGTGGCGATGTGCGCGAGTTTTAAGGCCTTCGCTACTTCTGCCGCCTGTGTTCCTTTGCCTGCTCCCGGAGCGCCGAGAAATACTACGTACACTTAAATCATTCTCCTATTTAATGAACCCTTCATAACGCCGCATTGTCAGTTGCGCTTCCATCTGTTTCATAGTATCCAGCACCACGCCGACGACAATAATCAAACCTACGCTGGACAATTGCACAGTCTGCACATTGGTCACGCCCCGGGAAATGAATGGAATGATGGCGACTATTCCAAGGAAGAGAGAACCTGCCAGCGTAATACGATTGATGACATTATTAAGGAACGATTCCGTATTTTTTCCTGGCCTGATACCGGGAATAAAACCTCCCTGTCGCTGTAGAGTGCCCGGCAGATCCTGCTGTTGAAAGATAACCATTGTGTAGAAGAAAGATGCCGCAATGGTTAGCAGGAAGTACAAGATCCAGTAGACCAAACCCAAAGGCAACGCGGTGCCAGAGTTAAATATATTATAGATGGCATTGGCAACATTGGGCGTCGTGCCAGCCGGATTCATGAAAAAGCTGGCAATCATCCCGGGAAAAACAACCAGTGACATGGAGAAAATAAGAGGGATCATACCAGCTGTATTTACTCTTAACGGAATGTGCGTGCCACCAGATTGACGGTACATACGCCCGCCACGGAAAGAAGTTCGCGCATATTGAACAGGAATACGCCGATGCGCCTCGGTGAAAAGAACGATAAATACGATAGTTGCCAGTAAGATCAGAGCGAAGATGAATACACCTATAGCATTCTGACTCCAAGCTAAACCAAGGCTGCCGAACATGGCAGGGTAACCGGTGACAATACCGGCGAAAATGATGATAGAGATACCATTGCCGATGCCGTATTCAGTGATCAATTCGCCGAGCCAAACCAGGAATACGGTGCCGGCGATAAGCGAAGCCACCATTGCCACCATTGCCAGCGGGCCGGCAGCAGCGATCGCCCCTTCACGTTGAAGAAGAATGATCTGCCCATAACCGGAGACGCCTGCCAATGGAATCGTTAACCAATGGCTGATACGATTGACTTTATTCTGTCCGGCCTCACCTTCCTGAGACATTCTCTGAAGGGCAGGGATGACCGGTTGCATCAATTGAATAATGATAGTGGAGGTAATATAGGGATAGACACCCATTGCCGCCACACTGAAGTTACGCAAAGCTCCGCCGCTGAACATATCCAGCATACCAAGCATGGCGTTACTTTTAAACAGATCTGATAGAGCGGTCGGGTTTACCCCGGGTAGTGGGATATGCGCAATAAATCGGAATGCTATCAGCAATCCGAAAGTGATTAAAATCCGCCGTCGCAAATCCGGTAAGCGGAATGCGTCCAACATTGCCTGAATAAGCCTGGGCCTACTCTGCCGGGGCTTCATCGGGTACCTCCTCGACTACTTTGCCGCCGGCTGCTTCAATCTTGGCTTTGGCGGTGGCAGTAAATCTGTCCGCTTTTACAGTCAGAGGACGATCGATTTCACCATCCCCCAGTACCTTTACCAGATTTTGCCCGGTTTTCACTAAACCGGCGGTAATCAACTTTACAATATCGACTTCGGTCCCTGCTTCGAAAACGCTCAGCTGACCGACGTTGACTACATCGTACTCGGTTTTAAAGATATTGTTGAAGCCACGCTGGCTAGGCAACCGCTTGATAATGGGTAATTGCCCGCCTTCGAAACCCGGCTTCATTCTAAATCCGGCGCGGCCTTTCTGTCCCTTACAACCTCGTCCGGAAAAACTACCTTTTCGGCTTCCGTCACCACGTCCGACTCTCTTCTTATCTTTTCTGGAGCCGGGTGCAGAAGAAAGTGTATCCAGTCTTATCAACTTACTTCCTCCACTTTCACCAGATGTCTGACTTTATTAATCATCCCTCTGATTGCCATCGAATCATCATGAATTATTTTCTCATTTAAACGGTGAAATCCCAAAGCTTTCAATGTTCGCTTCTGGTCTTCTTCATAACCTATTCCGCTTTTAACCCAGGTAATACTTAATTTAGCCACTGGTTACAACCTCCCCGGTTTGCTGAACAGGCGGTTTCCGTTTGGCGATTTCTTCCGCCGGGTTTTTCAGTCTGCTTAAAGCGAGAACGGTAGCTCGCGCAACATTTGTTTTATTGGATGTCCCCAGTGATTTGGTTAAAACATCTTTGACACCGGCCAACTCGAGCACTACACGCATACTTCCACCTGCAATAATACCTGTACCGGGAGCAGCGGGCTTGAGTAGAATCCGGGCGGAACCCATTTTCAATTCTATCGCATGAGGAATGGTCGTTCCCGCCATACGCACCGTGACCAGGTTCTTACGAGCGTTGGCATTGGCCTTATTGATTGCAACCGGAACCTCGTTTGCTTTACCCAGCCCAACCCCTACGTGCCCGGAACCATCACCGGAAACCACCAATACACTGAAGCTCATCCGTTTGCCGCCTTTCACGACTTTGGCAACACGGTTCACATAAACCATTTTATCTGTAAGTGCCAGTTCCGCGGGGTCTATTTTACTGATTAACGCCATACTCATCATTCCTGACTTTATTTTTTCTTTAGAACTTCAATCCCTGTTCGCGTGCGGCATCGGCCAGAGCTTTTACCCTGCCGTGAAATTTGAATCCGCCACGGTCAAAAGCTACCTGTGTGACGCCCTTTTCCTTAGCTCTCTTTGCTACCAGAGCGCCAACCAATTTGGAAACCTCTGCCTTTTTCTTATCACCGGCTGCATTTTGTATCTCTTCGTCAAGCGAGGATGCAGATGCCAGTGTTATTCCTTTTGTATCATCGATGACCTGAGAATAGATATTGGTCAAGCTACGAAACACACACAAGCGGGGTCGGGATTCTGTTCCCTGTACCCTGGATCTGATGCGGGTGTGCCGCCTGACGCGTGATACCTTGCGGTTAAACTTTGCCATTTATTCTTTACCTCTATTTCCCGATTGCCTTACCCGCTTTACCCGGCTTGAGGCGTATTAGTTCGCCGGCATATCGTAAGCCCTTGCCCTTATAGGCATCGTGGGGTTTTATTCCTTTTATTTTCGCCGCCATTAATCCGACGGCTCCTTTGTCTATCCCTGAAATTTTTACTTTGGTAGTTCCTTCAACTGTCAGAGAAATACCGGGAGCCGGTGTAACCTCTACAGGATGTGAGTAACCGACGTTCAGTACTACTTTATCGCCGGCTTTTTGCGCCCGATAGCCGACGCCGACGATTTCGATACCTTTCTCAAAACCTTTAGTTACGCCCGTAACCATATTGGCAAGCAGGGCGCGAGTTAAACCATGGCGGGCGCGAACATCTCTTTCATCATTAGCACGCGCTACAACCAGGGTACTGTTTTCCTGACTGACTGTTATCTCAGAACCCAAAACAAGATGAAGTTCGCCTTTCGGGCCTTTTACAGTAATGTCACCTTTCTCTATTTTTACCACTACATCTTTCGGCAGTGGTATTGGTAGCCGACCTACTCTAGACATACAATTTGCTCCTGAATTTGCTTACCAAACATAACATAAGAGTTCCCCGCCGATTCCCTGGCGCCAGGCTTGCTTTCCTGTCATCACACCTTTCGGTGTGGAAAGAATGGCGATACCCATACCACCGTAGACACGAGGTATCTCTTTCTTTTCGACATAGATACGCAACCCCGGTTTGCTTACACGCTCTAATCCGGTAAGAACAGGCTGGTTCCTCTCTTGATACTTGATATAGATCTTAATGTTTTTCTGAGCGTCCTCGCGGACAATCTCGTAGTCCTTGATGAAGCCCTCTTCCTTCAAAATCTTGGCTATTGCCAATTTTAATCTTGACGACGATACCAACACCGCATCATGCCTTACCATGGTGGCATTGCGTATCCGGGTCAGCATATCTGCAATTGGGTCAGAAATAGTCACCCTTTCCCCCCTTTGAGTAATATCCTTACCAGCTTGACTTTCTCACGCCCGGAATCTTGCCGGCTAGAGCAAGTTCCCGGAAACATATTCGGCATAAACCAAATCGACGCATGTATCCACGCGAACGTCCGCAGACCTGGCACCGATTATGCTGTTGCACTTCAAATTTTGGAGTGCGTTTCCATTTAGCAATTTCTGACTTTTTAGCCATATAACTCCATCAATCCTTACTGAATGGCATACCCAGCAATTCTAATAATAATCGACCTTCTTCATCGGTCCTGGCAGTGGTAACGATCGTTATCTCCAGTCCCCGTACTTTATCAATCTTGTCATATTCTATCTCAGGGAAGATAGTCTGTTCTTTTAAACCGAGGGTATAATTACCGCGGCCGTCGAATGCCTTTCTCGGCACACCCTGAAACTCACGCCCTCTTGGCAAGACGACATTAATCAACCTGTCCAGAAAATCGAACATTTTCTTCTGGCGTAAGGTTACCTTCAGCCCAATGGGCATACCTTCACGAAGTTTAAAATTGGCGATGGATTTCTTGGACCGCGTAATGATCGGTTTCTGTCCGGTAATAATCGGTAAATCTTTTTCGGCTCCTTCCAGAGCTTTGGCATTGATTACCGCTTCTCCCAAACCAATACCAACTACGATCTTTTCAAGGTGAGGCACTTCCATAACATTTTTATAGCCTCGGACTTCCATCAGCTTTGGTATAATCTCTTTTGTATACTTTTCTTTCAGACCAGCCATTATTCGATAACCTCACCGCAAGCGCGACAAATTCTTGCCTTTTTACCATCTTCCAAAGTCTTGTAGCCGACACGGGCAGGATGATTACAACGACTGCAAAGCAGCATCAAATCCGATAAATCAACGGAAGCTTCGCGTTCGATAATTCCCGCCTGCTTGACCTGAGATTTTGTTCTACTGTGCGTCTTTATCATGTTTACGCCCTCGATCATTGCCCTGCCTTCTTTGGGGTAAACAAAGCGTACTTTGCCTTTTTTGCCTTTATCCTTGCCGGCGATAACCAGGACGGTATCATCCTTTTTAATTTTCATCGCCTCTCCTTACAATACCTCAGGTGCCAGTGATAAAATCTTGGTAAATAATTTTTCCCTTAATTCTCTGGCAACCGGACCAAATATACGAGTTCCTTTTGGGTTATTCTTCTCGGTGAGAATCACTGCGGCGTTATCATCAAATCTTATATATGTGCCGTCAGCCCGCCGTTGCGGTTTGGTCGTCCTGATAACAACCGCTCGGACGACATCGCCAGCTTTGACGGATCCGCCGGGAACTGCCTTCTTGACGCTGCCTACAATGACATCGCCGACATGAGCATATCTGCGGCCGCTGCCGCCGAGGACGTTGACGCACATTACCTGTCGTGCGCCTGTGTTATCCGCAACCTTTAATCTTGTATATATCTCAATCACTTCATCTTACCCCAAGAGTTATTCTTTCTTTTCTTCAACCGGTTTTATTTCAGCGGTTTCCAATCCGGCTTCATCTTTAACTTCATTAATTGCCGTTTTTGTTTCTGATAATACTGCGGGTGTCGCAATTTCTTCCGGTTTAATTTCGATCGCAGCAGCTTTGATTATAATCTCCGCCACACGCCACCGTTTTTCTTTAGAGAGAGGTCGAGTTTCGACGATTTTAACAGTATCACCTATTTTGCATTCATTCTTCTCATCATGCACTTTATAGCGCTTGACTTTTTTAATCGTTTTCTTGTATAAGGGATGGTTACGATGGGACTCAACCAGGACTACCAAGGTTTTCTCCATCTTGTTACTCGAAACCCGCCCTATTTTACTTTTCTGTATTATCGTCATAGACTAAACCCTTTTCCTCTTCCAATAATTGGGAGAGTATTATTCTTTGACAGGTATTACTTCCCTGCCAACTCCCTTTCCTTCATTATTGTCTGTAATATGGCAATTTTCTTTCTGGTCCGAGGAATTTCCCGGTGATTTACCAATTGCTTGGTCATCGCTTTCAGGCGGAGGTCGAAAAGCTCCCGGTTAGCTGCCTGAAGTTGTTTGATTAATTCCTCAGAGCTCATTGCTCGTATTTCATTAACTTTCAACTGTCGCTAACTCCCTGGTCTTGGTGATGCCGGCAAGACCGCTTGTCTTCCTGGTAACGAACTTAGCATCAACCGGCAATTTATTGGCGGCCAGACGCATTGCTTCTTTAGCAGTCGCTTCATCAACACCACCCATTTCAAACATTATACGTCCCCGTTTCACAACCGCTACCCAATGATCCGGAGTGCCTTTCCCGGAACCCATACGGGTTTCTGCCGCTTTTTTTGTGATCGATTTATCCGGAAAGACGCGGATATAAACTTTACCGCCACGGCGGACATAGTGCGTAATTGCACGGCGGGCAGCTTCAATCTGACGAGCCGTCAACCACACAGATTCTTCCGCTTGTAATCCAAAATCACCAAACGTGACCACATCTCCGGATTGGGCTGTGCCTTTCCGTCGCCCTTTTTGAAATTTGCGGAATTTAACTCTCTTAGGCTGTAACATTAATATCTCCCTACTTTTCCGCTGTTGGTTCTTCGGTTACGCCGGTAGCCGGTGCTTTTTTCGGTTTTACGGTTTTCGGTTTCGCCGTCTCTGACGTCCGGGTTGTTTTCTTCGTAACGTGTTTTTCTTCGGCAGCTTCTTCGGTGACCGCTTCTTCTACTTTTTCAGCGACCGGTTTGTGTGCTCTTTTTACCGCCGGTTTTACTGCTTTTGTTTCGGTAACTTCTGCAACCGCTTCCGGTGCTTTTTCAGCTACCGGTTTGCGCGCTTTTCTGACAGTATGCTTTTCCGCCAGCGCTTGGGTTGCTTCTTCCTTCGCTAAGGATATCTTTGCGGCTATTGCTTCATTGATCGGTTGTTCTGCAATCGCGGCCTTAGCTTCTGCTGCGGGAGCAACTACCGGTTGTCCGGTTGTTTCAGCTGTTTCCACTTCTTCCTTAGCCGGTAATATTTCGCCTTTGTAAATCCAAACCTTAATGCCGATCCTGCCCATGACTGTTTTGGCTTCGGTAAATCCGTAATCGATATCTGCGCGTAATGTATGCAGAGGCACACGGCCTTCATGCATCGTAACTGTACGCGCAATTTCAGCGCCATCGAGACGACCGGCGGCGCGGATTCTCATACCTTTCGCCCCCGCCATGATCGAGCGTTGTAAAGCCTGTTTTAAAGAACGTCGATAAGCGACACGTCTTTCCATCGATTCGGCGATTGATCTGGCCACTAAATAAGCATCAAACTCGGGTTGTTGTATTTCTCTAATGTTCAGTTGAATTTTCTTTGAAATCAGTTTTTCTAAGGTTTTTCGCATCTCATCGACGCGTTGTCCGCCACGTCCGATAAGAATTCCGGGACGTGCAGTATGAATGGTAAGGGATACATTATTGGCCTGGCGATCTATCTCGACAAGCGACACACCGGCTTCAGGGTACATTGAACGGATAGCTTTACGAATCCTCAGGTCTTCCTGCAAATAAACTACGAAATGTCTATCGGAATACCACTTGGAATCCCAAGTTTTAATAACACCAAGCCTGAAACCAACCGGATGAACCTTATGTCCCATTAGCCCTCCTGATCCCCTACAACGACAGTAATATGACTGGAACGCTTCTGTATCGGACTGACGCGATGCCGGGAACGCGCTTTAAATCTTTTCAAAATCATCGCCTCATCGGAGGTGATCGAAATTACCTTTAGATTCGCGCCTGCCATGTTGTACGCCGTTTCTGCATCAGCAACCGCTGTTTTTATCAGTTTGGCGACAATACGGCCGTGCGGTGAAGGAGCAAACTTCAAGATAGTTAATGCTTCTTCAACATTCTTTCCGCGTACCATGTCAATCAATAATCGCATCTTGCGCGGTGATGTACCTGTATTTTTAGCAACCGATTTAACTTCCATTTATCTCCTAGGTAGTAGCTTCAGCCGCCGGTGCAGCTTTCTTGGGAGCTTCTTCCTCCTTGATAGTATGTCCTCTGAAGGTGCGGGTAGGAGCAAACTCGCCCAGTCTATGACCGACCATATTTTCCGTGATATAAACCGGTACATGTCTTCTACCATCATGCACGGCAATCGTTAACCCGATCATGTCCGGGATTATCGTGCACCAGCGAGCCCACGTCTTAATGACCGTCTTCTCACTGCTGTGGCTGACTGCCTGTACTTTCTTTAGTAGTTTCGCGTCTACTGCTGGTCCCTTTTTAGTTGACCTTGACATAGTTTACTTCTTCCCTCGACGCCTGATAATCATTCCGTCTGAATATTTCGTCTTACGCGTCTTATAACCCATTGCAGGTTTGCCCCAAGGGGTCTTTGGTCCCGGCATCCCTATCGGGGTTCTACCCTCGCCGCCACCATGTGGATGGTCGCGAGGACTCATTGCCGAACCTCTAACAGTCGGGCGCCAACCCATTAAGCGCTTCCGGCCTGCTTTCCCGATGTGAACACCCTGGTATTCTACATTGCCGACCTGGCCGATTGTTGCCGTGCATTCCGCCTTGACAAGTCTCATTTCGCCTGAAGGTAAGCGGATATGGACTTCCTCTCCTTCTTTCGCCAGGAGTTGTGCTGCGCCGCCGGCGCTACGTACCAATTTTCCGCCTCTACCCTTTGTCAATTCGATGTTATGTATCATTGTACCGGTGGGAATCGCTTTCATCGGGAGGGTATTACCTACTTTAATTTCCGCGGTTTCCCCGGATTGTATAGTTTCTCCTATTTTCAATCCAACAGGTGCAATTATATATCGTTTTTCTCCATCGACATAAAAAATCAGTGCAATATTCGCCGACCGACCCGGGTCATATTCAATTGAGGAGACTTTACCGGGAATCCCGACTTTATCGCGTTTGAAATCGATGATTCTCAGTAACTGTTTTACTCCGCCGCCCTGGTGACGTACGGTAACTTTTCCTTCATTATTTCTGCCGGCTCTCTTCTTTTTGTAGAGAATCAACGATTTTTCAGGATCTCGTTTTGTAATCTCTTCATTAGCGAGAGTACTGGCATCCCGTCTGCCGGGGGAAGTCGGATTATATACCTTTATTGCCATCTAAATTTCCTCGTCCGCCTTATAAACTCTCAAATAAGTCGATTTTATCGCCGGCTTTAAGTGTGACTATGGCTTTTTTCCATGGGGACGTGGCGATAACTCTTCTACCCACATGTTTTTCTTTACTATGGATCGTGATTACATTCACTCCGGTCACGGTTACCTTGAATGCTTCTTCCACAGCGCCTTTGATCTGCATTTTATTAGCGCGTTTGCCCACTTCGAAAACATATTTGCCCGAGGGTTGCAGAGTTGCATTCTTTTCCGTTACCAGGGGACGTTTTAAAATTTCATGCAGTTGCATTGTTTTCTTCTCCAGATGAACTCTCACCCCATAACTGCTCTGCTTTGCGTACTGCATCCACTTCCATCAGCAGGGTCCGGTGAGAAATAATATCCACCACATTCAACAAATTAGCGGGTAGTGTCTTAATACCGGGCAGATTGCGTGCCGATTTTACGACATTGGTATCTGCCGCCAGTGTTACTACCAGCGCAGTTTTGTCAATTTTCATTGCTTCCAGAATAACTGCCATTTTTTTGGTTTTAATTTCGTCGAGTTTCAATGACTCCAGTATTTTAAGTTCTCCATCGCCTAACTTGGCGGATAATACACATCTTAAAGCCAACCGCCGCATACTTTTCGGCATCGACTGATGGTAATCGCGGGGGTGAGGCCCGAATACAATACCGCCACCTCGACGTAGTGGCGATTTGATACTGCCCGGACGGGCAGAACCGGTGCCTTTTTGCTTATAAAGCTTTCTGGTGCTACCGGAGACATTACCGCGGGTTTTAGTGCTCGCATTACCCTGGCGGGCATTTGCCTGTTGCCTGAGAACAGACTGGTGCACTAATGTCTCATTAAAAGGTACGCCAAATACCTTATCGCTAATCTCGATGTTAGTTACCACTTCACCCGCAAGGTTATAAACCGGAGCCTGCATATCCCTACTTCCTCTTAGTCGATTTACTAATTAACAATAAACCATTCTTATTACCCGGCACAGCTCCTTGTACAATAAGGAGATTATGTTCGGGATCGGTCTTATAGACTTTTAAACCTTTTTGTGTAATTTGTTCGTTCCCCATATGGCCCGCCATACGCATACCCTTCAATACCCGTCCCGGTGATGTCGTAGCGCCAATTGCGCCCGGAGCGCGATGACGGTCGGTTTGCCCATGGGTCTTCGGTCCGCCGGCGAAACCATGGCGTTTGACTACACCGGCAAATCCTTTACCTTTGGAGATACCGATGATATTGACAAAATCGCCGCTCTTGAACACACTGACATCAACCTTGTCTCCGACCTTAACGTCTGCCGTGCTATCGACTCTGAACTCTCTTAGTTCCCTGAGTTTCCCCAGTTCTTTCAGATGTCCCTGCTCTGCTTTGCTTATTTTCTTGGCAGTGCCAAAACCAAGCTGCAGGGCATCGTAGCCTTCTTTAGCAGTTGTTTTAATCTGTGTAACCAGACACGGACCGGCTTCGATCACGGTAACAGCTTCCGCTTTCCCGCTATCATTGAAGACCTGGCTCATACCTATTTTTTTACCGATAATTCCTGGAATCATTCCTTCCATCCCGGCAATTTACTTTACTATAATTTGATATCCAACTCAACACCTGACGGGAGGTTAAGCTTAGTTAACGAATCGATTGTTTTCGAGGTTGTTTCCACAATATCAATCAATCTCTTATGAGTGCGGACCTCGAACTGCTCTTGCGAGTTCTTATCAATGAAGCTGGCGCGGATAACGCTGAATTTTTCAATCCTGGTAGGTAACGGTATGGGCCCTACTACTACTGCGCCTGTCTGCTCCACGGTCTCTACAATCTGTTGCGCCGATTGATCTACGACCTTGTGGTCGAAACCTTTAATTTTGATACGAATTTTCTGTTTAGGCATTTTTCGTTCCTGTTTTATCCGTTAATTCTTTTAATAAAAATGCTGGCACTTCCTGATAACTGTTGAACTCGATCGACTGGCTGGCTCTACCCTGAGTCTGCGACCGGAGTGCGGTAGTATATCCGAACGTCTCGGACAAAGGAATCAATGCTGAGATAATAACCATATCGCCGCGGTTCTCGATCAACTCGATATGAGCCCGGCGCGATGAGATATCGCCGATAACGTCGCCCATAAACTCTTTGGGAGAAACCACTTCCATTTTCATGATCGGTTCGAGGATAATGGCTTTGGCTTTGTGGACTACTGCTTTGAGACCCATAGAACCAGCCATTTTAAACGCATTTTCGTTCGAATCCACTTCATGATAACTGCCATCGAATACGGTAACTTTAACATCGATGATCGGATATCCGGCAATTACGCCTGTTTCGCAAGCTTCTTTCACGCCGGCTTCAATTGCAGGGATATAATTTCTGGGAATTGTTCCGCCCTTAATTCTCTCTACGAAT
>Ga0182021_10005699_pt1 | contig 14790 bp, 12 predicted proteins | sample 612E3MmetaG_FD_120493 | JGI IMG/M metagenome (GOLD analysis project Ga0182021, IMG submission 120493) | Permafrost microbial communities from Stordalen Mire, Sweden - 612E3M metaG (Illumina Assembly) | ecosystem: Environmental > Terrestrial > Soil > Wetlands > Permafrost | place: Sweden... | reverse complement strand
GTTTACAAATCTGATCTCCAGGATAAAAGTTAATCTGTATCTTTGTTACCGTGACAGCTATTAAAAGACTTGCCGGACAAACTGCAATTTATGGAATACCAAGCATCCTTGGAAGGATACTTGGTTATCTCCTGGTTCCACTCTATACACGCGTCTTTTCTCCAGGTGAATACGGAACAGTAAATGTTTTTTACGCCTATGCTTCCTTCCTGATGGTTATATTGACCTATGGCATGGAAACTGCATTCTTCAGATTTAATGAACAGGAAACCAATAAAGAGAAAGTATTCAGTACAGGAATGATTTCGCTTCTTGTCACATCTGTGCTTTTCTTGTTTGTTATTTCGGTTTTTGCACAACCGTTGGCAAGTCTGATCGATTATGCAGGTCATAGTGAATATATAATATGGTTCGGATGGATACTTGCTTTCGATGCCGTTTCCTCTATCCCCTTCGCAAAGCTCCGGGCACAGAACAGGGCAAGAAGATTTGCCGCGATTAAAATAGCTGGCATAACAATCAATATAGCACTGAATCTGGTCCTGATATTGCTCTGCCCCTATTTATTGAAACACAATGATATTGAGATTATCACCAGATTTGTGAATATTATTTACCGCTCTGATTGGGGGATCGAATATATTTTCATTTCCAATCTGATTGCCAGCGGAGTAGTTCTGGTGCTCCTTATTCCTGAAATAGGATCAGTAAAATGGAAAGTTGATCCGGTCTTCTGGCGGAAGATGTTTATATATGCATTCCCTCTACTCTTTGCCGGAATGGCGGGCATTGTAAATGAGACATTTGACAGGCTTCTTCTACGTTACCTTTTACCTGAGAATGTTGCTTCTTATCAGGTTGGGATTTATGCAGCATGCTATAAGATTTCAATACTCATGACCATTTTCATACAGGCATACAGATATGCTGCAGAACCTTTCTTTTTTGCCCAGTCCAAAGAAAAGAATGCGAAAGTTCTTTATGCCAGGATAATGGATTATTTTATAATCATCGTATCTCTGATCTTCCTTATAACCATGCTCTTTCTGGATGATTTCATCCTCTATTTTATCGGAAAGGAATACTGGTCAGGAAGATCAGTTATACCGGTGCTGTTGCTGGCAAATCTCTTCCTGGGAGTTTATTATAATCTTTCAATCTGGTATAAACTTACAGGGAAGACAATCTGGGGAGCATGGCTCTCTGCCATTGGTGCGATTATTACCCTAATCCTTAATTTCTGGTGGATCCCGCTCTCTTCAGATCACATGATTTACGGATATTACGGTTCCGCCTGGGCAACATTTATATGTTACTTTTCAATGATGGTGATTTCCTATATTGCAGGGCAGAAATATTTCCCGGTGAAATATAATCTCTTAAAATTTTTCGGTTATCTGGGCTTTGCAATCCTTCTTTACTTAATAAGCATAATTGTTACGGTTGAACATGCATTTCTGAAGCTCACTTTTCATGCTCTTTTGCTCGTGATCTTTTGTATAAGCGTTCTGGTTATTGAAAAACCATTTAAAACTAATAGTTGATCTTAATATAAACTTTCCCTCCTCTTCATAAGATTTTCATCGGAAATATAGTCATCATACTGCATTTCCTTGTCGATCATCCCTTTCGGACCCATCTCTATGATCCTGTTGCAAACTGTCTGTATGAACTCATGATCATGTGATGACATCAGGATATTTCCTTTAAACTTCATTAAAGTATTATTGAAAGCCTGAATTGATTCAAGGTCGAGATGATTTGTCGGGCTGTCAAGTATCATAACATTGGCATTCCGGATCATCATTCTGGCAATCATACAGCGAACTCTTTCCCCTCCGGAAAGCACATTAACCTTCTTGTAAATTTCTTCACCCGAAAAAAGCATTTTCCCAAGGAATCCCCGAAGGAACAACTCACTTGTGTCGTCAGAATACTGAGCCAGCCAGTCAATAAGTGTTATATTTTTTTCAAAGAATTTTTCATTTTCAATAGGCAGATATGCCTTTACAATTGTCTGACCCCATTCAAAAGATCCTTTCTGCGGCTTGTCATGACCTTTCAGGAGCTCAAACAGGACTGTCATTGCCCGTGTATCCCTGGAAAGAAATGCGATCTTATCATTTTTATTGACAGTGAAAGTTAGATCTTTGAACAGTGTCTTTCCCTCGAAAATTCCAGTAAGCCCTTTTACTGAAAGTACATTGTTTCCTGGTTCCCGCCCGGGAGTAAAAATAATTCCGGGATATCTACGTGTCGAAGGCTTGATCTCCTCAATATTTAATTTCTCTATCATTTTCTTCCGGCTGGTTGTCTGCTTTGATTTCTTGACATTAGCCCTGAAGCGTGCAATAAATTCCTGTAATTCCTTCTTCTTTTCCTCTGCTTTTTTATTCTGTGCCAGTTGTTGCCTTAAAGCAAGCTGACTTGATTCATACCAGAAGCTATAATTTCCCGAGAACTGTTGTACTCTGCTGAAATCAATATCAATGATGTGTGTGCATATTGAATCAAGAAAATGCCTGTCATGAGATACAACGAGTACCGTATTTTCAAATTCTGAAAGATAGTTCTCGAGCCAGTTTACAGTCTCAAGATCAAGGTCATTGGTTGGCTCATCGAGCAGAAGATTATCGGGTTTCCCGAACAAAGCCTGGGCAAGAAGCACTTTAACTTTTTCTTTCCCTGTCAGCTCTTTCAGCAGCTTGTAATGGTTCTCCTCCTTTACTCCGAGTCCGCTAAGAAGACTGGCCGCGTTGCTTTCTGCATTCCAACCATCGAGCTCATTGAATTTTTCTTCAAGTTCTGAGGCCCTCATTCCGTCTTTCTCGGAAAAATCAGATTTTAGATATAGATTTTCTTTCTCCTTTGTAATCTTCCATAAAGTTGAATGACCCATCTTCACTGTGTCTAGTACCGTGCAGTCATCGAATTCAAAATGATCCTGCTTTAAAACAGATACTCTCTCACCGGGACCGAAAGATACTGACCCTGTACGTGATTCAACACTACCGGAAAGCATCTTAAGGAATGTTGATTTTCCTGAACCATTAGCACCGATCACACCATAGCAGTTGCCGGCAGTAAAAATCTGATTAACATCCTGAAATAAAATGCGCTTACCAAACTGAATACTTAAATTTGAAACTGTTATCATTGATATAAATAATTGCTAAAGTAAAACATCCCTTTAAAAGGGCTGCAAAACTAAACAATTAATTGTCAATAAAAGTTTTTTGCCTGCAATATGAATTTTTTAAAGCTCATCAAATTACTTCTTTTGCTCTTCTGCTTTTTTAATTCAAATGTTAATGCAGTTTGCATATCCCGTATCCTGATATCATGAATGTATATACTATCGAGATTCCCGGGTCCCGAACCCCATGCCCCGGGTTGTAATATAATACCGGTAAGTGAATTGGTAACCAATGGATTATTTTGTGATCCCCGGGGATGCCCAAAAACACCCGGACCAAATATCTCACATTTTTTTATTTCAAGCCTTGTTGCCGGCAGTATCAACCTTATGCCATTACATGAGCTATTGATCAGGCAATCGGTAATTAACATATTGGTCCAATAACCTCCGGCAATTGCATCGTCGCTAGGATGCTTAGGATCCTTTGCAACCAGTGTTTAGCTTTTGTAGAAGCTAAAATCAGATGTTCCTCATTCCAAATTTTTGAAACCGAGGATCTTGTTGATTCAGGTTTTTTTGGATCGAAGCCTATCAAAGGCCTTAATCTGCCAAAAGAAGTACTTGAAAAGATCTATTATAAAAATGCCATGAAATTATATCCCGGACTTTTGGAAAGAATGCGCCGTCTCGGATATCAGGTATAATAATTTTCAACACGAGTCCATGATGATCTTTACACCAAAGCCCTTGTATTTGAAAAAGACAGATCAGATATTGAATTCGTTTCGCACGATATAACCGGAGTTTCAATTGAAATAATTACCACGGTCGGAAACTGTTATACTGGCAAAGGAGAGCTTCCGGATAAGTTATCTTTATGATAATCTATTACCGTAGAAAGCTCAATCCGGATTCAATTGTACAATACTTACCTCATTTTCCCTGCTACAACAATGAATTCGATCCCCCAACAATAATATTGGTAAAATAATAAATCCTAATATTGTCAGAATAATTGTTAAAATACTCCACAGAATGAATGGCAAATATTGCTTTATTCTTCTCATCGTTTTTCCATTTAGCCTGTCTGTATATCTTTTGACCTTCAAAATACCCACTACCTTTTACTATTCAAAGATAATCTGATAATCAGAATGAATGGTTACATAATTCCACGATATATTTATATAATTCACATATTTTTTGTTTTTTATTGGCGATTATTCAGAGGCGTTGCCCTTTCACTTCCAGGCTTTTGACTTTTCAAGCTCTCCATAAGGATCGCAGGCGAAGCGAACAAATCCTATGAGTTATCCCCTTTGGTAAAAAATTACCTTCATTATCTAAATACCTGGAAAGGAGCAGATTATATGGGGATTATTTCCAGTGTCTTGCCTTCCGTTTGCTCATAAAGCTGCTTTGCCAGCTCTGCCTTGTCATGGCTGAAAGAAGGATCCATAGAATGAGCACGCATATACGATTCATAAGCTTTATCGTATTTTTTAATGTACATATAGAAATCCCCCTTTGAGTCATACACGTTCGGATTCTTCGGTTCCAGCTCAATGTATTTATCGAAGGCTTCTTCTGCTTTATCGCTCTGTTTCAGAGTCAGATATGCATACCCAAGCTGATTATAAAATGAGGCAGGATTTGAAGCGATTTTAATTGCTTTATTTAAAGTTTCAACCATTCCTGTAGAATCGCCTGCCAGCGATTGAAAAGAAACCAGGTTATTATAAGAACTGGGATCATTGGGATACATCTCCACAATCTTTTTCCCCAGGTCAATAAGGTTGGTATGACCCTGTTTCAATCTGACCAGAGCCTCTTTCATGAGTCCCTCAGCTTCACTTATTTTAGCTTTACACTTTATTGCAGCATCCGCATACTTTTCAAGATTATCAGGGTCCCGATTCAATAAAAAGTAAACCGCCATCTGGTAATTAGCCATAAAAAAATCCTTATCCTCATCAAGAGCTTTATTAAAGGTTTCAAGTGCTAGCTTTACGTTAACATCATCAAAGTATTTCAGCGCCTGGTTATAATACGACAAAGCTGACCTGGAATTCGTAGTAACCGGAATAAGCTTTCCTTTCTCAGGCTGGCAAAGTACCGCCATACTTATTAAAATCAAAACCATAAACAAAAATATTTTCTTCATTTTTCTCAATTTTTTTTCTGATCTTCATTACAAATATTAAATAATCAATGCCATATATAAATTCAATTACATATTTAATGTATAACAAATGAAAACACTTAGAGTTTCTTTGGCTAACATCCGGATAGGCTTAATTAATCCTAAATATTTTTGCGCTACAGTAAAAAAGGAATTAAAGCTTTTCGCTCTTTATCGTATTCAGGAAATTCCTTAATGTACCATCTGTGATGATCAAGAGCTCTTGTTGTAAGATTTACTAATGTCCAGATTAAGAAAGAAAGAGCAGGCAAGCTAAAGGCAACCAGAGCAAATCCTGCCCATGAAATAATTTCACCAAGAAAATTAGGACAGGAAACATATTTAAAAAGTCCGCCATAAGGAATTTTGTAGCCATTACCTGCTGTTGACCGGAGTTTAATCAGTAAGAAGTCGTGATATTTATTAATAACAAAGCCTGCTAAAAATAAAATTACACCCCCAATCAAGCGCAGATTAATTAATATACCTGATCTGTAATCAGTTACGAAATATACAAACCAATAGCCGTTCAAAAAACCATTAATAGTATTAAACATAAAAGCAAAAATTACTATTGCAACAGGTATTTTCTTCCTCGCTGTCCTTATCTGAAGAGGAAAAATAAGGACCCGGTGAATATAATGTAATCCCCAAAGCAATGCTGGTAACAGGGTAAGAATATTGGATAAATCTGCCTTAAAACCCAAGAAATATCCAAAAACGATTAAAGCAGGCAACTCCATTAAAAACCATCCAAGCCTGTTGTTAATCATTGGCCCCCAATTGTTTTTCGAATGTCTGCCATAAGGCTGGGTGACTTTTAATAAAACTGGAAATATAAAAGCCGCTACAGCGATCCAAATCCAACAGAACATGTTAAATTTCTCGTGCGATATCATATTATTTCAGGAAATTATTGGCTTTGTACCAGTTAAATGTGTCAGTGAGTGTCTGTTCAAGAGGACGGGGTTCATATCCCAGCTCTTCTCTGGCTTTTGCATTTGAAATATTTGCCGGGGAATTTACCAGAATATCAAGAGACTGGTATGTATATAATGGTTCCTTCTTGGTAACCGACGAGTAAATCTGAAAGAACGGACAAGCCAGACGTGCCAGTGATACCGGTACAATAACAGGGATTTTGCAGGCCGAAATTTTATTTATCATTACAGATAAATCCTGAAGGCTGCAGAATTCCCCTGAAAGGATATATTTCTCTCCCATTCGTCCCGATTCAATTGCCTGTATTGATGCTGACACCACATCACGTACATCAACCCAATTGTATCCACCGGAGACCAGAAAGGGTAATTTATTCTTATATATTTTAAGAAGTGCCTGACCCAGCAGTGATCCTCTGCAATCAAACGGACCAATTACCGCAGTAGGATTTAAAATAACTGCATTCAATCCTTCCTTCACGGCTTTCATCACTTCCCTTTCGCCTTCAGCTTTGGTAAATTCATAGATAGTTCTGTTCGTTTCAACCAATGATCTGGTTTCGTCCAGTATTCTATCTGAAGGTTTAGTCTGAAAGGCATGAATACTGCTGAAGTGAATGAATTTTTTAACACCTCCGTTATTTGCTGCCTTAATGATGTTTTTAGTACCTGTAACATTGGTTTTATAAACCAGTTCTGATGATCTGTTCTCAATTGCTATCTGAGCGCCAAGATGAAAAACAACATCGACTCCCTCGCACAGGCTAATCAACGATTCAGGTTCAAGCAAATTTCCCTGAATAAGCTCAACATCCATTTTATCTAAATCGTCTCTGAAATTGTGAACCAGAGCTTTAATTCCAGCCCCTTGTTTTTTTAATTCCCTTACAAGGCAATTTCCTATATGTCCACTGGCTCCGGTCACAGCAATTTTCATCATAATATAATTTTGATTTTAGCGGTATGATGCCTGCCTGTCGGCAGACAGGGAACCGCACATGATTTACTTCTGAATTTTCTATTTTATGAACTCTCCGGCCAGGAACCATTCCTGCTTTGGCATATCTCTCAGGTATTCTTTCAGAAAATCATATTCCGGATGATGCTCCAGAAAACCACCAGCATTAAAAGGCTGACCGCAGGGGTGCCCCATTATCGCCCAGAATTGCATTTTCCCGGCGAGAAAACTGTCAGTTGCTTTCGCCTGGACAGCACCAGCCGGGAAACAGGCACCGTCCCAGCTTATCTCTTGTTTCCCGGCCTCATCTTCATCTATATGTCCGCAAAGTGAAAAACGGCCCGCGTTCTCCTGCTTGCGCTTCATATCGTAATGATCCCCCATAAAAGCTTTTGCGGATTCAACATTAATTTTCCCCTTATACTCCTTCATTAACTTCTCCCACCTAAGCCGGCGAATATTCGCGGATACATCAGGATCTGAAGGATCAAAAGAGGTCTCATCTCTTATAAGCTTTTCATTTACCGGGAAGTTTGCCCCTGTAAAATACCCGTCTTTTGTCCGCTCGAGAAAATGATTCTTAAGGCCAAGTTCCAGTCGGGCAATCTCACCTGTTTTATTGTCTCCTATAAGCCAGTCGTTTGCATACCCTCCGTTATTTTTTTCCACCATTATTGCAGTCCATTCATCTATTGATGAGGAGTACTGAATAGCTTTCCGGGCCCGGACAAATTCAGCAACACCCGTAGTATCGAATCCTTTGAAATCTGATATGGTGGTTTCGGTAACAATTAGTCCCGCACTGTTTATATTGAAATCATCGCCGCTGTGAATAAATCCGGGAAGAGCGTCCATGAAAATCCTGTTTCCCTTTTCAGGCACTATATCCATTATTATATTCCATCTTTCGCCGATTACATACTCGCTCCAGTTATTATGTGCCATAACAATTTTGCCGTCAGATGTCCATGAGCCTGTTGCAGCAAATGCACTGCAATGCTCCGGAGGTGACGGATTTTTCTCCTCATTTAGCCAGGGAACATAATAAGATGCCATTTCAAGGAATGAATTTATGGCAACCAGGTCTTTTGTATCTATTTTACCTTCACCGAGTTTTGCATTTACTCCCGCTGAAATACCGATTAGCTCTTTTTGATATTCTTCCGGGATCTTTGGCCAGAACATCCTGTACGCCTCATCCCTGTAGAAGTTCCAGTTCTTTCCCGTAATCTTTTCATTCTCAACCGCCATAGCGCCACGGAGATCAATTATCTCACCTGCAAGAAGGTATCCATGCTGATAACCGATGACCTCCGGTTTACCTTCAACATGGATCAGGATCCATCCATTCTTTTCAATCCTGCTGGCAGGTGCCATCAATTCCGAATGAGAAAGAGCTGACTTTTTTTGCGGGGATGTGTTGCATCCTATCAGAACGGATAAGATTAACAGAAAGGACAATAAGAGTTTGTTCATGGCATATTATTTAAATTGTTACATTAGTGGGCACTAAAAACCCATTAATGCAGATTGCCCTCTAATTTACTTAAAAATTATTTCTCTCGCCTGATAGATTTTGTGATTGTTAAAGATAAAAATCAGGATTTAACGCCTCTTTTTAACCTGTATGTCCAATCCTCCATTGTTGTCGCCCATTTTATTAAGCCGGTACTTGAATGAGAGCATTATATATCTCCCGATGATATCTGACTTCCTCTCGACAAGGTAATTAATTTCACTCTTCCTTTCGATCCCTCTGTTCCGGTTCAGAAGATCTGCCCCCGATAGAGTCAGAGCGCCTCTCCGGTTTTTCAGAAAATAATAGTTGATTTCGGCACCGATCAATGGAACCAACTGGGCATCATTGAAGGTCTTTGCCGAATAGCTCGTAATATCTGCCGATGCACCAATGTTGAAATGAACACCCGGGTTATAACTGAGTTCTGTGAACCAGGAGATTTCCTGATAAATATTATTTAATGATTTTTGAACTGAGTACTTTGAGTCAGTTACAGTTACAGCACTCCCTGTCTGAATGTCCCACTTGTCTTTTTTTCTATTGTCGATGGTAAGTGAGATCCTGTGTATGAAGCTTCTGCCAATATTTTCATTTCCGTTTATCAGGCTTAATCCTCTGTTATAATCCTCATTAAGGGCAAGGTTCACCTTTATTCCAAGAGCTCTGACAGGTGTTGTAAAATCAACATCCCCGCCTGCATCCCAGTCATCTTTCACATTTATGAGTGATATTGTCTGCCCTAAATCTGCATTGACAATCCTGGAATAATTGATCTTATCCTGAGTATATCTCATATTTGCACTTGCCAGCAGTGTTGTAAAAGAGAACTGGTCGAAGAGCCACCAGACAATCCTTGCGTCGTGGAGATACTCAGGTTTGAGGTTCCGGTTACCATAGAATAATGAAAGTGAATTGATATTATTGACTACAGGAAGAAGCTGGGAAGCTGCCTGAGTATTTACCGATGTGGAATAATCGATCATCAGCCTTCTGCCTGACCTGTAATCGTATTCCCACGAGAATCTGGGATTGAGGAAGAAATACTCCGTCACTTTTCCGGCATCACCGCTCAGTATAGTTTTGAATTCACCTGCAGAAGCCAGAAGTGCTACTGATAGCTGTGATTTATCAGTACTGCGTTTCCATGTCAGTCCCGGACGGATAAATCTTTCGGACTTACTGAAATCCGGGCTCAATGTATCAGTCAGTATCATCCCACCTGAAATATCTCCCTGCTTTCTATTTACATCTTCTGTGGAATATCCTTCGGTGAAAGATACTCTTCAAAAACAGGGTTATGATGTGCTCTGGGAAATTGATGGTGCGAATGTTGTTTCTGCCTTTGAAAACTATTCACCCGATATCTGTGTTCTCGACATTATGCTTCCAAATATTGACGGATACAGCTTATGCAGATCTATCAGAGGCATGTTCCCTCAACTGCCGGTTATCTTCCTGACAGCAAAAACAGAGACCCATGACATTCTTAAAGGATTTGAATCGGGAGGAACTGATTATGTAAGGAAACCATTCAGTATTGAAGAGCTTATTGCCAGGATTGAGAATCAGCTGAAACTTGGAAAAAGATATAGTCCCCAGACAAACGAAGACAGTGTAGCGAGCATAGGAACATTTATATTTGAACCTGCCAGTTATGAACTACGGTCTCCGGCCAGAATAATCAAACTATCAAACAGGGATATGCAGGTTCTTAGGATGCTGTACGCAAACAGAAACAGGATCACACCTAGAAAAGATCTTTTATTGACAATCTGGGGGGATGATTCATATTTTAACTCAAGGATTCTGGATGTTTACATCAGGAAGTTGCGCGGTTATTTTCTTTCCGATCCGTCTGTTGAAATAATAACCCTCAAGGGCAACGGATATATATTCAGGGTGTCATAAGAGGAATATTTGCTTCATTTTACACAAAAATCAGATATTTCAAGCTCCCTGTCAACAAAAATAAAGCCGTGACGCTCAGATGTGCCACGGCTTTTTTCATTTAAAATCATTAAACCATTTAATTATCTTCTACCACCACCATGAAAACCTCCGTGGTAGCCACCATGAAAATCGCCACCTCCACGGAATACTATTGTAGGACCAAAGCCCCAGCCATAATATCCGTAGGGCCATCCAAAACCTGGACCATAGTATCCGTATCCATAATAATCCGGATACCCGTAATAAGAATCTGACATTCTCTGATCGTGCCTAACCGCATCTAAATGCGTCTTTTCCATATAGTTAATAACAGAATCCTGAACACCTTCATTTCTTAGCTTAGCAAGTTGATCTGCTTTAAGTAAGTAATATGAATGGGATTGCCTTAATTCCTTTATAATTTCCTTTGAAGAGACGCCGTCTTTGCTCATCTGCACAATATCAGAGACAGGTACAGATGCCAGGTTACTCTGATTGTAAACCGTGCAACCAGAGAATAGCGTGACACCTGTAGTCATCAAAAACAGATAAATCAAATTTTTGAATTTCACAAGAGTTTTCATTTCCAATCCCTCCTTTACACTCTCTTTTTTTAACTATCATGTTAAAAACTCAATATAATCTTAACATCAATTTTGATGCCAACTGCTGTTAATAAAGTGTTAATAATAAAGGCCCGTGGGCATAAGCGTGATGCCTATCCGGTTCCATTGGGGGGTTTTAGAATGAAGCATTACCCTCTTACGAAATGTTTTCGTTATTTCTTTCTGTTTATCCTGGTTCTGACAGTTGTCCATGTCCCGGTTATAAGGAAACTCTCTTCCATATAACCTATCATTTTCTCAAATCTTTTCATCGGGACTGCAAAGGTGAGGAGATCTTCCAGAACACAAGGCCGGGCTGAAGGATCAAACATACCGATAACTGCCCTTTGCCGCTCCGACATGCTTTCCAGATAAGGAAAGTATATAATTGTACCGCAACCTGCTCCGAAAGGAGTTATAGTCCCGTTTGGTTCTGTCTGATCGAAGTTTGCAAGGGTAAATAATCCTGATAAGACATCGGGCCGTGCAAAAAAGATAACAACATCCGGATTGTCATCCTCAGAAAGATTATCCCATCGTTTGAAAATAATATTTTTCCCTTCAACCGGCATTGTCTTCTGGTTTTGCAATAACTTCTTAACCATTTCCGGCTTCTTTATATATCGCTCCCCCTCCATCTGATCATTCCCGCAGGAAAGAAAATATTCAAACCCCGGCCTCATTTTTTCAGTATAGCCAAGATATCTTCTTGCACCGCCACAACTCAGGGATTCAATATTATAGTATACCGATCGTCCGTTTCTCACTTTTGAGAGTTCGCAGATTAAACAGCTTCTTCCTTTTGGTTTTTCTGCCTTCTCTGCCCCTCCGTCACCTGCTGTATAATAAAATGTAACAGGAAGTTCTGCATCGCCGAAATACGTTTCCCACAAGATCAGAAACTGGTTTTTTAATTCGGTTTTCATAATGATGATACTTATTGTATAAAAATATAAGAAAGATCATTCCGGTCATTCATTTAGCTATAGCCGGTCAAAGGCAGTGGTTACCATATGATAAATGATTTTTCCTCTGACGGATTCATCCATCATTGCTTGTTTTGGTCCGACTCCAGATAAGAAGAATGTCAAATGTTCAATTCTAAAGGCTCCACCCTTTACGGTATTCCACATGAAGGAACTTGTTTGCTTCCGGCATATTAGTTATAGTCGGTCCCTCAGGATCAAAGGTAAGTACCTGTCCGCCGAGTTTCTCCCGAAGCTCTTTCCGGAGTGTGATATTACCAAGCAATACCGTTTCAGTAAGTGGCCCGGCCCAGTCGAAGTTTGAACCGGCAGGAGCACCTCCCTTGCATGCAAGGATCCATTCCATCTCATGTCCCGGTGATGATGGGATATATGGATCAGGTCTCTTATATGATTCACGGAGAGATTTCGGAACAATAACATCATCCAGAACCTTCCCTTTGTCGCCTATAAAGAGTGTCCCTCCCGGGCCCATTTTCATTCCTTCCTCCAGCTCCGGGATAAGAGGTGGCCTCAGACCACCATCATACCATGTAATAGTTACCGGAGGCATGCCTTCCCTGGCCGCAAAATCATAACGTACAATTGATCCCAGGGGATAAGTATCATCATTCACGAGAGTCGATACACCCTGAACGCTGACAGGGTATTTAAGTTTCAAGGCACGGAAAACAGGATCGAGCGAATGGCAACCTATATCGCCAAGTGCTCCTGTACCAAAGTCCCACCATCCACGCCATTTGAAAGGATGATAAGAAGGATGATATGGACGCATAGGCGCCGGACCGATAAAAAGGTCCCAGTCGAGGGTAGAAGGAACGGGTGGTGTATCTTCAGGCCGTTTTACTCCTTGTGGCCAGTAAGTGTCGGAAAGACCTCTGTTAGGCCTGTCGGTCCATACATGAACTTCCCGGACAGGGCCAATTGCACCATCCCATATAATTTCGCGAAGACGGCGGGGGGGATCGGTGGCCTGTCCTCCGTTTCCCATCTGCGTGGCAACCTTATACTGCCTTGCTGCAAGGGTGAGAGTTCTTGCTTCATGAATGGTATGAGTAAGCGGTTTTTCGGTATATACATGTTTCCCATGTTTCATGGCCTCGAGACTCACTACTGCATGGGCATGGTCGGGAGTGGCAATGATAACAGCATCAATATCCTTATCCTTATCAAGCATCAACCGGTAATCCTTGTGCTTCCTAGCAGATGGGTACAGCTGAAATACCTTATTCACCTCTTCGTTCCAGTCCACGTCGCATAACGAGACAATATTTTCAGTTTTTGCAACCACAGATATAACGCTCTTACCCCTTCCGCCAAAACCTACACCGGCAACATTTAACTTATCACTTGGAGCAATATGACCTAATCCCGAAACAGCATGGCGCGGTACTATAGTGAGACCTGCCAGAGCAGCGGCTGAAGTGCCGATAAATCCTCTACGGTTTATTGTTTTAGAAGGTTTGTCATTCATGATTATATTTATTAGAGGTTGAATAGAAATTTATGATATACTGTTATTGATATCAAATGTCGTTAAAATAAATGCAATACATGAGGCAAATCATATATTTTTTACTTAAAGTCCCGGTGGAATTTGCAATATACCCATTGACATTTCATTAAAAAAGAAGGAAGGGGGTGAGTTCATGAGGATGAAAAAAAGCGGTGAGTTCCTGATGATGAGAAAGGGGATAAGTGAATATAAAGAATAAGTTATATTAGAGAGATGGCGCTTCAAAACATAGCCCCGACTGACTTTTTCTTATCGTACTGAAATTCACTTAATCTGTAGGTAATCGATTCATCGCTCGATTCAATCTGATATATCCAATACCCTGATATCCCCCCGGGTGAATAATAAACCTTCCTTACAAAAAGCCGTTCTCCTGCGGTAAACTTACACTCTTTTGAGTAAGCGGATATTTTACCGTAAACTCCTTCCATATTTGTTTTAATCCATATCAGATTAGGATCTCCAAATCGCTTTGGAGGTGTCTGACGATAATCCAGAAAAACACCTACATATTTTCTCGTCTGAAAGAGCGTGTCCTCACTAATTGTTGATTTTTTTGTAGTTACACATGATACTGATAACAAAATCAGCAAAATAATTACAATGTTCTTTTTCATAATTCTACGTTTTTGCTTCTCAGTAAAAATGAATAATTCTGTCTAATGATTCCTCATTTAGTTTACAAGCTTATTTAAGATTACAGAAGTTCAAATTTCCAATTAATTATTCAATTTAAAAATCTTTTTTATGAAAAAGGAAAATTCCCGGAGCAGTTGATCGGACTTCTTTTATTATGATATCATAGGGGAATCTGTTCCAATATGTTTTGACAACTAATGTTATATACTATATTACAGCCAGTTAAATACTTTATTAATCCAACAGAAATTCAACAAGAAATCACTCTTTTCCGACTAAAAGTATGAGATTCTTCGCTTCGCTCAGAATGACAAGTATTTAGAAAGTTAAAGGGGAGGAGGAGGTGGTTGGCGGCTGTGCCGCCAACCACCTCCTC
>Ga0182021_10005698_pt1 | contig 14791 bp, 13 predicted proteins | sample 612E3MmetaG_FD_120493 | JGI IMG/M metagenome (GOLD analysis project Ga0182021, IMG submission 120493) | Permafrost microbial communities from Stordalen Mire, Sweden - 612E3M metaG (Illumina Assembly) | ecosystem: Environmental > Terrestrial > Soil > Wetlands > Permafrost | place: Sweden... | reverse complement strand
GGGACCCGTCGGAGGGGTCATTGGCGATTGAATCGCACCCCAGATCCCCGTGGACCGGCAACCCGGCAGCGAGCCGCAACCCGTCAAGAAAGGCGCCGCGCAGAGCCCGATGATCGAAGAGGCCGTGGACATAGGTACCGGACACAACGCCGCTCTCAGACACCGCGCCGTCCGGGTGAGTCCGCGCCGCACCGCGCTGTTCCGTGTTCTGCGCCACCCGCAAGTGAAGCAACGGTCGTGTCCCAGCCGCCACGGTGGTGCAGCCCATGTGGATCTCGTAGCCGCGGACGGCGGTGCCCGCCGGCGCCAGTGCGACGCCGCTCGCCTCGCCGTGGACGCGGACGGTGCGTTTCTCGCCGCTGAACACCGTCTCCACATCCAGCAGGCCAAGCCCCGGCACCTCCTGCTCGGCAGACTCCACGGACTCGGGATCAAGGATGCGGCGGCCCAGCATCTGATAGCCGCCGCAGATGCCGATGATCGGCGTGCCGGCGGCCGCGGCTCGTGCGAGCACGGGCTCGAACCCGCGCTCGCGCAGCCAGGCCAGGTCGGCGATCGTGCTCTTGGTGCCAGGCAGCACGATCGCCGCCGCATCCGCGGCCTCGCCCGGCGAGGTGATGAAGCGGAGGTCCACGTCGGACTCGCCGGCGAGCGCCTCGAAGTCCGTGTGGTTGGAGATGAACGGCAGGCGCAGCACGGCAATGCGCAGCGGTGCGCCCGGGCGCGCATACCGCTTGTCGTCGAGGGCCACCGAATCCTCCTCGTCGCCGCGCCAGTCCACCAGATAGGGGATCACGCCGAGCGTCGGCACGCCGGTGCGTTCCCTCAGGAAGTCGATCCCGGGGCCCAGAAGGCCGACGTCGCCGCGAAACCTGTTGATCACGAAGCCGCCGACGAGGGCACGCTCCTCGGGTGTGAAGATCTCCATGTGGCCGAGGAGCGCCGCGAACACCCCGCCCCGGTCGATGTCGCCGACTAGCAACACCGGCGAACCCGCATGAAGGGCGACCTTCATGTTCACGATGTCCTGCCCTCTCAGGTTGACCTCGGCCGAGCTGCCGGCGCCCTCCACGACGACCAGGTCGTGTGCGGCGCGCAGCCGCTGGAGCGCGGCAACGACGATAGGCCAGACCTCGCCCTGATAGTCGCGGTAGGCGGCCGTGGTCATGGTGCCCACCGGGCGACCGAGCACGATCACCTGGCTGCCCACGTCCGACGACGGCTTGACAAGCACCGGATTCATGTCGACGTGCGGCTCCAGGCCGGCGGCGGCGGCTTGAAAGACCTGCGCCCGGCCCATCTCCCCGCCGTCCGCGGTGACGAACGAGTTGATCGACATGTTCTGGGCCTTGAAGGGCGCGACCGACATGCCGCGCCGCGCATAGATACGACAGAGCGCTGCGACCAGGACGCTCTTGCCGGCGTGCGTGCTGGTCCCCTGCACCATGAGGACGCGCGCCTGGCCAGCGCGGGCGCCGGCGACCGACATCCAGGAGACGGACGGGCTCACCGCCACACCCCCCACACCATCAGTGCGGAAAGGCCGGCTGCCGCCGCCAGAGCGATGGCGCCGGCGACCCAGAGGACGGCGATCGCCTCGCCGATCACCGGCGGCGCCAGCGGCCGCACACCCGGGCCGACGGCGTAGAAGCCGCGCTTCTCGAGCTGCACGCCGAGGGCGCCGGCCATGGGAGCGATCGTCCAGAGCTTGTTCGGCCCCGGAGATGGGCGGCGCTGCGTACGCAGCGCCGCCCACGCCGCCGGGGCCGCTCGCCGCATAGAGGCCACCGCCACTAGCAGCAGCCCCGAGAGCCGGGCCGGCAGCCAGTTGGCGAGGTCGTCCAGTCGGGCCGCCGCCTTGCCGACGTACTCGAGCTCGCCGTGGTAGCCGATCATCGCATCCATGGTGTTGACGGCGCGATACGCGAGCGCCCCCGGCAGACCGAAGAGGGCGAAGTAGAAGAGAGGCGCGACGACGCTGTCGGTGAGGTTCTCGGCCAGCGATTCGACCGTCGCCGACACGATCTGCGGCGGCTCCATCTCCGGGTCACGGCTCACCAGCGAAGTCACGCCGGCACGCGCCGCGACGATGTCGGTCCCGAGCCGGCGCTGAACGGTACGCCCGGCGACGGCCAGGCCGCGAAGCGAGAAGGCCATCTTCAGCACCAGGGAGGCCAGGGGAAGCGCCGCCCAGAAGGGCAGCACATGCACGGCCAGCAGAAGCGCGAACCCCACCCCGCCGGCGACGCCGCACGCCACGAGGACGATCAGCGCCCCGTAGGCCAGCTCGGCCTGCGGCCGGCCGCGTGGCCGGTGCCGTTCCAGGAGGGCGATCAGGCGGCCCATCCAGGCGACCGGGTGCAGCGCGTTCGGCGGCTCGCCGAAGGCGACATCGAACACACCGGCGAGCGCGACCGTCGCCGCTCCGAAGAGCCAGCCGCTCATCGGAACGGAGGCCGTGTCTGCCCGCGGTCCGAAGCGGCCGTGCTGCGCGGGTCACCCATCGCGAACGACCTCACAGCTCGTAGTCCACGGCGGCCAGATGAGCCGTGTCGTTGAGGAAGCGCACATCGACCCAGTCGTCGCCGAACTCGAGCAGCGAGAGGCCGCCGTGAGTGGTCGTCATCACCCACCATTTCTCGGGCGGGACACCGAGGAAGTGATTGACGATGGACCTGATGGGTCCGTCGTGAGAGACGATGCAGACGGATTCCGCGCTGGTCGCTGCGACTATGTCCCGGACCGCGGCCACGACGCGATCACGCACCAGCGCCAGCGACTCACCACCCGGCAGGGGCGCGTGAAACGGGTCGCTCTCCATGGCAGCGGTCAGCTCCTGGTTGTCGGTGAACGCCTCCCAGGAGCTGCCCTCCAGGTCGCCCAAGTGGATCTCGCGGAGGCGCGCATCGGGGATGACTGGCGGCCTGGCGCCGACACAGCCTCGCTCGCCTGCGGAGCCGCCCACCACGCTGTTCGAACGCTGGGCCGCGTCGGCGATCGCTGGTCCGCCGCCCGCGTGACGTACCCCGCCGCCGGCCGCCCACACAGCGGCGATGTACTCGGCCGTGGCCAGCGCCCGCGGCAAGTCGCTGGCGTAGATGGTCATCGGCCCGAGGGGCGCCAGACGCGTCGCCGCGGCGCGGGCCTGGGCCTCGCCCAGCGGCGAAAGCGGATGGTCACTCTGCCCGATCAGATTGCCCGGCGTGTTGCCGGTGGAGGCGCCATGACGGACCAGGTAGAGCTTCACCGGGGCCTCCTTACCGCACCAGGGCGGCGCCGACGACCAGCGCCGCCGTCTCGGCCAGCACGATGCCCATGCCGTAGACGTCGCCGGTGAGGCCGCCGAGGCGCCTGCCCACGGCGGTCTGCGCCAGCAGCGCCACGCCCATGGCGATCGCCGCCACGACCAGCGGCGCCCACCAGCCGCCGGCGCCGGAGTTGACCACGGCGGCGATCACGATCGCCGCACCGAGCAGGGCGGTCGCCAGCACCACTGGGGCCGCCGTGCGCGGATGCGTGAACGGCGCGCCCGTGCCCTCGGCACGGGCGTAGGCGAACAGACGGATGTCTATGGGCGGCAGCGCCCGCGCTGCCGCCCAGCCGGCCAGCAGCGGCGCGGCCGCATCGGCGCGCGCCAGCGCGCCCAGGGCCGCGATCTTGACGATCAGCACCAGCACCGCGCCGACCACGCCCATCGCCCCGGCGCGGCTGTCCTTCATGATCTCCAGCGCCCGCTCCCGCGACGCGCCGCTGAAGTAGCCGTCGCAGGTGTCCATGAGGCCGTCCATGTGCAGGCCGCGCGTGCTTATCTCCAGCAGCAGCACCACCAGGGCAGCCGCGACCAACTGCGGCAGCACCGCCGTCAGCGCCGCGAACACGCCCCACGCGAGGGCGCCCAGTCCGAGGCCGACGAGCGGATACCAGCCCATGCTCGCCCACAGGTCGGCGTCGTCGACCTCGCCGCGCACCGGCACCGGTAGGCCCGTCAGGAACGTCAGCGCCAGCGCGAACCTCTGGACGCCGGCGGCAAGCCACCCACGCCCTGAGCCCACGCTGCCGGCTGCCGGCGAATCAGTCGTCATGAGCCGTCGCTGCTCCGCCGTCTTTGTGACTGGTCATCGGCCGCCACAGCCCCCGCCTACCGACGCAGCTCGGCGTCGGCTTCGTTGGGGTCGCCGGCAATGCCGGCGCTCTCGAAGGTCGCCATCTCGGAGAGGATGCGGGCCGCCACCTCGATGATGCTCATCGACAAGGCCGCCCCGGTGCCCTCGCCCAGCCGCATCTCGAGGTCGAACAGCGGGATCAGTCCGAGCTCCTCGAGCACCACCTGATGACCGATCTCGATCGAGACGTGGCTCGGCAGGATGTAGTCCACACACTCGTGACACAGACGCACGGCGGCCAGCGCCGCGGCCGCCGAGATGAAGCCGTCCATGACTACCGGCACGCGGTGGGCGGCGCCGCCAAGGAACACGCCGGTGAGGGCGGCGATCTCCAGGCCGCCGACCTTGGCCAGCACGTCGACCGCATCGGCCGCGTCGGGCTTGTTCACGGCCAGCGCCTTCTCGATAACGGCGATCTTGCCCGGCAGCGCCTCTTTGGTGATGCCGGTGCCACGGCCCGTCACCCGGCCGACGGGCTGCCCGGTGAGCACGGCGATGACGGCGGAGCTGGCCGTGGTGTTGCCGATGCCCATGTCGCCGGTGGCGATGATGTCCAGACCCTTGGCGAGCTCCTCTTCGACCACCTCGATGCCGGCGGCGATTGCCTGCAGACACTCCTCCCGGCTCATCGCCGGGCCGACGGCCATGTTGGCGGTGCCCATGCGCACCTTGCGCTGACGCACGCCTACGGCGGCGCTGAGATCGGCGTTGACGCCGACGTCGGTGACCACGACACGCGCGCCCACGTGCCGCCCGATCACGTTGATGGCGGCGCCGCCGGCCGCGAAGTTGAGCACCATGGCCGGCGTCACCTCGGCCGGAAAGGCACTCACGCCCTCGGCGGTGACGCCGTGATCGGCCGCCATCACGGCGATCACCTTGTCCTGGATGCGCGGCTGCGCTTTGCCCTGGATACCGGCGAGACGGATGGAGATCGTCTCCAGACGGCCCAGGGACTTTGGCGGCTTGGTGAGCTGCACCTGGCGCGCCTCGGCGGCACGCATGGCGTCGGTGTCGAGCGGCCCGATGGCCGCGATAGTGCGCTCGAGCAGATCGGTCACGGTTGAAGCTCCTTCGGAGAGATAGGATCAACGGCAAGGACCTTGATGTCCAGCGCGTAGCCGGCGACAAGGAAGTAGACCTGACCGGCGGCGCCTGCCAGACGCTGATTGGCGCGGCCCAGCTCATCGCGATAGAGACGCGCCAGGGGGTATTCGGGCACCACGCTGAGGCCGACCTCGTTGGAGACGGCGATAAGGGTCGCGCCGGTCTCGGCCAGGGCGCGCAGCAGGTCGTCGGTGGCGTCCTGCACGCGACGGGAGGCCGCCTGCTCCTCGTCGGCCGGCAGCAGCGTGTCGTCGTAGTTGAAGCCTTCTTGCGGCGGCCGGCTGCCGCCCAGGGCGCCGCCTGAGAACAGAAGGTTGGTCACCCAAAAGGTGACGCAGTCGAGCAGAAAGATGCCCGTGCCGGCGGCGTGTTCGCGGACAGCCGCCGGCACAGCCAGCGGACACTCGACGGTGGTCCAGGCGGAGGGCCGGGCGGCGCGATGGCGAGCCACGCGCGCCGCCATCTCCTCGTCGAGCGTCTGCGACGTGGCGAGGTAGGTGACCCGGTCGCCCCGCGGAGCGGCAAGCTGTGCCGCCAGCCGCTCCGCGAACGAGCTCTTGCCGCTGCGCACGCCGCCGAGCACCAGGATGAGGCCTTGGTCGGTCACGTGGTCCACGAGGTCACCTCACCCGGAAGAGAACGGCCGATGCCGGCGAGCGGCGCGCGCCGGAAGGATCGCTTGAAGGCTACGCCGCGGCTGCGAAAGACGTCAATCGGCCCGGTCGCGCCCGGCGCACGCCTAAGCGGGCGCGACCCGCCCATGCCCGGCGCACGCGCCGGCGAACACCCGTCTGCGACGATGGTCTGCGCCGCCGAACCTGCCCTGCGGCCTGTCATCCCGTCCTCCTCTGCCGCAGCAGGCCGTGCACCTGCGCCGCCAGGCGGCGCATCGTGTGAACCGCGGACTCCAGTCCGGAGTCAACGTTGTCAGGGCCGGCCGCCTCGTCGGACTCCGGGCCGCCATCGTCGGCCTGGGGGGCCACCTGGGAGCCGGTCGGCCCGGGCCGTACGGCCAGGACGCGAGCGAACGCCGGGAGATCGCCGGCCTCCAGGCCGGCGAGGCGCCGGCGTTCGCTCGCGCTCAGCGGCACCGGCAGCCACCCTTCCAGCCGCGCCGGCCGGCCCGCCAGCACGGCCACCCGGTCGCCCAGCAGCACCGCCTCGCGCACGTCGTGTGTCACCAGCACCCAGGTGGCCGGGTGCGCCTCCATAACGTCCAGCAGCCAGCTCTGCATCTCTGCCCTGGTGAGCGCGTCCAGACTGCCGAGCGGCTCGTCCAGGAGCACCAGCCCGCGCCCCAGAACAAGCGTTCGCGCCAGCGCGACGCGCTGCCGCATGCCGCCCGAGAGCCGCGCCGGCAGCTCCCCCAGCGCGTCGCCCAGCCCGAACTCGCCGAGGATGGCGCGCGCCCTCGCCTCTAGCGGCGGCCGGCCGGCCTCCTCGCGACCCCCCAAGGAGCGGCCCCGCCCGCGACTGCCGGGAGCCACCCCGGCCGCGAACGTCGCATTGCCCAGCACCGTCTTCCACGGCAGCAGAAGGTCCCGCTGGAGCATGTAGGCCGCGTGCCCGGACCGGCAGCCGGGGCGGCCGGAGGCTTCGAAGTCGGCCGCCGCCACCTGGCGGCCGTCCACCAGCGCCTCGCCGTTCAGCGCCGGCAGCAGCCCGGCAAGAACGTGCAGCAGTGTGCTCTTGCCGCAGCCGCTCTGCCCGACCACCGCGAGACGCTCCCCAGGCGAGAGCGAGAAGTCGAGGCCGGCCAGAATGGTCGTGGAGGCCCGGCGGCCGCCGTAGCCGGCCCAGAGGTCGCGGACGGCCACGGACACCGCCTCGGGCGAGCGGGCCATTGCAGACTCCCCGGCACAGGAGCGGGTCTCCGCGAATGGCCTCACCGACGCGCCTGTCGCCGACTCGCTCACTGCGCGGGCAGGTAGCGGTCGTCCACCGAGCTCGCCACATCGACACGCCGGTCTAGCAGCTTGACGCGCACCAGCCAGTCGTCGAGCGCGCTCCAGGCGTGCAGGTCCTGCCAGCCCGCCGGTTTGGTCCCCGTCGCAGCCATCGAGGGCAGGGCCGCCTTCCACTGCGCCAGAAGCAGGTCTTTCTTCAGCTCGGGATGTCTGGCCACGTACAGCGCCACCGCTTCGTCCGGGTGCTGGGCGGCGTAGTCCAGACCGGCGAGCGTCGCTTTCACGAACGCCCGCACCGTGTTCGGATCCGCCTTGGCGAACTGGCTGTTGGTCACCACGTTGAGAAACGCATAGTCGGGGGTGCCCCACGCGCGGAAGTCGAGGTAGCTCAGCTTCTGGCCCTGTGACTCGGCCTGCACCAGCTCGCCAAAGGCGGTCACCGCCACCGCCGCATACTTGCCCGCCAGCAACGGAGCGACCAGGTCGAAGCCGGGGTCGGCCACCTTCACGTCGCCGGCCTTCATGCCGGCCGCCTGCAGCATGCTGTCGAATGAGGCCCGCGTCGACGGGATCAGCGGGACGGCGACCACCTTGCCCGTAAGGGCTTTGGGGGAGCTCGCCGTCACGCCGGGCGCCAGGGCCAGGCCGACCGGCGCGTGGCTCATGATGCCGGCGACAGAGACCAGCGGCGCGCCCTCCGAGACGGCGGTCAGGATGTCGGGCGCATAGTAGAGGCCGAACTGCGCTCTGCCCGTGGAGACGAACTTGACCACGTCGGTCGCTCCGGTCGGCACCGTCTGCGAAACCTGCAGGCCGGCGGCCGCGTAGAAGCCCTTGGCCTGGGCGACGTCGATCGGGATGTCGAGCACCCAGGGCACCCAGTCCATCATGAGGTCCACTTTCGCCACCTCGGGCTTGGCGTTCACACCCGCGCTCGCCGCGACCGTCGCCGAGGCGGCACCGGTCGTCGCGCCGGAGCCGCCGCAGCCTGCCGCCGGCCCCGCGAGCAGCAAGGCGGCGACCGCGGCTGCCCCAACTGCGGCGATCCGCAGGCTGCGCGCCTTCGCAGCCGACATCATGAACTCCATGTGGACCCCACTCCTCTCCAGAACCGGCCCGCGCGAGTCGGCTCACTCCACCAGCAAAGCCTGCGCTCGAGCAGCACGACGGCGCCGTAGGCCGCCAGTCCGAGCAGCGTGATGACAAGGACGGCCGCGAACTCCTGTGTGGTCGCCATGCGGGAGTTCGCGCTCAACACAAGGAAACCAAGGCCCTGGTCGGTGCCGGTCCACTCGGCCACCACGGCCCCGACGAGACTGAGCGTCACCCCCGTGCGCAAGCCGGCCGCCAGGAACGGCGCCGCGCCCGGCACGTGTACGCGCCAGAAGACATCCCAGCGGCGGGCGCCTACGGACCGCAGCAGCAATAGCAGCTGCGGGTCAGTAGCCCGGAAGCCCTCCAGCGCCGTCACCGCCATCGGGAAGAAGGCGATCAGCGCGCAGATGGCGACGCGCGGGGGGGCGCCATACCCGATCCAGAGCACCAGTAGCGGCGCCAGCGCGATCACGGGGATGGTCTGCGAGACCACGACGAGCGGCGTCAGTAGCCGATCGAGAACGCGAGAGTGCAGGGCGGCGGCGGCAAAGAGGAGCGCGACGACGGCAGCTATGACCAGGCCAGCACCGGCTTCGGAGAGGGTGACCAGCGCATTACGGGCAAAGAGGCCGGGCTCGGCGGCCAGCTCGCGGAGCACGGCAGAGGGAGGCGGGAACTCCCATACGGCCACATGGCTGAGGCGCACGATGAGCTCGGTGACGCCGGTGACCACGACGAAGATGGCGACAAAGACGAAGATCGACGTCACCCGGCCGGCGCCCGACCAACGGACACCCGACCGGCGTGTCGGAGCGACCGTAGACGGCGGTGGCGCGCTGTGGCCCGCCTGCGCCAGACCTGCCGGGGCTGTCTCCATGCGCCGCCTTTCGGACTCGACCAACAAAAAGCCCGAGCCGACCTTCGGTCGGCCCGGGATTCCCGTGTTCGAATCCACAGCACGTGTCGCCCCGCCCTGTGTACCACGCAAGGCACGATCGACACGCCTTGGGGACAGGTCTTCTGGCTTCCGGATCGTCCTACTTGCCGCGTCTTCCCGTCAGCGAGCTGACAGTGACTGCGTGCGGCGTTCGTCCCCGGTCACAGCGGCGGGTCCGCGCCGGCATCTCACCGGCTTCCCTTGGAGCCCTCGCGGGCACCCCCAAGCGCCCCGGATGCTAGCGGTCCGGCCGCAGCCGCGTCAACCGTCCGCCGCCAGCTCGCACGACCGGCAGCCTGCCGCAGCGCCGGGTCGGAGCCCGGAACGCGGCTAGGGTGTCTTGTTGAGCGAGCTCTCGATGTCGGCGATGGCGGCCTGCACCTTGGCGGCGTCCGCCTGGGAGAGCACCTTGTCGGCGAGCAGCTGATCGGCTGTGGTCTGCGCGGTGGCCAGCCGGCTCAGGGCGACCGTCTTTTCAGCGCTTGTGAGAGTGCCCGTGTAGTCCTGCTCGATCGTGCTCTGCAGGCTGGCAACGACCTTCGCTTCGTTCTTGCCACCGGAGAACAGGTCCGACCACCAGGCGCCCGCGTACTTGCCGGCCAGCAGGCTGTCGGCTGCCAGGACCTTGGTCGAGCCGGTGTTCTTCAGGGCGCCGGTCACTCCGCAACCGGTGGCCACCAGCAGGATTGCCAGCACGGCCAGGACCGTACCGATGACCGACCAACGACGCATCAGGCCTCCTCGAATGGCGAAGCGATACCTTGCAGTCGCAGGCGAGCACATGCACGCAGCGCGGCCCGCCGGCGACGAGACTTCTGGCAGCACGACGGGTGCCTCGCCGACTGCAACGAAACAGGCTGGAGAATCAGTGGCGTTAGCGCGAGTTCCTCTGGATGGCGACCAGGAACTCGGCGTTGGACTTGGTCTCGCGCACCTTGTTGATCAGCAGCTCTATAGCGGCGGCCGGCTCCAGCGCGTGCAGCACGGCGCGGAGCTTCCACACCATGGCGGCCTCGGCCGGGTCCATGAGCAGCTCTTCCTTGCGGGTGCCGGTCATGTCGATGTCGATGGCCGGGAAGATGCGCTTGTCGGCCAGCTTGCGGTCCAGGCGGATCTCCCAGTTGCCCGTGCCCTTGAACTCCTCGAAGATGACTTCGTCCATGCGTGAGCCGGTATCGACCAGCGCCGTGGCGAGGATGGTGAGCGAGCCGCCTTCTTCGATGTTGCGGGCGGCCCCGAAGAACTTCTTGGGCGGGTAGAGAGCAGTGCTGTCCACGCCGCCGGAGAGGATGCGGCCGCTGGCCGGCGTGTTGAGGTTGTAGGCGCGCGCCATACGGGTGATGGAGTCGAGCAGCACGACCACGTCCTTGCCCATCTCCACCAGCCGCTTGACGCGGTCGAGCACCAACTCTGTGACCTGCACGTGGTTCTCGGAGGGCTGGTCGAAGGTGGAGGACACGACCTCGCCCCTGACCGAGCGCTGCATGTCGGTGACCTCTTCCGGGCGCTCGTCCACGAGCAGCACGATGAGGTGGCACTCGGGGTTGTTCTCGGCGATGGAGTTGGCGAGCTTCTTGAGGATGGTCGTCTTGCCTGCCTTGGGAGGGGAGACGATCAGCCCGCGCTGGCCCTTGCCGATGGGGCACAGCAGGTCCATGATGCGGGCCGCCGTGTCGTGCTCTTCGGTCTCCAGCCGTAAACGATCTTCCGGGAACAGCGGCGTGAGTTGCTCGAAGGAGGGCCGCTTGCGCGCCACCTCCGGGTCGACGTCGTTGACCGTCTCGATCTTCAGCAGGGCGTTGTACTTCTCTGTGTCCTTGGGCTCGCGGACCACGCCGTCGATCTCGTCGCCGCGACGCAGCCCGAAACGCCGGATCTGGGAGAGCGACACGTAGACGTCTGTGTCCGACTGCGTGTAGCCCTGCGTGCGCAGGAAGCCGAAACCATCCGGGAGGATGTCCAGCAAGCCCTTGCACTTGACCGGCGGGCGATCTTCGCGCGGCTCGCGCGGCTCGCCGCCGCCGCCGCCGCGCTGCTCGCGATCGCCCCCCCGACCACGGTCGCGGCGTCCGCGGCGGCCGTCCCGGCCGCGGTTCTCGCGGCCGCCCTGCTCGCGCTCGGGCTGCGGCGCGGGCGCTTCCGGCACTGCGGCCGGCGCTTCGGGAGCCGTTACGCCGGCCTCCGGGGGTGAAGCTACCACGGCGGCGCCCTCCGCGACAGGACTTGCGCCGCCGGCCGCTGGAGGTTCGGCCACAGGAGCGGGCGGAGTCGGCTGGGCGGACGGCGCTTCGGCCTGGGCCGGCGCGCTGCTGATGACGACCGAACCGGCCGCCGGAGCGTCTGCCACGGCCACGGGTGCCTCGGCGCCCGGACCGTCCTGCTGGACCTGCGGTGTCGTCTGTTCTTCTGTGGTGCTCATTGCCCTCGGTGTGTGGCTTAGGTTCTGCCTGCTCACGCCCGCGGGGCGCCTGCGGCCTGGTTCGCTCTGGGGAGGTGTGTGGTGCGGGAAGGGCGCGGTGCGAATAGACCGAGCCACGATATCCGGGTCCCCGGGGCGGAATAATGGATGGTAGAGATGGAGCACACGGTAGGTGCGCAGCCACAGTATACCCAATGAGGCAAGCGCCAGTCACTTTTGTGCACATTGAGGCCCCGGCCGCGCGGCACGCGGCCGGCCGGCCTGCCTCACTCCCCCAGCTCGCTCACGGCGTGAAGCACCTCGGTCATGGCCTCGTTGACGGCGTCGTCGATGCTGTCGTTGTCGATGACCAGGACGCCCGACTCGCGCGCTTTCGCGAGGATGTAGTCCTGGATGCGACGGATCTCGCGGAAGTGCGCGACGTACTTGCGCAGCGGACGCACGCCGCCCGTCTGCCAGTCGCGCGCCGTGAAGTGCGAGCGGTGGCGGCGTGACCCGGACACAGCCATGACCAGCTCGATTACGAGGGCGTCCTTCCAGCGCCTTCGGTCGAGGAACCCGGGCACCAGATGGACGCCTTCGATAATCGTGCTCTGCTTCTCCTGCACGGCACGCGAAACGACCGCCTCCACGCCCACGGCAACCGCCTTGGCCTGCTCGATGAAGCCGGCCCGACTGAGGTCTGTCTGCTCCGGCACCGGGAAGCGCACGGCGCCGGCGCAGTCGAACGACGAGAAATGGATAGCCGGCATGAGCTCGGCGGAGAAGAAGGCGCGCATCACCTGGCGCACCGTGTCGGTGGAAGCCACTCGGACCACGCCCAGCCGGTGCGCCAGCTGCGCCGCCAGGGTGCTCTTACCCACGCCGGTGGTCCCGCCGATCAGGATGATGATCGGCCGGTTCAGGAAGCGCAGCCGGCGCCACTGCTCCAGGCGGGCCATCAGCGCTTCGCCCGCCTCCGCCCCAAGCGTCTGCTCGGCCAGCGGCCGCAGTTCGTCCACGCTGACAGAGTCGCCGCCCGTCTGCTGCAGGTGGCGCTCCACAGCCGCGGCGACGTCGTAGGCGCGCTCCGGGGGAAGGCCGGTGGCCATCAGCGACTGCGCCATGAGGCCCTTCGAATAGGGGAGCGCCGCGTCGCGCTCACCGATGCCGAGCTCTGAGTCAGGCCCCATGCCGCGGCCTCCCTTCACGGTGTCGGGCACCGGAGACCGCATACCGGTGCTTGGCCAGATCGACCAGGTCGTCGAAGGCGGCCGCCAGGTCGTGACCCGGCAGCGGCCGTACGTCGTTGTCGCAGAACACCAGCTCCTTGTGGGCGCCGGTGGCGGCCTCGGCGACAACGTCTATGGCCGCCGCCTTGATCTCCGTCAGGAACACATCGGCCTCGGCCTGGGCGCGGACTGCCGCTTTGGCGAGCGCCTGGCGCCGTGCCAGGTCGGCACAGGCCACGACGACCTCGGCGCCATAGACCTGGGCGAGGTGGGCCGTCAGGGCCGGCAGGGCGCGCGGCGCGGCCGTGGTGAAGTAGGCCACCCGGCGGCCGCGCACGTCGGCCAGCGGGCGCGGCCGCAAGACGGTGGGCACCACCGGCAGGTCCGGCCGCGCCCGAGCTATGTCCGCAAGCAGGCGGCGCACGCGAGCCGCCGAGGCGAACGGCGGCTCACACATGGTGACGATGAGCAGATCGCTGGCCAGCAGGCGGAACGTACCGAGGTACCCCGTGACGTAATCGGCAGGCTGCGCCGCGGAGGCCACGCAGATCGTCGCAGAGGCGCGCACCGGCGGCACCACCGACCCGCTGCCCTCGAACAGGACCACGCTGGGCTCCAGATCGTCCAGCAAGGCCAGCGCCTGCGGCACGTTCGAGTCGAAGGCGGCGCCGGCCAGGCCGCCGCCGCAACGCCGGCAGCCGATCGTGGTCACGCCGGCCAGGGCGGCGTCCTCGAAGTGGTCGGAAGCGGCGTGACGGCCCAGGCGCGAGGCCGCCAGCAGATCGGCCGGGCCGACCCCGCAGGCGCCCAGTACCACTTCGGGATCGGGCGGGCCACCGCGTCCCATGGCGACCACGACGACGCGCTCGCCGGCGTCCGCCAGCGAGCGCGCCATGGCGCCGCTGATGGCCGTCTTGCCGACCCGCTTGCCGGTGCCGATGACGGCCAGCGACGGTGCCACGGCGACGCCGGCCCTGGACTGCGGCCGCAGCTCGAAGTCGGCCCCCACGTAGGCAACGCCGGCGGCCGCGGCGGCGCTCATGAGCAGGAAGCGCTCACGGTAGCCGAGGACCGGCTCGTCCGACAGATCGACCACCTCGGCCGCGCCGCTGCGCCGCAGAGCCTCCTGCAGTGCCAAGGGGAGGAACGACTCGGGCGACGATTCCCGCATGCCGGCGTGGCCCACCAGTTCGTCGAGGAACAGGAGAGGCACGCCGTACTCGCCTGCAAGGCGTGCGCGGACGCCATCGGCCGCCCCGCCTGACCGGTCTGTGGTCGCGACGGCACCGTCCACCGGCCCGCAGCCCGCCTCGTCCGCGCACTGAGCGCGCCCGGCGGGCGCCTGCGCGACGTCAGCGCGCCGTGCGACGGCCTGCACGTCCGTCGCGCCTGCGCTCACCGGCGTAGAGCTCGCGCCGGCGCCCGGTTCGCCGCGCAGCTTCTCGGCGCCGCCGAGAAACAGCGCGGCGACGATGCGATGAGATGCCGCGAGCCGGTCGAGGGCGGCGCGGACCACCGGCGGATAGTGCTCGCCGTCGATCAGCGCCAATGCAGCCGGCAACTGCCGGACGGCTTTCGCCGTTCCCGGCACGGGCATGCTCTGGGACTCCCGGCCGGCGGCCGGGTCTCGCTTCTGGAGGTCCCCCCTCACGGCAGCCCCCTCACCCCGTGGGCTACGTGCTGGCCTCTCCCGCCGGACCGTTCAGATGCTTCACGTAGGTGAGGGTCGACGGCGAGAAGTCCAGGATGTCTTCTGCACCATGGAACGGGTACTTGCGGGTCACGGTCACACGGTCCGGCCGGATGGTGAGGATCGTGTAGCACGGCTTGATGTTGCCCCGCAGGCGCAACGAACAGGCCGTGCCGGTGTTGACCACGAAAAGGTCTTCCAGCCGCCAGGCGTAGGGCACGTGCTTGTGACCGCTGAGGACCATGTTCACGCCGCAGCGCTG
>Ga0182021_10005697_pt1 | contig 14792 bp, 10 predicted proteins | sample 612E3MmetaG_FD_120493 | JGI IMG/M metagenome (GOLD analysis project Ga0182021, IMG submission 120493) | Permafrost microbial communities from Stordalen Mire, Sweden - 612E3M metaG (Illumina Assembly) | ecosystem: Environmental > Terrestrial > Soil > Wetlands > Permafrost | place: Sweden... | reverse complement strand
TGATAAAAATAAAGTTCTATTGACTTCCAACGGAGTTAGTTATGAATTCACCTCTCATAAAAACTTCAGGAAGTCAATTCAGATAGATGGAATGAATTATAAAATCAAGTGATTTTTGCCTGTATACCTGGCTGTTTTAAATATGCTTCAGGATAAACGGTTTTTATAGTCATCGTATCCAAATTCCCTTATCAATCTGAACTTGTTATCAAGCGTCCAGATACCTATTGATGGGTGGTGAACACCATTGAATGTGGTAGTTTTCACCATTGTGTAGTGGATCATATCCAGGAAAACTATCCTGTCACCCGGCATCAGTTCCTTATCAAATGACCAGTCACCCATAAAATCTCCGGAGAGACAGGAGCTCCCGCCCAGTCTGTAAGTCGGCTTTCCCGGGATGGGATCGGTCGCTCCTATTATTCCCGGTTTGTATGGCATCTCCAGGCAGTCAGGCATATGTGCTGTAAAAGATACATCCAGAATAGCAGTCTTAATATCCTTGTTCTCAATAACATCCTCAACTGTCGAAATCAGTTCTCCTGTTTCCCAGGCAAAAGCACTACCCGGTTCAAGTATGACATGAAGACCAGATCTTTCACGAAATTTCTTCAGTATTTTTATAAGGTGATCAGTATCATAACCTTTCCTGGTTATCAGATGTCCTCCGCCCATATTGATCCATTTCAGACCGGGAAAAAACTTCCCGAATTTTTCTTCTATGATCCCAAGTATCTTTTCCAGGGCAAACGAGTCCGATTCAAACAGCACATGAAAATGAAGGCCTTCGATTCCTTCCGGCAAGGTATCTCCCAGTTTTTCAACAACAATACCAAGTCTTGAACCAGGTGAGCATGGATTATATAACCCATGACTGACCTCAGAATATTCCGGATTTATTCTCAAACCTGCTGAAATTTTCCAAGGCCAATTCTGTAATTCAGATTTAAATTTTCTGTATTGATTTAATGAATTAAAAGTAACATGAGAACTGTGCTTCAGTATGGAATGAAATTCATTCTCCTTATATACAGGGGAATATGTATGGGCAGGGAAACCGATCTCCTCAAAGCAAAGACGCGCCTCATCTGCGGAACTTGCAGCAGCACCAGATATATACTCCCTGAGAATGGGAAAGACACCCCACATGGCAAATCCTTTGAACGCAAGAATTATCTCACAACCAGATTCCCTTGAAACATGCCTGATCAATTCAAGGTTATTCCTGAAACGTCTCTCATCAATAACATAACAGGGAGAAGGTAATATGTTGTAGTTAACAGACAAGTGCGTAATTATTTAAACCTCAAGATCCACATCATGAAGTTCCACCCATGGCAACCCCAACCTGTTGAGTTCTGACATAAAAGGATCAGGGTCAAACTCCTCGACGTTAAAGACACCCGGTTTTCTCCAGATTCCCTTCAGATACATCATGGCTCCTATTGCAGCCGGTACTCCGGTAGTATAGCTGACACCCTGGGAGCCCGTCTCTGCATAAGCTGCTTCATGACTACAATTATTGTAAACATAATAAGTTTTTTCCTTTCCGTTCCTGATACCCTTAATACGGCACCCAATTGATGTCTGACCTTTGTAATTCTGACCCAATTCGCCGGGATCGGGCAGTACAGCTTTCAGAAACTGGATTGGAATGATCTCCCTTCCGTCAAACATTATAGGTTCAATTCCGGCCATTCCAATATTCTGAATCACACGCAGATGGGTAAGATATTCCTGTCCGAATGTCATCCAGAACCTTGCCCGCCTGAGGGTAGGAAAATTCTTAACCAGCGATTCAAGCTCCTCATGATAAATTATGTAAGATTCTTTTGGACCAATACCGGGATAATTTAACGGTTTATGTATTTCATGTGGTTTTGTCGTGATCCATTTACCGTTTTCCCAGTATTTACCTTTTTGTGTCACCTCCCTGATATTAATTTCCGGATTAAAATTTGTAGCGAACGGCTTACCATGGTCACCGGCATTACAATCCACAATATCAAGGTATTGAATTTCATCAAAGTGGTGTTTTGCTGCATATGCAGTGTAGATTGAAGTAACTCCGGGGTCAAAACCGCATCCGAGAATTGCAGTTATACCTGCTTTCCTGTACCTGTCTCTGTAAGCCCATTGCCAGCTATATTCAAATTTTGCTTCTTCAAGCGGCTCATAATTAGCCGTATCAAGATAAGCAACGCCTGTTTCAAGACAGGCATCCATTATGTGAAGATCCTGGTAAGGCAATGCTACATTTACGACAATATCAGGGTTAAATGACCTGATAAGTTTGACCATCTGCGGTACTTTGTCTGCATCAACCTGAGCTGTTTTTATCCGGCTTCCTATTCTTTCTGCAATTGCATCACATTTTGATTTTGTTCGGCTGGCTAACATTATTTCCGTAAAAACATCCGGTAATGAAGCCATTTTATGAACTACAACGGTTCCTACTCCGCCTGCTCCTATTACTAAAACTTTCCCCATATATACATTATTAATTAGAACAATATATTAATCACTTGAAAATCAATTTATTCATCCTTTCCCATAAGCCCGGGTAAACTAAGGAAATCAATCAGTATGTCAATATGATTTTTGATACCAATAGATTCTTTTAATTTAATTAGTGAACCCTCAATCTAGATGATCCAAATATAAGACTTAAAAATGACCCGTCAATAGGGTTATTGTTTCATAATTATTATTGGAACCTCCTCAAATGAAGAACCCTAACAAGACTTATTCTGCTTATATTTGTATATAGAAAATTCCTGATCCTGAGTATGAAGTTGATCAATCCTTTATTGATCCTGCGGATATTAAGTACTATTTTATTAATAGAGGCGATATCATTTCTATTCTGCCTGCCCGTAGTTTTCATTTACAAGGAGCAGCCAAATCCATTTCTTTGGTCGGCTGCCATAACTTTCCTTATATCAACATTATTTTATTCAGTATCCAGAACAGCAGATAAAGAAAGATTCACCAACAGGGATGGCTATCTGACCGTCGCGATATCCTGGGTTATCATTTCAATATCAGGAGCTTTACCTTATCTTTTAAGCGGAACCATTCCCTCATTTATAAACGCATGTTTTGAATCCACTTCCGGATTTACAACCACAGGATCATCCATTATAAAGAATGTTGAAATTCTGCCCTATTCAATCCTCTTCTGGCGAAGTCTCACCCACTGGATCGGAGGGATCGGGATAATTTTACTTTTAATAATCATCCTCCCTTCTCTGAGAGTTACAGGTTACCAGTTATTCGGTCTTGAATCATCTATAAAAGAAAAATTCAATCCCAGAACCAACTCCATCGGGTTCAGGGTTTTGTACATTTATCTTAGTCTGACCCTTGCTGAAATATTACTTCTGAGTATTGGAGATATGAATTTATTCGATAGTATTTGTCACTCATTTGGTACTATCGCAACCGGATCGTTTTCAACCAGGAATAACAGCCTGATGGACTATTCTGCTTACAGTCAATATATTGTAATGATTTTTATGTTTCTGGCAGGCACCAGCCAGGTAATTTTCTACTATCTGGTCAAGTTTCACTTTAAAAAAATCAGGCAGAATGAAGAGTTATGGTTTTACATTTTTGTGGTAATAATGGCAGGTGCAATTGCCACAATAATATTGCTTGCTAATTCAACCAGAACATTTGAAGAATCGTTTCGGGATGGCTTTTTCCAGGTAATATCCATTTTGTCCTGCACAGGGTTTACCACATCAAACTATACGCTTTGGCCCGCCGCAGGTGTACTCATGATCTTTCTTCTGATGTTTTCAGGAGGAAGTACAGGTTCTTCGAGCGGTGGAATAAGAATGGCAAGGCATTTAATTGTCCTTAAGAATATTAAGAATGCATTTATCAGACTTAATCATCCAAAATCTATTTCCCTCATTAAATTAAACAGAAAGAGCATCCCTGAAAATACCAATATATCAATACTTTCCTTCGTAGTCCTGTACCTTTTTCTTTTTCTGCTTGGAACAATTATTATTGTTATAACCGGGGTCGATCCGATAACAGCTTCCAGCTCGGTGGCAACGTGCATGGCAGGAATCGGACCAGGGATGGGAAGTGTCGGTCCGGGGAGCAATTTTGCCCAGATCCCTGAAATAAGCAAAGTAGTGTTAAGTATACTGATGATTATCGGAAGACTTGAAATTATTACAATCTTCACTATTTTTACCCGGACCTTCTGGAAACTATGATCAGATGTATGGAAATGAGCTTATAAATTCTGAGTCAGCAATTTCCTTACATATTCAAGCCTGTCAGGGGTGCCGATATCCACCCAATAACCATCATCATGTCTCAGGGTATATATATTGTGATCTTCCGCCAGTTTAAGATATAATTTAATCATGGAATAGATCCCTTCCTGCATATACCTGAATATTTCCGGCTCTGCTATATGTATACTTGAAAATGCTATTTCAGTTAACCCATCCTCACTAACTCCCGCAAGAATTTGTTCACCTGTTTCTATATTTCGCCATCCGCGCAATTGTCCGGATTTGTCAACGAGTAAAAACCTTTTTCCAGGACGATTTCTGACAGCGAGTGTAGCAAGTCCCTTCTTTTCCAGATGTAATCTGTAAAGTGAGGAAATATCCAGATCAGATATAATATCAACATTATACAACAGAAAAGGAGTTTTGTCAAAGAAGCTTCTGGCTTTATATAATCCGCCACCATTTTCAAGAAGCATTTCCCTCTCATCTGAAACCGAGATTTTAAATCCGATTTTATTTAATCGTTTAACTTCCTCTTCAACCTGATCGGCAAAATGATGCACGTTTATTATTATCTCATTAAAACCATGTTCCGAACATTTTTCAACCGCCAGGTGAAGAGCAGTCTTTCCATTGATATCAACAAGCGCTTTGGGAATTTTTTCTGTTATTTTTCCGAGTCGTTTACCTAATCCCGCTGCGAATATCATTGCTTTCATTTAGTTCTTGAATATTTATCTGCTGATATTAATATATGTCTTGCGGTCTTGCGGTCTTGCGGTCTTGCGGTCTTGCGGTCTTGCCGGCTATTTGCTTTTTATTCAGTTGACTTTCCATGATCCAATTCACCATATATCTTAACGCCGGGTATTGATCTGACAGTCTGGAAGAGCTCATTCAATGATACAGGAAGTTGTCCTGAATCGATAAGCTCAATTAAAAGTTTTACTGCGGGAACAATGCTTCCTGTGAATGTTGGTTTCTTTTCATATAATCCTCTGAATCCGAATGCCCCGAGTGCCTGCATCAGACGGATCATACTGAACCCGGCATAATATCCTGTGAATTTCTCCCTATTTTCTCCTGAGACTGAACAGAAATTATTTACATGATAGTCAAGCAGGTTTTGTCGCGCCTGATGAGGTATTTTAGCCTTGGCGTCGTATAATATTGATGCTACATCATACTGTGGTGCACCCTTTCGTCCACCCTAGTAATCGATAAACCATGGTTTACCGTCCACAATCATAACATTTGCCGACTGGAAATCCCTGTAAAGAAAGTAATCCTGTCCTGTTTCAAGAAGAAAATCAGCCATCTGGTTAAAATCCTGCTCAAGCCGCCTTTCATTGAAATTCACAGCTACAAGTTTAAGAAACATATATTTGAAATAATTCATATCCCACATCATCGATTGTCTGTCAAAACTTCTGTGAGGATAGCAAAGATCAAGGTTCAGTCCTTCAATACCATCTATCTGGAAGCGAATAAGTTTGTCAAGGATCGTACGATACAATGACTCAGCTTCATAGTCAAAACCCGGACCTGAATGTTTTTCCTTAAGCCAGGTAAACAGGTTCGTATCACCAAGATCCTTAATGAAATAGACAAATTTTTCAGGCAAATAACCAAAAATTTCAGGTACAGGAAGTCCTTTTGAAATGAAATGTTCTGTAAATCCTATAAAAGCTTCATTCTCCTCAAAGTTGGAATTATGTGCACCGATAATACTTTTTTGCCCGTCATAAATTCTGAAATACTTTCTGTCGGAACCTGACGTCGGCAAGGCAAATATTTTTATATCTGATTTCCCAAATATTTTTTTGTATCCTTCCGATACAATGTCCATTTCACTCATTCAATTTGATATTAACATAACAATACCCTAAGACTTACAGTTTGCGACTCATAGCTGATAGCTTGTGGCTCATAGCTCATAGCTCATAGCTCATAGCTCATAGCTTATAGCTTGCAGCCCGCAGTTCATAGGTATAAAAAACAAAGATAAATATAGATTAATTACCTAATAATTTATAAACTTAACTTTTAAAGATTTCACTACATCGACAGAATCTTTTGGAAAGCGAAATTTGTAATTCTGCCTCATGAACTAACCCCCTTGGGGGTGTTGAAAAAGATCTTTATAACCGCAAAGTTCTCAGAGCAAGCGGAAAGCACGCAAAGTTAAAACAATGTCATTCAACTCCTTGCGATCTTCGCGTAATAACTTAGTGACCTTCGCGGTTAATGGATTTCGGCTTTTTCAACAGCCCCCGTAATAGATTGTATGTCTGAGCTTTCCCCCTCGTTGCGAAGCAGAGAGGGGGAATCCTGAGCGCAGCGAAGGAAGGGGGTGAGTTCATGGGAACGATAGAAGAAGCCGAACGATGTGCAAATAAACTTCGGCCAAAGTCCGAAGCATATCATTAAACTCTTATCAATATTTTCTTCCTGTACAGAATAAATGCTACACCCCAGATCAGTAACATCTGGATAATAGCAAACATAAGGCTGCCATTCATATTACCAAGAACGGGGACAAATATTTTTTCATAAATCCATAAATACAGACTTGATTTTCCTTCACCTGATGAAATCCGGATCAACAGTAATATTTTGGTCCATATTTCCACAAGAACATATGAAAAAAGTGCGTTAGTGCCGAATACAAGGAAAAAGTTGCCCCATATCCGGAATTTAAGAACTTCTGCAATAGCATAGATAAATGCAAATACGGCAATTGCTATCCCCGCCGAATAAAGTACATAGGAACTTGTCCATAACGATTTGTTAATCGGGAGAAGAAAACTCCATAAATAACCCAGACCTGCAGCTGCTAAACCAATTAAGATCAGCTTTAGAACTACTTTCATGCTAGCAGAACTTTTCCCGATCATGCCACCTATGAAATATCCTATAATAACCGTGCAGACTGAAGGTATTGTACTCAGTAACCCTTCAGGTTCGAAAGCTAAGCCAAAACCTATGTACATATGGTTCTTACCAAGTACCGAGAGGTCAGTTTTACGGACAAAATTAGTTGCCAGGCTATATGGATCCGTACCTCCGAAAAAAGCCAGTAACCCCCAGTAAGAAAGCAACAATACTGCTGTAACTATCCAGAGGTATTCCCTTGTAACTGACAAACAGATAATTGCGCTGATTCCGTAAGCAATTGCAATACGTTGAAGGACACCCATTATTCTGAGTGTTGATAAATCCTTTCCGAAATAGGGAAATATTGAAAGAAACAAACCCACGGCAAAGAGAGTAACAACACGTCTGAAAATCCTTAATAATGATCTGCCATTCAACTCATTATTATATTTTTTTAGAGAGTAATATGTTGATACCCCGACAATAAAGAGGAAAAACGGAAATACAAGATCAGCCGGAGTACATCCATGCCAAACTGATTGTCTTAAAGGGGAATAAATATATTTCCAGCTGCCAGGGGTATTTACAATAATCATAAAAGCAATTGTCAATCCTCTTAATATGTCAAGAGAAACTAACCTCCCACTACTTTTTGCCATAGATCCATTCAAAAATATCCGGTAAAAATAGCAATTAAAGCCAATTTCTTATTGACAACTGATCATGCATAAACAGGCGGATATTGCAAGCATAAATGCATACTTCCAAAAATGCTGCCGGAAAAATCGCTATTTTTGAGACAATTCAATTTTATAACTGTCAGAATAAACTTACCCGGGATAATGAATATTAATAAACCGTATAAAATTCTGTTTTTACTTGCAGTTGTTTTTACCTCTTTTTCTAAAGTTGATTCACAGCCATCAGAACCTGAATTTATTAAATACATGAATAGCTCCTGGGTTGATTCTGTAATGATGTCTCTTTCGACTGAACAACAGATTGCTCAATGTTTTTGGGTAGCAGGATATTCAAATCATGATGTTTCCCATGAGGTTGAGATAAGCGACATCATCAGAAAATACAATATCGGAGGAATTGTATTTTTCCAGGGAACAGCTGCAAAACAGGCAGAACTAACCAATTACTACCAGAAGATCTCTAAGGTTCCTCTGCTAATCGCACTTGATGCCGAATGGGGTATCGGTATGAGGCTTGATAATGTCGAAAAATTCCCTTACCAGATGACCCTTGGCGCCATAAAAAATGATTCACTTATATATAGGTTTGGAAAAGCAGTCGCTTCTCAGTTCAGGCGACTGGGGATGCAAATGAATCTTGCTCCGGATGCTGATATAAACATTAATCCTGCGAATCCTGTTATCAACTACCGCTCATTTGGAGAAAACAGAGATAATGTTTCTATGAAAGCGCTGATGTATATGAAGGGAATGCAGGATAACGGTGTTTTGGCAACAGCAAAGCATTTTCCCGGACATGGTGATACCAATGTAGACTCTCATCTTGATCTTCCTGTTATTACACATTCAAGACTGAGACTTGACAGCATTGAGCTTTATCCTTTTCGTAAGCTGATAGATGAAGGGATCGGAAGTGTTATGACTGCTCACCTTAACCTGCCATCACTCGATACGACAACTAATCTTCCATCAACACTTTCTCCGGTAATTATCAATGGCCTCCTTAAAAATGAATTAGGTTTTAAAGGACTAGTTATTACCGATGCCATGAATATGAAAGGTGTTACAAAGTATTTCAGGCCTGGTGAAGCTGAAGCCAAAGCCCTTGAAGCGGGTAATGATGTAGTTGAATTTGTTTTGGATGTGGATGCTGCTATAAGGGAAACAAATAATTTCATTTTATCCAAAAAAATTACTAAAGAAGATATAGCTTTTAAATGCAGAAAAATACTTGCACTTAAATACTGGTCGGGACTAAATAAAGTTAAGACTGTCGTTAAAGATAATATTGACAGGGAATTATCCCCCATGACTTCAAAAGCATTAATACGTGAACTTTATGCCAACGCACTGACCGTTTTGATTAACAATCAGAATATTCTGCCTGTTAAAAACCTTCAGAATATTAAAATTGCGACGATTGCAGTTAACAGGGATAAACTCACTTTATTTCAGGAAAGGATCGCAGCATATCATCCTGCTGACCATTTCTTTATTGATCCTTCAAATCCCGAAGCATGTTCTGATCTCTTAAAAAAACTTGAAGATTATGATATTGTAATAGCCGGCATATTTGGTCTTGACCAGCGCCCAGCTACCGGATTCGGAATCAAGCCATGTATGAATGACTTCATTGAAAAACTTGTCAGCCATAAAAAAGTTGTCATAACCTGGTTTGGAAATCCATATGGCATTGATAAAATAAATGCTCTCATGAATGCCGACGGTCTTCTTCTTTCTTATCAGGAGAATCAATACACCGAAGATCTGTCAGCTCAGCTTATTTTCGGAGGAATTGGAGCCAGGGGAATACTTCCGGTAACAATAAATGATAAGTTAACTTCAGGTTTTGGAATCTCAACTCCGGGGGATTGCAGGCTTCAATATGGATTCCCCGAAAGTGTGGGTATGTCATCTGCAGTTCTTAGCGCAAAGATTGACTCATTGGTAAACACAGGGATCACTCTGAAGGCGTTTCCCGGTTGTGTAGTCATGGTGGCAAGGAAAGGGGTGGTTGTTTTCCAGAAGAGCTATGGTTATCAGACTTATGATAACAGGATTTCTGTCAGGACAGATGATCTCTTTGATCTTGCGTCCGTTACAAAAATATCCGCACCTCTTCCCGGATTAATGCTTCTGAATGCCCAGGGAAAATTCTCTCCTGATAAGACATTAGGTTACTATCTCCCCTATTTCAAAAAATCAAACAAAGGGGATATTGTAATGAAAGATTTTCTCACTCATCAGGCGGGACTGACTCCTTATATTCCCTTCTGGAAAGAGACTGTTAAGAAAAACGGGAAATTCAAACGAAATGTTTTTGATTCGGAATATAGCAGGAGATATCCGCTTGAGGTGGCCCGGGGAATTTATATCAATAAAAATTACAGGAAGAAGATTTTCGCGGAAATAAAAAAGAGTCCGGTTGGTGAAAAGAAATACCTCTATTCCGACCTCACATTTATTATAGTTCCAGAAATAATAAATAAACTGACGGGCCAAAAATGGAATGATTATGTGACAACCAATATATATCAAAAGATTGGCGCTTATGATATTGTGTTTAATCCATACCAAAAATACTCCTTAAGCAGGATTGTTCCGACCGAGTACGATTCTCTTTTCAGAAAACAATTGCTGCATGGGACGGTGCATGATGAAGGAGCTGCGATGCTGGGCGGAATATCAGGTCATGCAGGGCTATTCGCAACAGCTAACGATCTTATGAAACTTATGGAGCTTTACCGGAGGATGGGAGAATATGGTTCTGAACAGATTATCGAAAGAGATATTATCAAAGAATACACAAAGGTTCAGTTTCCGGAGAACAATAATCACAGGGGACTCGGATTTGATAAACCTCTTCTCAATAACGCAGGGCTTTCACAAAAAGAAGCTTATCCGACCAGGGGTGCTTCTCCGGAAAGTTTTGGTCATTCCGGATATACCGGCACTTTTGTATGGATTGATCCAAAGTATGACATTACGTATGTTTTTCTTTGTAACAGGGTTTATCCTTCACGGAATAATACCCTTTTGTCCAAACTGAATATCAGGACAGAAATACTTCAGGCGATTTACGATTCGATTCAAAAGTAGTATTTAAAGGGACTTACACGATATCACAGATATCACAGATTTTTACAGATTGAAATCAGAATTAATCTGTATGAGTTTGTGTAATCCGTGGTGATAAAGAATTGTTAAACGGCACCACAGATATCACAGATTTTCACAGATTTAAATCAGAGTCATCCGTGTTAATCCGTGTAATCCATGGTGAAAAAGGAAAATTTAAATTACACCGCGCTTAGAGGAGCAGAGACATACTGAGATTCTTAAAAATGCTACTCTGTGGAACTTCTGTGCAATAAAAAAAATAATTATAAAAAAAACCAGGCTGTAAATAACAACCTGGTTTTATGTGCCCAGAACAAGACTCGAACTTGCACACCGTAACCGGCACCAGCCCCTCAAGCTGGCGTGTCTACCAATTTCACCATCTGGGCAGAACATTTTTGCGACTGCAAATATATTAAATTTTTCAAATCCCCAATGGCTGCAGGACAATAAAAACAATTCATTATTCTGTTGTTGATATTTCCTTAAGATTCCAAAACCCGCATTATATCATACAATTGAATTGCTATAGCCTTGCCGTTTAAGAAGAGCTAAAATAAAATTGTTTTATTATCATCATTTCATTATGCCGGTAATAAATTTAGTAGTATTTTTATTTGCCTGGTTTATGAATAATGTACGCTAATTATTTCAAATTTGAACTTAATAATAGAAGTATGAAAAAACTTATATTAACCTTTGGACTGCTTTTAGTTATGGTCTCTTTGTCTACCGTAGCAACTTCACAGATTAACCTGAAATCCAAACTAAAAAATCAGATCAACAATAGAGTCAATAATAAAGTTGACAAGGGTATAAATAAAGGATTGGACTCCGTGGAAAAAGGTGCAACTGATGCTGTAAAAGATGATGATAAACCTGCAGCCAAAACAGAACCCGCAAAAACCGAACCGAAACAACAAAGCACAACCGGCAATAATACCGTACAGGGAGATGTAAAGGCACAAACTGCCGAGCCTGAACTTCAGGCCTATTCGAAATACGATTTTATTCCGGGAGAGAAAGTCATTTTTTACGAGGATTTCAGCCAGGATGCAGTAGGCGATTTCCCGGCATTATGGAATACCAATGGTTCTGCAGAAGTAGTCACAACCAATTTATTCCCGGGCAACTGGATGAAATTTGTAACCAGGGATGCAGTTTGGACTGATGCATTGCTGAACCTGCCGGAAAACTATACTATTGAATTCGATGTAATTCCAATAAAAGGAACAGAGGGTGGTATGGCAGGTTATGATTTCAGACTCCTGCAAAGCATCAATGCCAAAGCTTTTGATCATGGTTCGGTTCCGGGAAAGGCGGGTTTCTGTTTTTCGATGGAATACTATGGCAGACCTGGTTACAGCACATATATTAATGCTAACGAAGGAGAGGGTCTGGGTTTAAGCGGAAGCAACGAATTTGATACTAACAAGCAAAAAATGAACCAGAAATACCATATGGCACTGTGGATGCAAAAATCCAGGGTCAGGCTGTATCAGAATGAAGCCAAGCTGTTCGACCTTCCAAAAGCTTTTCCGGTTACGAGTGTAAAAATGGACAGGATCAGGTTTGAATCCGGCGCTGCAATGATAACTAATGTCCGTATCGCAGTGGGAGCACCTGATATGCGCAGTAAGCTTATTACGGAGGGAAAACTTGTAAGTTATGGCATATATTTCGATGTGAATAAGGACATTGTTAAACCGGAGTCATATGGCACACTTAAAGGAATTGCTGATGTATTGAAAGAAAATCCGGATGTGCGTGTTAAGATTGTCGGTCATACTGACGGTGATGGTGCCGATGCCACAAATCTCGATCTTTCGAAACGCCGGGGTGCTTCTGTAAAGGATGAACTGGTGAAAACATTTGGCATTGATGCTTCGCGCCTCGAGTCGGATGGCATGGGTAAAACCAAACCGGTGGCGCCTAATGATACACCTGCAAATAAAGCCTTGAACAGAAGAGTAGAGTTTATTAAGCTTTAAGACGGAATACAGAAGAAGGAAGACACAAGACGGAATACAGAAGAAGGAAGTCGGAAGACGGAAGTCAGAAGATAAAAGGCAAGAGATAAAGGTTTAAATATACCTTTTGTCTTTTGCCTTTTGTCTTTTGTCTTTTGTCTTCGGTTGTGCCCAGAACAGGACTCGAACCTGCACATCATTACTGACACTAGTCCCTGAAACTAGCGCGTCTACCAATTTCGCCATCTGGGCAAAAAAACCACAATAAAGAACTGCTGTCCATTATTGTTCACAGCGGGGCAAAAATAAATAAAAAATTTATAATAACAGAGGTAATATTAAAAAACCCTGACATTTATTGATTCTTCATTAAATGAACCATAAATAGTATTAAGGGGATGTAGGATATAACCTTACATTATTGGTTTCTTCAAAATATTTAAAATAATAATACAGCTTGTAATTAAGCTCCAGTCCGTAATCATTTTTTGGATCATAATCTATGTAAGTTTCATACAACCCTTTATTGTCAGAAGTCGTGTACCTGAGGTTCCATTCTATGACATAAATGCGATTCTTTATCTCATAATACTCTTTAGAATAGAAATCCATGGGAGGTTTGGTTGCCAGCCAGGCATCAAAACCCGGATCCATAACAATTAATTCATATTCAAGGCTATCCACTTTAATAGTGTCAGCTTTTACCCTGTTCCTCTCTCTGTTTTTCTGACTGAATCCATCTGTATGGATTGCTATCAGGATTACCAGTATAATAAAAAATGATTTCTTCATTTTACTGTGTTTTAAATTGAAACTGTTAATTATATTCAACATACACAAAAATTATTCCAATTAAATATTACTTATTAATTAAAAGTATATTTTTGCAGCCGGATATTTAAACAGATGAACAAAAAGATAAAAATGTTCATGCTTGATATTAAGCAATTGTGTTCCAGGTTGGAAGTCAAATGACAACCTGGCATAATACCTGCAAAATAAAAATTACATTATCATGAAAATAATGAAATTCGGAGGGACATCAGTTGGAAATCCTGACAGGATGAAAGCGCTGATACCATTAATAAATGATGACGAAAAAAAAATTGTGGTTCTGTCTGCAATGGCCGGAACTACAAACTGCCTGGTGGAGATTGCCAATCTTCTTTATGCAGACAATATCAATGAGGCATCTCAATTAAATGATGAATTAAGATCCAAATATCATAAGGTAGCAGAGGAACTTTTTACAACAGAAAATTTCAAAGTATCAGGTCATGAACTTATTGATTCCCACTTTGAATATATCCGGAATTTTACTCTGAGAGTTTTTACGAAATTGCAGGAAAAAGCAATTCTTGCCCAGGGAGAACTTATTTCGACATCACTCTTTTACCTTCTTCTTCAGGAAAAAAATATTAAGTCAATCCTTCTACCTGCTTTAAATTTCATGCGGGTCGATAAGGACGGGGAACCTGATGCATTTTATATAAAGGAAAATATTAAAAGAGAACTTGAAAATTGTTCCTCAGATAATATTATTATTACCCAGGGATTTATATGCCGGAATGCCTATGGAGAGATCGATAATCTGAAACGCGGTGGCAGTGATTTTACGGCGTCATTAATCGGAGCAGCAGTGCATGCAAATGAAATTCAGATATGGACGGATATTAATGGATTTCATAACAACGACCCGAGGTTTGTTGAAAATACAAGAGTAATCAGGGAATTGTCTTTTGATGAAGCTGCAGAACTTGCATATTTTGGTGCAAAAATATTGCATCCTTCCAGCGTCAATCCGGCCAGGGAAAATAACATTCCGGTCAGGTTAAAGAACACTATGGAACCGGAAGATGTCGGGA
>Ga0182021_10005696_pt1 | contig 14794 bp, 14 predicted proteins | sample 612E3MmetaG_FD_120493 | JGI IMG/M metagenome (GOLD analysis project Ga0182021, IMG submission 120493) | Permafrost microbial communities from Stordalen Mire, Sweden - 612E3M metaG (Illumina Assembly) | ecosystem: Environmental > Terrestrial > Soil > Wetlands > Permafrost | place: Sweden... | reverse complement strand
TCAACTGAGATCGAAGTTTTCAGGAAATGTTTTCGAATCTTCCCGGTTCTAGCTGAGTAGTAATGACTCGAATATCCGCTTGTAAACCCGGACGAATCAATCGCTGTGATTGTGATCGGATCGTCGTTTAATAGAACAGAATCAGAGTTTTCCTGAACGTATAGCGGAGATACACGGGTTTTATCCGGGAGAAGAACTTCTGAAGCGTAGTAAAATGAGACACAACAGAAAGATCCAGTTCTGATTGGATCGATTCCATGTCTCCGATATCTTCAATGAAATCCCGGTAGTGCTGGTTTCGATAGTTTTTGAAGAGAATCAGGACGAGAAGCTGGTATTGGGTGTAGATCTTTTTCGAATATTTACAGGAATAAGGATTGATTCGTATTGTTTTCACGATTGAAAACGCTGCTCGGATAAACCTGATATTCCGGCTTGCTGATTTCTAGTTGTCTCCTTGCTTTTTGAACACACATCCAAGTAAGGAGACAATGTACCTTAGATCTTTTGGTCAACGGTACCGTCTGTTTTCGATAGGATTTCTACAGAGCACTTCTTTTTAATTCAAAAGATACCCGCCGCGGGGATTAACCGGATGATAAAAAAGAATGAACCGGTTTTATTTATCCCCAGCCAACCAGTTCCTCAGTTATATCGCCGCTAGATGATGTCATTACCATCTTAACGAATAGAGGAACACCAGGAGCCGTCCAGTATGTAGAAGTCGATCCCTGGATGGTTGCTGTATATTTCATCGCTGCAGGATACGTGCCTGCCGGAACGGTTACCGGTTCAATACCTGCAAATGTATATTGTACTGTCTTGTCTGTATTCGGGTTAGCGGGCACCTTGCTCGTGTCCGTTGGCGGGATATCTTGGTCCATAACCGTTTGTCCGTTCGAGACCATTTTCATGTGCCCTCCAAGAGAAACACCTGAAGCCACATACATGTCGGTAACCGTTGTGGCGGCCATTGGTGTCGTTATCGTGGATGTCATTCTGGTATGGGTCGCGGCCTGACCCTTGTAGGTCTCCTGTGAGACTTCAGTTTTGATATCCGATACCATTTCCTTTGATGTTGCCTTATACTCGAACCATTTGTAGCTGGTAGTGCCGAAAAGGTTTGCACCGCTGACAACTGATCCGACTGACGGTACCGATGAAGATCCTGACGGATTACTCCCTATTGTGGTAGAGGCGGGTGTTGTTCCGGTTCCGGATGTAGTCGGGGTGGTGCCCGCACATCCTGCGATTCCAACTGCAATCACGACAAGCACGATTGCGATAATAGTAACATATGTAATCTTCAAAACTGCTCTCCTCCGGTATGGAAATGCCTGACAACGATTCTCCAGAAATGGAATCCATTGCCGGGATTAAGATGCTAATTTATATGCGGGTATATTAAATATTTTCGAAAAAAAACTGTCAGAAATATGTTGTTATTCTCTTCTTTGTGACGGAACAATTCTTTTCGTGAATGTCATATCCGGGATTTTTTTCAAAAAAAACAAGGAATCGTTGAAAAGATCAGGATCTTTTTCATGAATGGGGCCATGCACCCTCCTCCTTTATCTGTCCCTTTGACCATAACCAAATTAATGATTAGCGTTTCAACCGCAGACGTCCTCACCCTTATCAAATTCCACTCTTCTGATCAAGCTAAGCCTCTTCCTGCAATACGGAAGGACTACTCCTCATTTCACCTTGAATTGCAGGGTGAATTGGGAGAATATATGATTACCGAACGTGTTGAGCTGTCCAAAGGTGTTTATGGCTATTGGATTGATATACCCGAGGCGGTATTGGATTGTACGATCCTTTTTTTCCATGGGGGTGGTTTCAATCGTGGATCGACAAAAGACCATATGGGATTGTGTCTGCGTATTGCCCGGATTGCACAGGCTAGGGTTTTCTCCCTTGATTACCGGCTGGCACCGGAATTTGTTTTTCCCGCGGCAATTGAAGATGCGCTAGCTGCTTACCGTTACCTTCTCAGTCATGGCAACCTGCCCCACCGGATTATTCCGGTTGGTATATCTTCTGGTGGCACCCTTGTGCTTGATCTTCTCATATCAGCACGGGATACAGGTATTCCTCTTCCCCGTGCAGGAATCTGCATGTCTCCGGTAGTCGATGCTTCTATTGGGGGTGATTCAGCGAAATCGAATAAGGATAATGACTGGGTCTCGGATGTGCAACTCAATGAAACCCAATCCATGTACCTTGCCGGATCTGATCCCGAAAACCCCCTTGCATCACCTGTCCGCGCCCGGCTTAATGGACTCCCGCGTCTTTATGTTCAGGCAGGGACACACGAGGTGCTGCTGTCAGATATTGCATCTTTTGTAGATAAGGCACGCTGGGCAGGAGTTCCTGTCCAATTCGAACTCTGGGAGGGAATGTTCCACTGCTGGCAGATGTTTGCACAGCACATCCCGGAGGGCCAGAGAGCAATAAATCACATAGGTGAATTTATCCGGGATGCGATGGCCCGATAATGCGAAAAATATCGTATCAGGAAGTAAGTTACAATCTGCTGCCATTGGCAGGGCGTCTGCAGACCGGACCCAATTCCGACACCAGACCCTACCTGATACCTTATCTCCTATACCCACGAAAGCGGCAGGTTTTATATCGCCGGTTGTAATTATTGCACTGAGATATGGGCATTCCGGGTATTGCCGGCATTTTCCGGATTGAGAAACGGGAAGTACATGCATGCTTGATCAAAATTTTCTATGAATAGCATTTATTTCAGCCCGGATTTTTAAACAAATCTTCGACAAGTACCTATCGGGTCGATACATGGTATCTTTGTTACTGCACTCTACACCTATGCACAGACCGGCATTGTTCCTGCTTCTTTCGATAAGGACCTGATCCAAAATGCTTTTTTTCAGCGGCATTCCGGACCGGGCAATATCTGAATAATTGGGAAGTGGTGAAAAAATAGGTCAAAGAAATAATATCTCACTGGTATTAAACAGTAATTTCCGGCTCCAGAACGATAACTCCTGAAAGATAGTGTAGTATCTTTGACTCATCGCTGTGAGGTTGGGCGCCAGGTCATGTCTCAACTTACCTCGTGTTTTTTGTCCATTCTTAAAAAAAATTTTTCCTCCAAACGGATTATTATCTGTTTTTATCTCGTCTTTAATAGACCCGGACCAATATAACCCGTACTTTTGCTAAAACAGGTAATATCCATAGTTTTACAACCCGTGAATTCCCATCCCTTGCATGGAAAATTCAGGTGCATGGGAAAACCTTCCCGGGAAAACGCCTGCCGAGAAGCTTGGTTCTCTTGGTGTAACGAAAGATGCTTTTTTTAATATTCTCATGCTGGATGAGATCGGGCGTACCCATGGAGTCAAAGTCATCTTGTTTTTTGAAGATGATCTTGCACATTCCCGCTCCCTCGAATCCGTTATTGAGGAATTCGGTAATGTTCCCGAGTATGAGCGTCCCTACATCAGTATTGAGAGTTTCCTCCGGTTTACCCGGGAGAATGACCCTTCCTTTGAACAGACAATGCGGGAGTTTCCTCTGATGATTAAGATTGTTACTACAGGTGAAATGCAAACAAAGATGTCCGGATCCGTTCGTTACATTACCGGGCTGATGCCATTTCTGGATGAACTGGACGTCGATAAGGAACCCTCAGCATGATCCCCACCTGCCGGATATTCCGATACAGAAAAACACAGTCATTTCCTGACGGGCTCTACTAATAGGAAATCAGTATATTAACAGACTGAAACAAACCGTACACGGAAATAACTGGTATCCCTGATGACAAAAAGATCTTCAGCGTTCATTTGGCAGTTCGTCCTAGGCTTGGGTTTTCTTTCGGGGCTGTGGACAGCGGCAGGCATCGATCCCGGTGCAATTGTGCTCAATGTTCTGGGAACAATTATCGATACAATATACTCAGATCCGTTGGTGCGGTCAATACTCCTTCTCCTCCCGACAATTCTTCTCATCGTTTCTATCCTCGGGGCTTACAAGAGAGGAAAAGTAATTGGACTTGGCTCAGTCATGGTTGCCTATATTGCAGGACTTTTCATCCTTATATCGATCGTGATCTCGTTTGTCCTTCTGGGTACTGCAGTGATTACCGGCTATCTGGCAACCAACCGGCGTTTGAGAAGAAAACTGACAGGAATCTGACCTTCACCTTATAAATTCAAGAAAGATCAACCACTTAAAGCATGAGCATGTTCCCCAAGAAAAATTTTTTTTTATTGGTTGATTCACTCCTCCCCTCAAAATATCTTCTCAAATTTCGTAAATTTGTTTTTTTTGAGCCATTCCTGGGAAATGATATTGCGACCCGGGGGCGGCTCTCTCATTATGGCGATGAGGAACGAAAAAAATTTGCAAAAACCTTAAAAATAATCCGCGATGAAACTGAACTCCTGTTAGAAGACATCGAGGCATATCATATCTTCATGGCTGTGAAACGGACGCAGAAAGTACCGGGAGATATTGCAGAAGTCGGGGTATATAAAGGTGGTTCTGCAAAGATTATCTGCTCGGCAAAGGGGGAGAAACACCTCCATCTTTTTGATACATTTGAAGGTTTGCCGAAAGTGGAGGATATCGATATGGTATGGCCGTTCTATGAAGGGAAGTTTGCGGCATCCTATGACCGTGTCAGGGATTATCTGAAAAATGACTGCAATGTATTTTTCTACAAAGGCATCTTTCCGGGAACCTCCGGCCCGGTAAAAGAAAAAAAATTCTCCCTGGTCAATCTCGATGTCGATACCTATGAGAGTACAAAGCAGTGCCTTGAGTTCTTCTATTCACGTATGAGCCCGGGAGGGATCCTGCTCTCCCATGATTATATGACTGCACCCGGGGTGAAAAAAGCCTTTGATGACTTTTTTTCAGGAAAGACAGAACCCGTGCTTGAAACTGCGGGCTCGCAATGTCTTGTCGTTAAAATGTAAAAGATAAAAAAGTTAAGACCGATCATTAATCGTTAACAATCAATACTCCGAAGATCACCAGCATCAGGCCGGCAAGCACCACAACTATACCAATCAGCCCTTCCACAGCAATAATTACCTCAGGCAGGAATGCCCAGACCGCATAGGCTCCCACTGCACATAAAACAAGTCCAATGATCAGTGCTACAATTCCCATTTTATCCATCGTGATACCTCAATCTCCTTGTTTTGTGAATCAGTCCATATAATTGTATTGCTGGATGATCCGCAATATTCGCCACCCGGAAATTTTACGGAGTGGAAAAAAAGGTTAAAACAAGATAAATGCTCACCTTATTTTACTTCAATTATTCGTCTGTTTCTTATATGAGATACTTCCAAAACAATTCACAGTGTTATTATCGCTATCAGGGCAGGGGCAGTACGGGAGATTCGCGGGGTCCGGTTTTACGTTGAAAATGCGGTATTGTGTCATCTCTTTACGAAAGGAGTTCTCGGGAGACGATTATTAAAAATCGATTTCCACGGGTAGGGAAGTGCGAACATGAGCAGCATTGCTGCTATTATCGGGACTGGGATCGTTCCCAAGGCTGCCGCCAGAGAGTAATGGTCCGCGATCAGGCCGTTTACGGCAACACCCAGCCCCCCGAACCCAATTGCAAGACCAAGCATCATACCGGAGGCAAGCCCTATATTCCCGGGGAGGAGTTCATGGGACATCGCAACAGCTACGGCAAATGTTGACCAGAGGAAGAACCCGAAGAAGAGGAGTGCCATGACTGCAATGATACCGGTGCCTGCAAAGAACAGGTAAAAGAACGGAATTGCACCGGCAAGGCCTGCTATCATGAACTCTTTTCTGCCGATCATGTCAGATATGTGGCCTCCCATAACCTGCCCGGCAACGCCGGCAAGGAGCATCAGAGTCATGATGACACCTGCCATCATGAGGCTATATCCCTGGGTAACAAGGTACATTGGAAGGAAGGTAATTGCTGCAAATACTGCCCATGCCCTGAGAATGGACACGATCATGAGGATCGCGAACGGTTTCATGGATTGCGCAGCGCCTTCTTTTATTTCCAGCCTGGCAAAGGACTCGCATGCAGCAGGAATTCCCCCGGGAAGGAGATATTTGAGCGCTGCAACCATGAACAGCGCCGGAAAAATGAGGAAAATGAGCCCGGGGAGTCCCAACCAGAAGACAAGAACTCCTGCCAGGACCGGCCCGATCGCATAGCCAAGATTGCCCCCCACAACAAAATAAGAGGTCACCCGACCCCGGTTCTCTTTCATGCAGAGCCGGTTCACGAGACTCAGCGCAGCCGGGTGGAAGCATGCGTGCCCCAAGGCTGCGAGGATTGCAAAGACCATAATAAGATAGTAATTTTGAGCGATCCCCATCAGTGCGATAAACAGTGCACTCACAAGCAGGCTGGTGCTGATGCGGACAGAAAATCCTTTTGTATCGGAAAGCCAGCCGACAAGGGGCTGGGTGAATGAAGAGGTGAGATTGTAAGCGGTGACAAGCAGCCCTGCAGTGAGATAGGAGTAGCCATTCTCAGAGATCAGCAGAGGGAGAATAGCAGGGAGCACCGGCATGTATATATCGGTGACAAGATGTGCTGCGGCAATTCCTGTTATTGTTTTTCTGATGCCATCCTTATTGGTTTCTATTTTCGTATCAGCCGTAGGATCTCGACCTCGATTTCCTGTATATCCCGGGTATGAAAGGAGAACGTGCGGCGCAGGGGAAAGACCCCCCGGATCCGTTCGTCAATATCTGCCCGCCCCGCGATGTATGTTTCTATAAATTGTACAGAACCGGCATTAAATATGCTGTACGTAACCGGAGCGATCGAGAGAGCCCGGTCGATAAACGGTCGATCGGCATGCGCTGTCTGCGCACCAAAAGGCGGGTTCATGACCACCGTGTCAAAAAAGTCAATATGACCGGAAAGTTCTGCGTCGCGGACATCGGCGAGTCGGAATCCAACCTCAGCGCCGAGCATCATTGCATTTGCTTCAGCGCTCTCGATAGCTTTTGGGTCTATATCGATCCCCGTTACCTTTTCCGCTCCGAGCAGAGCAGCACCGATTGCGAGTACACCGGTACCACACCCGAGGTCCCCCACAGATTTTCCTTCAATATCCCCCTTCATATGAGCATGGTAAAGCAACCGTGCCGCAAGAGTTGCAGGTGTCTGATACTGTTCAAGTGCAGCACACGGATTGCTATACCCTGTGAGGCGCTGGAGCGTCATTTCAAGATGTCTGAGTTTCATACGATCTCGTCGATTGCATAAGCGTCCCACGAACGCTCACCGCAAAGAATTTCAAATTCCTGAGGCGAAAGAACCGGCACCGGAAAACGCACCTGGTCATCATACGCGAGACGCGGGCAGGCGGTATTTACATAACATTCAAAACCAAGGTTCAGCAGCTCATCCGGGGATATCTCCCGCATGGTAATAATGACCGCAGCAGGGGAGAGTTTTATCAGCCGTTGAGCAAGGTCCATCCTCTGCTGGCCACTCTTGGTGCTGACAATAATACCCACTCTCTTTGCTCCCCTGGCTTTCTCAATGACTGCAAATCGACGGCGCAAAAGTGCATCACTGCTCACTTCCTGAACAGTTCCGGCAAGAGGATCAAGTGCAATCACCCGGGCACGGGTGGCAAGAGCTATCCCCACCGGATGAAAAAGTCCTGTCCCTATAAAAAGAATCTCGTCAACACCGTTCACTTTCGCCGCTGAAAAACTACAGCCCAGTACCTGGCCGCGCTCGGGTGTGCGTCCTCCCCCATCTGCGACAATACAGGTGATCCCCTGTGACTGCAGGAATGTTTCGATTGCCGGAATAACGTGGACATGCTGGACCGTAGTGACAAGACCGATCGTGTTACTGTTCAGGAAAGGGAGTGCTTTTTCGAGGACCTCACTATCAAAATCGATTTTCCAGGGTTCGAACATGACCTCAGGATGCTCATTGACGGGAGCATGTCCGAAATGGACAAGTACATCAGTAAACCTGAGCGTATCCAGTGCAAGATCACAGGCACCATAACAGGGATCGCCACTCACGATCACATCAAACCCGGCATCTTTCAGAGCGGTTGCGATAGCGGCAGACTGCCGTTTCAGTCCCTCGGGAAACTGGAGAGCGATGCGTTTTGCCCCTCTTTTTTTCAGGCGTTCTATAAGATCAGAGGTGTCGTTCAACCACATACACCTTGTCGGTCACTTCGATCCTGACCAATGACTTATATGGGCGACCGATATCGGGTTCCCCACGCTGGACTGCGATACAGACGTCCGCAACATTGGCACCGGCAATGCTCAGAGCCTGCAAGAGGGCTTTCATAGTGCCACCCGTGCTCACCACATCGTCAATGATCACGACCCGATCTCCTTTATATACACCATTCAGGTAGAGCTCCCCTTTGGAATAGCCGGTAGCCTGGTGAACAGCTATCTCTCCAGGCAATTTGTATGCTCTTTTACGCATAATGGTCATAGGAATATCAGTCATTGTCGACAGGATCGAACCGATATGAATGCCCATGGCCTCGACAACAACAATCTTATCCACACCCGTCAGATCGAGCATTTTCACCATCGCGGTGGCCACTTCGCGAAGGAGGGCAGGGCTGATAAGCGGTACGCCATCGGTTATCGGATGGATGAAATAATTATACTCTCCCCGTTTTATCATGGGACAGGTCTCAAGGGATCTTACCAGTCTGTCAAGCATACATTTCTCCTGTGTCTTTTAAAAAAGCCTCAATCCGGTCGAGATGAACGTGTGGCATACAGACTATCCGCAGGTGTCCCTGTCGTGTCCACGAGACCTTCCATGGTTCAGGTATTCCCCTACAGGTAAAGGTCGCAACGTTTACATCTGGCGTGACAGCCCTTGGGATCCCGAACAGTTCCATACCGGCGATCAGGCGATCAGTATTCTTCATGCATCCTGAAACTACTGCTCTCATACCTTCCTTACCGAGATAGTCCAGCACGGCTAACGCCCCTACAACAGGAGCACCAGGTCGTGTGCCGGCAAGCGTGTATTCCTGTTTGACCGAAAGGTAGGGGGTATCGATATTGAGGGAGTGGAGCAAGTCTGGGTCCCGGGTAATGAGGCAGCCGGCAGGAATGGTACTCATGCCCATCTTGTGTGGGTCAACGGCAATGGTCGAAACACCGGGAAGAGCAAAGTCAAAGGGGATCGGATTATTAAGGAAAGGTATTACCATACCCCCAAAGGCTGCATCCACGTGGAAAAGTACGTCCTGTGCGTCAGCAATTTTTGCCAGATCTGCTATCGGGTCGACCATACCGTACTCCGTGGTGCCTGCAATACCTACGAGACAGATCGTGTTTTTATCGATCTGTTCTGCTGCTTTTTCTGCATCCATACGAAAATTCCGATCCAGTGGAACGGGTCGCATTTCAAGAGAGAGGAGATCACAGGCTTTCCTGAAGGAAAAATGAGCTGATTCAGGTACGACAATATTGGGATACACAACTTCCTGTTTTGATACTTTTGCAAGCCGCAATGCCTGGATATTGGACTCGGTCCCCCCGGATGTTGCGTATCCCCCGGCTGTCGGGAGATGGAAAAGGGTAGCAAGCCGTTCAATAAGGAGCTGTTCAAGAGATGCAGTGCCCAAAAAAAGGCCGGGGTCCCCGAGATTGGTCTCCATGAACATACAATGCGCTCGCACTGCTACCGGGTGGGGAATGGTACACATAGAGCTCAGGATATAGTCATGATCCATATCCTCCCTTTTTTTTTGGGAGAAAAAAGTGAAGATCTCTTCTTCAGAACAACCCTTATTCAGCATCGCGTATTCTCGCAGCCTCAAGGATGATACGCTTTACTGTACGGGCAACCGCCTCACGGATCTTGGCGATCGCATCAATGTTGGCCGAAATACTTGATATCCCATGCTCGACAAGCCACATAGCCATCTTCGGGTCAGAGCCTGCCTGACCGCAGATCGAGCATTCTACATCATATGCCCGGCACATCTGGATCGCACTGTGAATAAGGTGGAGTACTGCGGGGTGCTGGGGTTGGTACATGTCTGCAACATTTTCATTGTTACGGTCGATTGCGAGCGTGTACTGGACAAGATCATTGGTCCCGAAGGATGCAAACCTGATACCGCATTTGATGAAATCTTCGATCATGATTGCGCTTGCCGGTATTTCGATCATTATTCCCAGCGTAACCTTCTCGACATCGACCCCGTAGGTCTTCATCAGCGCCTTAGCAGCGACAAACTCATCCGGATGGGATACCATGGGGAACATGATACCCAGGTTCTCATAGCCCTCTTTCCAGAGACGTTTGAAGGACTCTATCTGGAGACGGAACTGTTCCGGGCTCTGGAGGTCACGCCGGATTCCACGCCAGCCAAGCATGGGATTATGCTCATGGGGTTCGTTTTCCCCACCCATCATGTTCCGAAACTCATCCGTCGGGGCGTCAAGCGTCCGGACCCAGACGGGCTTGCCCGGGAAGGCATCAAGTACAATCTTAATACCATCATGGAGTTCCCTGACAAAATCTTCTTCCTTGTTGTTAGCAATGAACCACCCCGGTGTTTTATTGAGCCCGAGGATCAGGTGTTCGATCCTGAGCAATCCCACACCATCTGCACCGGTTGCCGCCGCCCGGGCCGCAGCCTCGGGGATGGAGACATTCACCTTCACGAGCGTAGCAGTTATGACGGGGGAAGCGGCTACTGCGGCCGGTATTGCCTGGGCCTGTTTTGCCGGAACTTCAATTACCCCTTCGTAGACATTTCCTTTCTCACCATCAACCGTAACAAGCTGCCCGTTGGTCAGCACACTGGTCGCAGTCTTTGTTCCGACTACTGCCGGTGTTCCCAGTTCACGGCTCACGATCGCGGCATGGCAGGTCAGACCACCCTCATCGGTAACAATGGCTGCAACCTTCCGCATCGCTGGTACCATGTCGGGATTCGTCATCTTCGTGACAAGAATATCCCCTGCTTTTACCTTGCCTGTATCCTTTGCATCCCGGATTATTACCACATTGCCCGAAGCAATGCCCGGAGCCGCACCCTGCCCCTGGATGAGTATCCGTGCGCTATTACTTTGTCCCGAACTGCTCTTTGCCTCTTTCCTGTTCCCGATAGTGGTAATCGGGCGGGACTGGAGGATATAAATGGTACCTTTCACGATGCCCCATTCCACATCCTGGGGAATTCCATAGTGGTCCTCGGCGATTTTTCCATACATACCGAGCTTGCTAATCTCTTCATCAGTGAGTACCCGGGCATCCTGCCGGGGGCCGGTAATGTTCAGAAGCTTGGTTCCGTGGTCCCCGTCAGCAACGATCTCGACTTTCTTATTCGAGATAAGCGTGTCGATAACCTTTTCGGACCGCTGGTCGAAGACATATTTGTCCGGGGATACAGAGCCGGAAACAACCGCTTCACCCAGTCCCCAGGAACCTTCGATTATTGTTAATGGCTCTCCGGTTATGGGGTGGGATGTAAACATGACCCCGGCCTTTTCTGAATGTACAAGTTGCTGGACGACTACTGCGATGTTTACTGTGTGGTCATCGAAGCCCTGCTTTGCACGGTAATATATTGCCCTTGCCCCATAGAGTGATGCCCAGCATCGCTGCACGGCTTCGAGAAGAGCATCTTCCCCCTTGATATTGAGGAATGTATCTTGCTGCCCTGCGAAACTGGCATCCGGCAGGTCTTCTGCAGTAGCGCTTGACCGGACTGCAACAATAAGGTCTTCTGCAGACATCTTTCTGTATGCTTTCCGGATCTCTTCTTTGATATGAGGCGGCATTTTTGCCTTGACCACCATGGCTTTTGCCCCATCGGCAGCTCGTTCAAGTGCCTCATTATTTTCGACATCGAGTTGATCGTACGATGCAAAAATCTTCTTCTCCAGTCCGGTCTCGACTAAAAACCTTCGAAAGGCCTGAGCAGTCACCACGAAGGCTTTCGGAACCGGGAGTCCAATGGATGCCATCTCACCAAGAGAAGCCCCTTTGCCCCCGACCGATATTATATCTTCCTTCCTGATCTCCTCGAGCCACAGAATATTAGGCACATCCTTCATGCTCGCACCACTTATGATGTCACCTTCTTCTGTATTATAATTATTATTACCCGGTTTTTATTCAGACTGCATATCTCCGGAATACCGGTAAGCATCAGTTCAGCGGTTAAAGAATAATCCTCTTTAAGTATGCTGCATATAGTATATGGGTTTTTTATGACAAACATGAGGGTGCTCGTCAGCGATCCGCTGGCTGAAGAGGGACTCGGTATCCTTAAAAAAGCGTTCGATGTGGACGTCAGGACCGACCTCAAAGAAGACGAACTCTGCAGCATCATCGGTGATTATGATGCCCTGCTGGTGAGGAGCGGTACTGATGTTACTGCTAAAGTGATCGAGGCAGCGAAACGGTTGCGGTTTATAGGGCGCGCCGGCGCCGGCGTGGATAATATCGATACCGATGCGGCAACCCGCAAAGGAATTATTGTTGCAAATGCACCTGAAGGCAACACTCTTGCTGCGACAGAGCACACGATGGCAATGATGCTCTCCCTGGCGAGGAATATCCCTCAGGCGACTGCCAGCCTGAAGAAGAAGGAATGGAAGCGCTCAAAATTCATGGGCGTCGAACTAAATGACAAAGTCCTTGGTATTGTCGGATTCGGAAGGATAGGACGCGAGCTGGCGAAGCGGGCAAACGCACTGGAAATGAGATGCGTTGCCTACGACCCGTTCATCTCAAAAGAGCGTGCTGCCCAGCTCGGGGTGGAGATGATGTCGGTGGAAGATCTGTTCAAAATAGCTGATATAATATCAGTCCACACACCTTTGATCAAGGAAACAAAGCACCTCGTCAATGCAAAGAGCATCGCTACCATGAAAGACGGTGTCCGGATTATCAATTGTGCCCGTGGGGGCATTATTGACGAAAAAGCGCTCTATGACGCGATTAAAAGTGGAAAAGTTGCAGGCGCAGCACTCGATGTATTTGAGACTGAACCCCCGCTGGAGTCCCCCCTTCTCACCCTCGACCAGGTCATTGTAACTCCCCACCTTGGAGCAAGTACTGTTGAGGCACAGCAGAATGTTGCCATCTCGGTTGCCCGACAATGCATAGAAGTTTTGAACGGGGGTGCTGCAAAATACGTGGTGAATGCACCGATGGTACCTCCGGAACAGGCAGAAGTACTCGAACCCTATGCCCAGCTTGCCGAGAAGATGGGGAGGTTTGCAATCCAGATTGCTCCCGGGAGGCTGGAGTCTGTTGAGTGTATTTATGGCGGCGATCTTTCCTCCTATGCAGCCAGTATGAAATTTGTAACCCGTCTCGCGTTGAAAGGACTTCTCGATCCCATCCTTCAGCAACCGGTTAATATCGTCAATGCGGAATTTATGGCAAAGGAACGGGGCATAACCATCAGCGAAACAGTCACTCAGGAATCCCACGGGTTTAAGAATTTAATAACGATCCGGATCAGGACTGACAAGACTGAAGAGACCGTGAGTGGAACGGTATTTTTCAAAGGCCGGAGCCGGATTGTGGCAGTTGGCGGCTATACCATGGACATGATCCCCGAAGGCTATGTTATAGTCTCGCGACACCTCGATAAACCCGGTGTTATCGGTCGGGCCTCTACCATCCTTGGGAAATGCAATATCAACATCGCCGGCATGCAGGTCGGGCGGATCAACCCCGGTGAACAGGCGATCATGGTGCTGAACGTTGACAGCGAAGTGCCCGAAGATGTTATGGACGAGATTCGTTCCATGCCGGGAATTTTTACCGCAACGTTTGCAAAAATTACCTCAGAAAAGATCTGAAATCCTCTTTTTGATATATCCACTGTTTTGTCAATGTGTGAGATTCGCCCAAACGGTGCCTCTTTATGAACTTCCAATATGTAATTGGGGAACCGACCTACTCCATAAAAGCCGACTTGACCAGATCTCATTCGGTTTCATTGTTACCTTCATATAAATTTGACGGTTGGATTGGGGGGAAATGCTACCGATAACTCCTACCGTTAATACTGCCTTATCGTGATTGGCTTTGTCGAGGGGAAGCGTCTGCTGGAATTACCGCAGGAAGTGGGGAATATCTTCAAAGCTTGTCAATGATTACTGAGCTTTGCACCGGTTCTATCAGATCACTAACGATTCGGTGCAGCAATAAACAAAATTCCCCGTCAGTAAGCGCACGATCTGATCTGATCATGAGATTGCCTGATTGAATCTGCACCAATAAAAAGCGTTTTCAGATAGGGATTGAAAAGAAATGAAACGATTTTCAACTGATTGTGGCCTAGAGAACCATCTTGCTAGGTTTATGAAACAAGGGAATCTGAAGAATTTCTCACGAGGAGATCGGATAGAGATCGGAAAAATAATTTTTCAAAATATCATAAAGATCAATTCGATTTAAGTTCGTTGATAGGTGTATAGAATTTTATGACTTTCAGAGATCCCCTAAACTCTCTTTTAATGACAGAGAATACAGTTTTCACTTTGTTCTATGATGGTAGCAGGATTGGTCAAATGATTTGAATGTTCACGTCGAAAGACTCCGGGGGTCGGATTTCGTTTTCGGGTTCTGAATGGCGAAGAGAATAAGTGTTCAGATCCTCTTTTATCAGTCTGTGAATAACTTCAGAATCGTATTTCAGCTCTCCTGGTCACCAACAGATGTTTTTACGAACTCCATTCACAGGAAATAACGTTTTCCCAGTACCCCGGCCATAGCTCCCAGTCCCATCCCCACACCCCGCAAAAAGGTCTC
>Ga0182021_10005694_pt1 | contig 14795 bp, 13 predicted proteins | sample 612E3MmetaG_FD_120493 | JGI IMG/M metagenome (GOLD analysis project Ga0182021, IMG submission 120493) | Permafrost microbial communities from Stordalen Mire, Sweden - 612E3M metaG (Illumina Assembly) | ecosystem: Environmental > Terrestrial > Soil > Wetlands > Permafrost | place: Sweden... | reverse complement strand
TCCTAAGACCAGGAGAAGTTGTTCGGCACCATGTCGAGATTGGAGTGTGCACGTCGGAGGAAGAGATCGCCACGTTGGAGCGGCACATATCCGGGGCGACCACGGGGCCGTGACTTGAGACTCGTATATTTGTGACCTATCAGGTCGAGTTACACCATAGTTATCACGATATTTCGAACCAAGCAGTGGGGAACCCGTCCCGCCCGACGGATCGTCGCGGCATTTTGGAGCCTGTGCAGAGGTTCCTTTAGAGGACGATTTTCGAACTTTTCTGTGGTTCCCCGCCCAACAGGCTAAAATTGATACGTAGCGGTAGTTGGCGTAATCGCTGGGATGTTGCAACAGTAGTGGCGGCCCCCTAACCGACCATTCTCCCAGAACCGTAGTACGAACAACCGTCCGCGAGCGCTCCAGGTGACTCGTCTTGCCCGTTACGGCACAATGGGGAGAACCAGAGCCGAAGGCCGGGATTTGTCGTGGTAGATGACGTTAGTTGCTTTAACCATGTGCGTTCCACGCGCCTGATCCTCGCCCGTATTCAGGTTTCGATCAAATCGGGGGAAGTTGCTGCTGGAAACCTCGATCCGCAGTTTGTGTCCGGGCAGGAATACATTGCTCGTCGCCCAAAGATCCACGCAGATGTGATAGATTTCCCCCGGATTTCCCAGTTCCGGTTTCTCCTGCGAATGGCGGTAGCGCAAGCGCAGAATGCCTTCCGTCAAATTCTGAGCAAATCCGTTCGGCCAGATGTCAACCAGTTTCCCGGTAAAGTCTGTATCCACCGCAGAACTACTGACATAAAGGTCGAGCGAAATCGGACCCGTAACTTCCGTGCTCTGGGTAAATGCCGGCGAGGAGAATACGAGCACGTCGCCGCGCGCTTCCGCCGGCCGCTGGTCCTCCGGGCCGACCCCCGTTGGCAGCGAGCAACAAAGCGGCCCGCCAATCGTGGGGACCGCGTCGTTCGGATCGTACACGTACTGGTCAGGTTTCTCCTCGGCAGGCACAGCCGTACTCAGCGTGCCGCCTCCTTCCAGACCATTCGCCGGCTTGGTCGAGTGCAGGTAATACCGCGTCGCCTTGGCGCGCTCCAGTGGCCAGTCATCTTCTTCGCGCCAGTTGTTTTTTCCCATGACGAAGATTCTTACCGGTTTCTCCCGATCCGATCCATTCCCGATGCCTTTGAGCAGGCTGTCGTACCAGCGCAGCATCGCTTCAACCAGATCGAACGGCAACTTGTCTCCAAAATCAACTGCGCCGACCTTTCTATCCTCCGATCCACCCGCGTGCCCGCCCACGTAGATCTGCAGGCGTTGGCCACGACGCGCTGCCTCCGTCCCTGCCTCTTTCTTGAGACGTACGTAGTTCTTCAGTGTCCCGCCCAGAAAAATGTCGTACCACGCTCCCAGGCTGAATACGGGAACTTGAATCTGCGCGTAGTGATCTTCGATCGACCAGCGCTTCCAATAGTCGTCATAGTCCGGGTGCGCCAGCCAGTCGGTGAAATAAGGAGCCAGTCCCGCAGCCGAAGGTGCTTCGCGCACGGGATAAGACCATAGCGGCAACTTTTGTGTCCAGCCGAGCGCGTCAGCGCCTGACTCTACGCGGCGGCCTAGGGTGTTTTCCGCCAGTCCCGTTGTCCACGATTCGTTGAACCATTGCTCGAACGCGCCGCCCTGATAGGTCCAACCATCGTGATAGTTGGAGGCCGTAATGTTGGGGGAAATTCCCGCCAGATGGGGCGGCTTGGCAATCGCGGCCAGATACTGCGTCGCGCCGACGTAGGAACCTCCGAACATCCCGACCTTTCCGTTCGAATAAGGAAGCGCAGCCGCCCACTCAACCGTGTCGTAGCCGTCCTGAGATTCGTTTTTGAAGGGATACCATTCTCCCTCCGATGTGTACCTCCCCCGAACGTCCTGCGCGACGACCACGTATCCGCGTGCCGCCCACTTCAGGCAAGCATCAGCGACTCCATCCTTGTCATAGGGCGTGCGCGTCAATAGCACCGGAAACTTGCCGTCTGCCTTTGGGCGGCAAATATCCGCGCGCAACGTGATGCCGTCACGCATCTTTGCCGGCACGTCTCGCTCGATCCTCACTTCGTAACTGTCCGCAGCGCTGACTCCGGCCGGCGCCAAGGCCATAAGGACGACGAAGCAACAGGCTTGCAGCACCCGGGAATGCACTCTTGCTCGATTTGCTCGGTCGTCCGACATTGCTCTTGTCATTCATTCCACCTTAGTTGGGTTGCTGGGACCGATTGACAGTGCGCAGACTAACATACGGAACCGCCCTTGTCGAAGCAAGTCCGCGCGTGCCAGTAATTACGGGCGGAGGACGGGCAACCCGGAGTGCGCCGGAATAAACCGGCATGTGGTAGGGGATGTAAGAGCCCTACAGCAAAGGAAATAGCGAATCCATCCTGGCCTCGAGTCTTGCAGGTCGAATCCAAAAACGCATCGACGAGTCACTCTTTACTCGCGCAAATTCGACCGGCACGTGGAGGGGGGTGCCGTGGAATGCACCGTACACTCCGAGCCGGACGTAAACCAAAACGCGCTTGAATATCCGGGTCCCATCAGGGCCGATTGACAGTTACAGAGAGTTCCTTTCAACGCCAAAGGTGGCCGCCAGTGCGGTTGAGTGTCAATCAGTTACCGTTGAACAGGACCGTGACACGGTAGAGGTCTGGGGTTCGAGTCCTCATGCCAGCCAATGCGCACGAAAGGTGCAGAAGGCGCGTAACCTACAGTGCTATCCGAAAAAATCTGCGCTCTATCTGCACTCTGTTTGCGTGCCTAACGGTGTTTTAGAGGCTTAAAGGTGTCATCCAGGGCCCGCTAAGTTGTTGAAGTTACGTTCATGTGCGGATTCGATTCTTTCCGCGCTCACATTGGCTCACGATTCATTGTTCCCGAGCGTTCCCGTCAATAACTTAACGTACCTGTAAGGCATCGCCCATGCCCCACATTCAACAAGATAGAAATATCTGTCTGCACTCATAACCCAAAGGTCGGTAGTTCAAATCCACCCCCCGCAACCAACCTTAAGTATTTGATTCTGAGAGTCTTTCCTTCCCGGCATTAGCCAAGTGTAAAAAATTTGTATAAAAGATTTGCCTCTTTAGGCGCTTCTCGCCTTTCTGGGCGGGGCCATTTGCGCGGATTTGAGGCCGATGCTAGATTGCGCAAAATTCGGCGGAAGGATTTCAGAACATGGTTGAACTCGAAAGCACCGGTGAGTGTGAAGACACCAGCCAGGCTGGCCCTGTGGGAACGCTTGTCAGCCGCACGGTCGAAACCGTCAAGGTCTACACCCGCCACAAGCGCACGTGCCCAAAGCGAGACAGGCCGGATTGGGCCCGCTGCAATTGCGTGAAGTGGTTGTACGTTTACCGAGACGGCAAGTGCAAGCTGACAAGCGCAAAGACGCGCAGTTGGGAAAGGGCGGAACAAAAAGCGCGTGAACTCCGGGATTCTTTCGACGCCACAAAGCAATTGCAACGTCAGCTCGAGGCCAGAATAAACGTACGCAACGCGCAGGTGGAGATCGCGCTCGCGGTCGAACAGTTCTTCAAGGAAGTGGCACGTCTGAATCGGGAGGAGGCTACCCGTGCTAAGTACAACCTCACGTTGAGTCGTCTGTTGATTTGGTGCGCGACCCAAGAGCCTGCCATTTTGCTCCTATCTCAGCTCGATGTTCCGACATTACGGTCCTGGATCCATTCCTGGACAGGTGCTCCCACGACCCGCCATAACCAGCACCAGCGTCTACGCACGTTTTTCCGGTTCTGCATGGAGCAGGGGTGGACCACGGAGAATCCAGCCAAGAGAATTAAGAACGTTACACCCCAGCAGGAACAAACCCTGCCGTTCAGCCGGCAACAGTACGACGCTCTCATTGAAGCGACGTACTACTATGACAGCCGGGGCAAGAAGAAAAACGGCAACGCTACGAACTCCCGCCGCGCACGCGCCTACCTCAAACTTCTGCGCTGGAGCGGTCTTCGTGCGGGCGATGCAGCTTGTCTCCCTAAGAGCAACCTCCGAGATGATGACTCGTTGTTCCTTTACCAAGCGAAGGTCAAAAGCAAGGCCAGTGCTCCCGTGCAAGTGCTGCTTCCGCACAGCGTAGCGGATGAATTGCGAAAAGTTCCTCCAGGCAGCTGCACAGATCCCAACTATTTCTTCTGGAGCGGGCGCAGTAAGCGCAAGAGCGAAGTGTCAAACTGGCAGAAGATTTTTTCCAAAATCTTGTCTAAGGCGGTTGAGATCCTCCCAAGGTTGTTTTTGGATGTGAACGGCCGCCGAAAACCGGCTCATCTCCACATGATGCGGGATACGTTCGCCGTTGAATACCTGCTGGCCGGCATGCCGCTTGAAGAGGTATCTCGGCTCCTTGGACATTCGAGCGTGACCATTACCCAGAAGCACTATGCTCCCTGGGTACTGGAAAGGCAGCAACGTCTGGCTGCCCGTCAGCGCGAAGCGTGGGCGAATATGGGCGTTGAAGAGAACCGCCATGGCGTTAGGGCACAAAGGAGACATCGCTCACGCAATACCCGCCGACATACCTCTTTTCAGGACCGTACATCAGGAAGCGCGGCGCCTCGTCGATGACCTCGGCTTGTTGTAAGCGAATGAAATGCGCAGCTCAAGAACTGGCAGGTTCTTCGATATATGCTGGGGACGATTCAGCTCGCTTTTCTCAATCTCCGGTGTACCCGTCGCGCAACGCTTTCCGGGATGCGGAGGGTTTTGTAGGCCCTTTTCATCCGGCGTTCGCACGCTCCCCACTCAACCACACCGGGTTCTCCAACAAACATTCGACGGATTGTTCTATCGCTCAAATTCCACAGGTTGGCGAGCTCCCTTACGGAATAATGCTTCTCGAAAACCGGTGTCAGTTCCAGCCCGTGGGGCGATCGACTGTTGGTCGAATGCTGCATGCTGTCTCCATACCTCATAGGAGATAGTCTGGAAACTTCGCCAGAATTCAAGGCGTCCTGGCTTAACTCCGGCCGTTCGATTATCTCTTCTCGGCCCATCAACTGGTGCATCTCAAAATCCGATTCCTTCCTTGTTCGTGTTTTCACAATCAACTCCTGCCAACTTGGCACAGTTGTAGCCGAGAATGATTTTTTGGTCAAAACAGTCCGCCGAATGAGCCGATTTGACCGAAATTTGGTTCCGTATTAGCTTCGTGACGCTTAGGGCCGAAAGCGCAGCTCGGGTGCAGGAGAAAACCGGTGTTTTCATCGCTTGAAGAGGTCAGCGCGGGCCTGCGAGCTACAGGCTACATCGCTGATTCGGTAGCCAGCACAACGGTGTACCTGGCGGCGAAACTCCATAAACCGATGCTACTGGAAGGGCCAGCTGGCAGTGGGAAAACGCAATTGGCCTATGCAGTTGCAGAGGCAGCCCGCACAATGGTTGAGCGCCTGCAGTGCTACGAGGGAATTAACGAAGAGAAGGCCATCGGCAAGTTTGATGAGCCGCTGCAAAGGCTTTGCGTCGAATTGAAGTCCAAGTCCGCCAGCGTTGATTGGGAATCCTTGCAGACTGAATTGCACGGCCAGCAGTTTTTCAGTGCCGGCCCACTCCTGCGCGCGCTGCAGTACGAGAAGCCTTGTGTTCTGTTGATCGACGAACTGGACAAGGTGGACCACGCATTTGAAGCCTTGTTGCTGGAGTTGCTCAGCGTGTGGCAGTTGAGCATTCCGAAGCTGGGCACGATAAAAGCCAGGAGCATTCCGTTCGTTGTGTTGACATCGAATGAAGAGAGGCGCATCGGCGATCCCCTGCGCCGGCGCAGTTTTTACCTTCGCGTCGAACACCCCACCGCGGAGCGGGAAGCAGAGATTGTGGCGCTGAGAACGCCGGATTCCACACACGAATTCCATGCCGGTATGGCCGGACTCGCCAAGGCTTTGCGTGGCTGGAGCATGGAGAAACCACCCTCGGTCTCGGAGATTCTCGATCTCGCGCAGGCACTCAAAGTTCTGGGAAGTGAACAAATTACGCCGGAGATGAGAGACATTCTCCTGCCGTTGCTGGCCAAGACCGAGGCCGATCGACGCAAGCTGCTCTTGCGGGATGGGTTTGCCAGCTTGATCTTTGACGCGCAGCAGTACGCCGCCGAGGCTCTGCGAAGGAGCGCGTCATGAAGCCAGCACTCATCTTGGCGCAAGTGCTCTGTGCAATCTCGATCTGCTGGGCGCAATCGTCCAAACCACAGGCACGGCTCGAAGCCGAGTACTACGTCGTAGCCTACGCCCAACATTATCGGGTGCCCGTCGCCTTGGTACGCGCCATTGTCGAACGCGAGTCGCACTGGCAAGCATGCGCGGTCTCTCCCAAAGGCGCTGCAGGACTAATGCAGTTAATGCCACTAACCGCTCAGCGACTCGGGGTGAGAGACCGGTGCAGTGTCGATCAAAACGTTTCAGGGGGCGTCCGATACCTCGCATGGCTAATGCAACAATTTCATAACGATCTCAGGCTAGTGGCTGCCGCCTATTATGCCGGCGAAGACGTAATCGGCAGACGGGATCTCGGCTATCGAAATCCCGACGTAATCGCCTACGTAGCAAGAATTAGAACAACTTACCTCCGCCAAGCCGGAATTAAACCAAGAACTACGAACACCAGTTCGGAAAGAGATGTGAGATGAAAATTTGTTTGAGTTTGGTGCATCTGACAACGGCCAGTCTCCTGCTGCTGCATGTAGCTTCAGCGCAGTCCGATCTTCCACAGGCGCGAATCGTGAGCTTGAATGTTGACCCAGAACAAGTTGCGGTCTTGCACTTGCGGCCAGGATACGTCAGTTCGGTGCGGGTGCTGGAGGAGGTGAGCTCGGTCGTACTGGGCGATCCGGGAGCCTTTAAGGCTGACCACTCCGAAGCCGAGCCGCAGTTGGTGTTTTTCAAAGCAACCAGCGTAAAACCTGCGCAAACCAACGCCCTGATTACCACCAGAGGAGGCCATGAGATCTCCCTGAGCCTGGTGAGCCAAGGCAAGTCAGACCGTAGTGAGCCGGTGGATTATGTCCTCAACTGTGAGCGCCCGCGCAGCTTTCTGATTGCGTCGACTCACCCCATGTTTGTGGTTGGCGAAACAAAGAACGTTGCTACAGAAAATCAGCCAACCAGCACTGCCCCAGAGAAGCCTGGCAGCCAAGAGCAGGATTTGCTCAGGGCGGAACGGATTGAGAATCCGCATTGGGAAGGCAAGCAACTGCAGGTTGCGGTAGGACAGGCGATAGAGAAAGAGCAACAGATGGCCGTGCCGTTCGCCGTTCTGAATTCTTCTGCGCGGACCATTGAAGTACTGCCTCCGCAAATACAGCTTGCGGGGACATCGAAAGACAAGCATCGAAAGGCGATCAAGGCTGAGCCGGTTGCGATCAAAGACTACTGGATCACCTCGCGTAGACTCGCGCCCGGTGCCAGAGCCGACGGCATCGTTGTGTTCGAGCGTCCTACTTTCAAAGAATCCAGGGAACGGCTCTTGCTCGCGGTTGCTCAAGCGGAAGAGGTCGACCGTCCGGTCCTGGCGCCGATTGCATTTGTGGCTCCGGTTTCGGGAGGTGCAAAGTGATTCATCCAAACGGACACAATGACAACGGCAACGCTGCAGTCATTCAGGAAGCGGTGGAAAATGAAGCTCGCAACAACGACCTGCCACTCCCTCCGGACGCAACCGCCCCATTGCCTGGGCTCGCAACAAGAGCAAAACAAAGAGCCAAGCAGCAGATCCAACAGAACCGCTTTGTAATCATCGGGGCGGGAGCGATCGTCGTCGCGCTGCTGATCTTCGTTGCTACGTCTATGCCCCATCGGGGCGCGCCAGAGAAAGTGAAGAATCGTGGCGCCACTGCTACTGAAGACCTGGCCTTGGAGAGCGGCACCGCGAGCAACGACAAGAGTCTATTTCCGATCACCGATTCTGGCCGGCCCGTCACCAAAGAATCTCACGAAGGCTTCTTAAACGAACGCGATCTACAGCGAACTGCGACCAAGCCGGCGGGGACGACGGTGGCGGGCGGAGCGGGAACTTTGGGATCGATACCGCCTTTCGGAGACCAGCAGCCCTGGCAAGCGCCGCCGTATCAGCCAGGCTCGGGTGCCGGCGCCGAGGCTCCAGACCTGGGTAAAGCAGAGCGCGAGGCCATGGAGAAGTCTTCGCTAATCTACGTGCGAAACGTCTCTGCCAATTCGGTTAGTGCTCAGGCCCGCGAACTCTTCAATAATCAAGCACCGGAGCTGGGATTGGGTCTGGCCACGGGTACGCGATTGCGTGCACGTCTGGAATCAGCGGCCAGCACCGCAGTGCGAACTCCGGTCCTGGCGGTGATCGAGTACAACTATGAGCGGGACGGAGAAATTGTCGTCCCTGCGGGAGCAAAAGCGGTTGGGCACATCCGGAACGGAGATCGTTCAGGTTACGTTGACATCCAGTTCGATTCTCTGCTGATGCCGGATGGTGCGGTCGTTCCCATCGAGGCCGCCGCCACGGGTTTGGACTTGCGGCCGCTCAAAGGAAAAGTTGAGGGCAAGAACACGGGAAAGAACGTCCTGGTCAGATCGCTGTCAGGAATCGGCCAAGCTGGCGCGATGTTGGTGGGACAAGGCAGTCTGAACCAGCCGCTGAGCGAGTCGGACCTAATGCGGGAGCGCGTCAGCAACAATGTCGGCGAGGCTGGAGATGAGGAGGTTTCCCGATTAGCGATCACCCAGCACATCGTGGTGACGATTTCGGCGGATACTCCGATCTACGTGGTCCTCGAGCAGACCCCCAAATCCAATCAGGTTTCTCAGCAACCAAGTGCGAGGAGCGTTCCAACATCCAACTCAGCCAATGTTGAGCAACTGCGCCAGTTGTTGCAGTTGCAGCAAGAGCTGAACCAACCGTCCGCGAGCAACCAACCAGCGCAGTAGACGAGTGGTTCTCGGCTAGGAAGGTTCGGCGGGAGCGTGGGTCGGCTGCGCCTGCCCAGGCGTGCTCCCCGCAACGTAGCTCACGAGTCGACCGTGACTCGCCCGCAGTCGGTGGCCATCGCCAAACGTAATTTCCAACTTCCCGGGAGCCGACTTATCGGGACCAACCGGCGAACACAGCAGCCAGTCGCGGATGGACGGTCCGGCGATGTCGCTTACGCTCCGCCTGCGCGATCCCAGCGTTTTGGTAGATACCCTCCTTGTTCAGAGGAATAATCGTATATTCCTTATTCTCCAGCAGAGTTCAAGGAGCAGTGCGATCTGCGACAATAGGCACCGATGCCTAAAGTTAGGATAGCCAGGTGTACAAAGCAATTCTCCATTGCATTTCCAACCGACCAATATCTCTGGAGAGTTTCGAGGGCAGACGAGTTGTTCAAGTTGGACACCCTGTTAGAGGGAGGGCTGTATATGGCTCGCCTCGACCGGTTCAAAGATCCTCGAGAAGGTACGCTCGGCCGCAAGACAAAAAGTCTGCTGGACAAAGCTCCCGCATATGTGAAGCGGTACATTATTCGTGAATATGGAAACGCCAGACGTCAATCGTTTGCTTCCTGCTGGCATAAAAACGACGGACAACCAAGTGAGTATGTATGGGAGGAATTTGGGGGGAAACACAACGGGTTCGCAATTCGAACCACTCCCCAAAAGCTGCGGGAAGCCGTCAAGTCCGTCGTTGCTTGCGGTGCAGGGTACATCGGCAATATCGTCTACAAAAAGCACAATATTGACGAGAACAAGTTAACAAATATCCTGAACGTACATTTTGTCGTAAGGGACGATTTCGAGGACGAGAAAGAAGCTCGGTTTCTCATACACACGTTCGGGCCTCACGGGCAGCAGTTATATGGACAAGAAGGCCTGAAGGGCCAACTCGTGAAGTGGAGGCGACGCAGGACGACTGCAGTTATCCATGAATGCGTAGGTGGCTACCGCCGTGGAACCGCCATACTACTTCGCGTCGACGCAAGGAATCTCATTGCCGAAGTTGTGGTCGGAAAACGCGTCTCTCGTGCGCTATTCACAGATATTGAACGACGCGTTTTGAAGGTTGGCATACCATGTAGCCGAGAGTAATGTTTGGCCTCTGCGAGTTCCTAGTGCTCCTACGACCATGTGATTCGTGAGTTTATCGAGTGCGGTGTTAATCCCGAGACCCGGCCACCCGCCCGCCATCGTGGGCCAGATTTTCGAGTGATCACACATTTTTGATCTTATCCGTCTTCTCGCCCCTATGCCATCGATCCCTCAGCGCGATGACGCCAGCCGGTCCTTCATCTCTGAACGGTTTCGGGGGCCAGTCCACTTTCTTGGGACCGTTGGGATAAATCTCGACGAGCCGCTCATCGCACCCGCTAGGTGGTGGTGTTATGAAGACTTTCTGATCGCTTACATACGGTGGATGCAGATGTTCAGTGACAGTTTGCACGACAAAATGACCGACGTAGATCGTGTTTACGCTGCCAGTTCCGATCCGGGTCTTTCTGTCGTCCAACATGATCGTGTAATCGGTGCCATGGCAGCCGATGTGAGAATTGCTCAGCGCGCCAATCCAAACGCGCGTCCTGTCGGGAATCGTCTGCTTCTCCCGGAAGGCGACACGTTCTTCCCGTGTGTAGAAATTGACATTGTCGCTTCTGGGCTTGATCGATTCGGCAACCATCGCCCTGTTGACCGCCCATTCGGTCAAAATTTTCATGCCGCCGGGGTCAATCGTGATCGGGCCGTTAAGCAGCATGGGCTTGAGCCGTGGGACGTTTTTCTGTTCGATCCGGCTCATCCACCCGTTATTGCAGGTGTGGCAAACCGTGTTGATCGTCTGCTCGGGGTCTTGGCCGGTGATGATGGGACCGTTCGCTTCCTGAATGTTGATGGGTGCGAACTTCACGATCTTGTGCATCCAATCCGGCCAAAGGTGCTCCTCGCTACCGGATTCGTTGTCGCAAAAGATGCAACGCGGCGGCATACGCGGAGTATACTCGCGCCAAGACGGCCTACCCGACCGTGATGCCTCTTGTATGTTGGTGCAATTGGTCCTGATAAACGTCCCAGCATCGACGGATCCTCAGCAGACACCGGCTTCAAATTCCTGCCACCATGCCGACTTATAGTTACCGACCCCCTTACCGTATGAGCTGACAAAGCTGAAGTGGGAGTCCTCTTGTGCAACTTGCGTGGCGAGGTAGGAAAAATAAGCAATGAATAAATGAGAAGCAAGTTTTCCGAGGCATTCAATCCCGAGCGATTCGAATTGTCTACGGTATTCTTACTCATCTCGCGATGCTCGCATTTGATCCTCAGAGGGCCAACTCGACGCGGCTACAATTAAACAGGTAAACGGCATATGCAGCGGTCGACAATACCAGTGGGCGTATCGGTCGATGAGATCGTAGAACGTTACTGGCGCTTTCTCTCGCGCAATGAACAGTACGCCTTGCATTTCGCGCAGTTCAAAAGACGGTATCAGGCAGACCGGAAAAGTGCGGAAGCGGAGGCCATTATGTTTTCTCTGCTTCGGGCTGAGAAGCTTAATCCGGACATTTTTGAAGACCCCGGCACTGGAGGCCCTGACTTCCGCTGTGATCTGTCGCCTGGTGAGTCGTTCCTCGTAGAGGTCACTTCGCTCGATTCGGCATCTGTCTCCAAGAAGTCCGGCCTACCCCTGAGGATTGACGGCGCGGGTGGGGGTGCCTATGGTCTCATCACTGAGAAACTGCTGTCCGCAGCCAAGAATAAGGCAGACCAATTGGGAGGCCATGATTCGCCGGGAGTTCTGGCCATCACTTCCGACTACGATTTCGCAGGCCTTTTGCTCGATCGGATGGCGGCCGAATACCTGATGACCTCCGCACCACAGATCAACGTGCCGCTGGACGGGCGACCGCACTACATGACAACGGACCTGCGCAACGCCGTATTCTGCAACATGAGTCTCTTGGATGCTTCTGGCAATCCGATCATAAGCCCCCGGCGCCGGAGCATCTCCGCGATCCTGCTGATTGCCATCCACTCCAGAGAGTCACGGGTAGTCGGCCTGCTGCATCCTGAACCTGCCAGCCCTTTTGATCCGCACTGGCTTCCCAGGGTGCCCTACCTGCGGTTCCAGCACTGGCCAATTACCGGCAACAAGGCCCCCACAGAATGGATCCTCGGCGAACCTGACCACAGTAGTGCCACTTTCGAGCACAGGCTGATCCGTTAGTGCATAAAAGCGGCAATCGAAAATCGGCCGGCCAGTGAGAGAACAGGGCGGTCTCGCAAGAGCGATTAACGCCGCCCATCATAGCGATTGCTGCGATAATATCGTCGCACTGGAATCACTTCGAAATCGGCGACAATCAGATCGAGGGGAGGGAACGATATGGCTTTGAATGAAGCCGCAATCAAGTCGCTGGCAGGTCTCTGGGGAAGTTACGACTTCTATCTCATACGTGATCGCCATTTCAAGACGGCTTCAGATCTAGTCGAGCGCTTTCTCGAGATCTATCAACCCAGATGGAAGAAGTCGTCCCGTGCAACCTATGCAGATTTTGCGCAGAATCAAAAGCAGGTGCGAGAGCTTCTGACAGAGTGGGCGGAGAAGAAGATTGCCGTGGTGACGGAGAACGAATCGCTCCCCACGCTCCAGAGCAACATCATGTTCAAGCAGTTGCTCTACGGTCAGGAGTCCATCAACTTCGGCTCAATCGGTACGAACTGGAAGAAGAAGGTCGAGATCGCGAGCGAATTAGCGCAGTACAAACCTTGGTCGGTCGCCCATGCTGCGGCAACACTCGGCGGAAGGAAGAAGCTCCGTAAACACATGGAGTCGATCCTCGCAGAATTTGGTACGTCTCGGGAGAGATCCTTCTTCGAAGGCTGGTGGGATCTCACCGACGACGAGGACAGACCGATGCTTTTTCCTCAAGTGTGGGGCCACACTACTGGCAAGCTTTGGCTCCAAGGCTCAAACGAACGAACGTTCCCTGCCTTTTTCAGTTTTGGACTCGTCAATGTCGTGAGCAGAAGTAAAGTCCTGATGCAGTGTGAACCGAAGTCTTCGAAGCTCGATGCAGATGCCAAGTCCGTCTTGGCTGCCAAGCGAAACCTAGCCGCCGGCGAAGGATGGTTATTGTTCGAGTTCACTGCTTCTCAGTTAGCGGATGACCTGAGCGAATGCTTCGACGCCATGGAAGATTGCCTGCACTATTGAACAGTCCTGCTGATTAGATCTCCGATACGGCTAGATTGGTAACGTAAAACGCCCTTCACGACGCTCATTCTTGGGCAAATCACTCGCAACGGGGTTCGGGTTGACTTGCCGACTTCCCGTTACTAATCCGGCCAACTTCCTCGAAGCCCTTCGCCAAGAACCCGAAGGACGGGGCACCCCACTGTGTTGGGTGATGCCAGCGAGATCAAAAGCCTGGGCCACCCGCCGGGGGCGCTGTCCATAGTCGCCATTCCTCACCCGCCAGCCTCGCCACAGGGGAAAAGCGTCTTCGCTACAGTCTGGAAATGGGCGTGCGTTGCATCCGCGAAAGGCTTGCATTCGCGCTCGCCGATACGATCGATAATGGCGTTGTCGACCAGCCAAAAGCTCGAAAGCATACCTCTGTCATTTCTGTATCGCTCATCGAGCAGGTCTGCGAAGCTTGCCTCTCGGAAGTATCCGCATAACATTTCGAGATCTTGAGCGGAGAGAACGTGGGGCGGCGTCACCGTTACCGATACCGACTTGCGATTGAACAGGTCTCGGAATCTCGACACCAAGTATGCGTTTATGACTAGAGCCGCCCCGATATCGTCGCGCGTCACAAGGACCGGGAACACTTTGTTAATTTTGGAGGTGTCCAGCCCCTGAATCGCACGCGGACGCTTGCGGTCGAATACCTCTGCAATCCTAGCCGCCAGTTGGCCTATGCCCTTTCCGGACTCTCGATTTTGGACTAATTTGGTCTCGATTTCATCGCGCAGCTTAGCGGGGTCGGTTCCGTACTTCGCATCCGCCGTGAAGGTTGCGCCCTTTGACTCTACAAAAAGCAGCGAATCTCCGCACACGATGAGAGCGTCAGAGACCTCTTCGCCTGTGTCGCAAAATTCTGGGTTGGGATAAATGTGGTTAAGTAATTCGTCGGCGGACTCGGCGATCAGCCAGTTCACGTAAGCCTCGAACGCCAGTCCCCAGTCTTGATGGAAGCGTAGCCGTGCTGTCTTCGGGAGAGCCTCGTTAATGCTCCAAAAGACCCCGCTTTCGCCCTTTTCTGCTAGGTAGAGCGAGTCGATGAGAAAGTAGTCTTGATTCTCCCGGAATATTGGTTTGCTTCTGAAGCAGGTGAAGTCGCTTGCGGCGTCCTTTCGCTGGCTGAGCGATTGGGTGAAGTCTTCCCTCGTCGCCGAGATTTCAGCGAGGAAGCTGGCCAGGACCGCAGGAGAAACCGGGGTGGTTCTGTACCATCCTTCAGAATGCTTGGCGAGCAATTTTCGGCCCGGAATTGACGCCAGCCTTTCTCAAGTTGCGCTGCCTGATCCGCAATGGGCGACGCTGACGTCCTCCGAAGGCTCTGGAGACTATGTACGTGACGACAGCTTATCTACTCTTCTTTTGCGGAGCCTGAAAGTGAAGCCCGTCGAGTCCTCGGTTGTGGTGCCAGTTATTGCCGCAGGAAGTCTCGTTGGGGTCTTGCATCTGGGCAGCAGCTCCCAGGGCTTTTTGAGAGAAGATGAAAGATTGGCGACACTAAACTACCTGGCTAACCAGCTTCCTTTGGCGATTGCGCAAGACTGCGTTGCTATCCGGCCGTATTGCCTTAGC
>Ga0182021_10005693_pt1 | contig 14796 bp, 12 predicted proteins | sample 612E3MmetaG_FD_120493 | JGI IMG/M metagenome (GOLD analysis project Ga0182021, IMG submission 120493) | Permafrost microbial communities from Stordalen Mire, Sweden - 612E3M metaG (Illumina Assembly) | ecosystem: Environmental > Terrestrial > Soil > Wetlands > Permafrost | place: Sweden... | reverse complement strand
GTCAACCGGTCTTTTCTGCATGGCGATGGCACTTACCCTGTCAAACCTTGTATCCCCTGAAACCGATACCTGTCTTATCCCGATCTTCCTGAGCAATTTTTCGGAATCCTCATCCTGAACAAAGAACCAGCTCAGGTTGTTCAGTTGCTTCCGGAACCAGGAACCATACCATCTGAAAAAAGGCTGAGAGGGCCGGAAAATGGCAGAGACCATATAGGTGGGGATTTCCCGCTGCTTTAAAACGGCCAGGTAGTTGTACCAGTATTCATATTTTATGAAGAATACGATATCGGGGGAAAGGTTTTTTACAAATTTTGCTGCCATCCCGGCTGTATCACCCGGAAGGTAAAAAACATGATCCGCACCGGGATAATTTTTCCGTATCTCGTATCCGGAAGGAGAAAAGAAGGTCAGGAAAATCAAGTGATCCGGCATGGCTTCACGGAATGCCTCAATTACCGGTCTGCCCTGTTCAAATTCGCCGAGGCTGGCGCAATGGAACCATGCGACTTTTTTCCTGTCATCTTTTCCGGCAAGCGCTTCTTCTGTTTTCCGGAGGATGCCTTCTCTCCCTTTCACCCATAATCTTGCTTTTTCACTGACCAGGGAAGCAGCCCGGATCCCCAAAACATACAGAATGATGAAAATGTTGTAAAGAAAAAACAAAATATCAGGTGCTAAGATGAAACAGTATTTACCTCACCCCCTTCACCCCCTCTCCTTCAGGAGAGGGGGACGGGGAGTGAGGCTGACAAAATCAAAACCATCGGTTTCCTTTAATAAAGATAATAATCTTTCGGCCTTCTTTTGTAAACCGGGATGATCCATTTTACTTTGACTCCATAGAACTGACTGGAAAGCGAACTGTTGTCCTGCAGCCCGGTATCAAAATTCCTGGCCCGGCGGTATTTGGTCCACGACTGCATAAACTCAAACCCGACGAAGAAGTTGATCAGCCGTGAATCACTCAGGAAAAGGTAACCGACGGTTCCGGAAACGATAAAACCCGTGTTCAGCCTGTCATATCCTTTTTTATAATCCCCCTGAAGCTGCGGGGAGATATTGTCTACATCGTGGATCTTGATCTTATCTTTCAGGTAACCGGCACCGACCATGATCAGCGGACCGGAGTTCGGGTTCGGCGAAATTATCGGGAAAAGCTTGCCAAATTTTCCGATAATATTATAACCCGTTTCAGCGAAGCCGATATCTGCATAATAGCCGTTGGCATTGATGACATAGCCATCAGGTGTTGAAATTTTTCTCAGAAGGGAATCACCGTTTTTTACAGTGTTCCCGAAGATATAGTTTCCTTCGGCAGCAAACAGCCAGTTTGACCGTGTTTTTATCATAAATCCGCCACCGATGGAGGAGTTGCCGCCGAACCGTTTTGCAAGGTCACCTCCCGGTAACTGGTAAGCATAAGTTGCATAGATCATCGGGACAACAATGGAGGAATCTTTGACACTCAGCTGGGAAAATGCCTCATCAACAAGGAACAGCAGAATGGCAATGGAGAGTATAAATTTTCTTAACATAAGATTAATGAGTAAAGGAAATGTATGTAACTAATCCAACAAGTCTATTTCGATAATTTAACGACGATGCCGGCTTTAATTAATAACGCTGAAACTGTTCTTTTCGTCTCCATCGTGATCGGAGCTGAATAAATAAGGGTTCCGGTCACGGTATCCAGTGTTTGCTGGGCACCATATTGATGATGAATCTTGGGATTTCCGATTAGATATTCGAGGCTGGCTTTCACCGCTACACGGGACGAAACGGCATACCCTCCACCCACCTGGATTCCATAAGCAAATCCGACACCTGTGTTGGTGGAAGGGGTGTGATACAGGGGATCCACAGTATTGAAAACCGGGCTCGAAGAAAGAACCACTCCGACCAGGGCTTTACCTTCAATATAAATCTTATGAATGAATTTTAAAACGACAAGTCCTGCCATCAGGTAATGGTTTGACCATGAGTCCGGACCCAGTGCCTGTGACATTCCCGGCAGCGTATCCTTTCTTACTGAACTTTTCAGCGGGTTATACTGAAAGGTGTACTGAAGCCCCAGGCCATAATTGTCCTTGCCCAGCCAGTCGAGGTTGAACTGTGCCAGGAATCCGCTTGTGGCAAACCCGGAACCTGAATTTTTAATATTGGAGCTGGCATAGGATCCTGTTGGAAAGGAAAAGCCACCGGATGCATCCAGGTAAAGCCCTCCGGCAGAAGCAGAATCGGTTTTTTTCACTGCCTCCTGTGAAAATAAAAGAAATGGCAGAAAAAAAAGACAAATCAGGAGTAATATTTTTCTCATAACCTGCATTATGATTTACAAAATTACACGATTTTTCCAATCGCTCCTGAACATATTTACGATTGGATGAAAACCGATTTCGCGGCATGCAGGTTCTCTTTCCGGCTTCAGGATTTTTTTTATCTTTGTAAAAATTATCCGTGCATACAACTCTACGAATTTGAAACGGCAAATCCTGCTTATGACTATGGTCTGCGTTCCCCTGTTTGCATTGCCACAGATAGTTTACCAGGATTTGACCAACAGCGGCATTTATGATTTCCTGGATGAACTGGCTAATCTCAAGATCATCGATCTATCTTCCGCAATAAAACCTTATTCCCGTATGTTCATTGCCCAAAAACTAAAAGAGGCTGAGGTTTCCCGCGAATGGATGAACAAACGCCAGAAGAAGGAACTGGACTTCTACTTCAGGGATTATAATCTTGAAGCACAACCCGATCTCCGGTATTTTAAAAAAACAAAAGGATTGTTCCGGAAAAAAGAACATTTCGGAATTCCCTTAAGTCCCCTGGCTTTCGTTTACAAGGATTCACTTTTTACTTTTTCCTTGCGGCCTGTATGGGGGATCTATAGTTATATCACCCAGAATAACAACAATGCATATCACCAATGGGGCGGTGCCGAAATTTTCGGGACCATAGGAAAACATTTCGGTTTCTACTCCAGCCTGCGTGATAACCACGAGAGCGATCTCCTTGTGAAACCAGGATACCTGACTGCCGAAGAAGGCGCTGCCTGGAAAGAGTCGGGTAATGGCGGAGATTACAGCGAGATGCGTGGAGGAATTTCATTTGCCTGGAACTGGGGATCGGTAGTACTGGCCAAAGATCATTTTACATGGGGAGACGGATATCACGGATCCAACATTTTTTCAGGCAGGACTCCTTCTTTTCCTTATTTCCAGCTTCAGATGAAACCGGTCAGATGGTTCGATTTTACTTTCGTCACCGGATGGCTTATTTCCGAAGTGGTGGATTCTTCCCGTTCCTACCCGGTTTCAAACGGGTTCAGGAAAACTTATTTCAACAAATACCTTTCCGCTGCCATCATGACCTTCACTCCCTGGAAAAACATGAACCTTTCCATCGGTAATTCGGTAATTTCCTGTTCGAAAAATTACAATCCAGCATATCTGAGCCCATTCCTGTTTTATACAAATTTTTCTTCCTCCGGCGATTCTGCACAAAAAGCCAGTTATGGAAGGAATTCCCAGCTCTTCTTTAATTTCAGCTCAAGGCAGATCCCGCGATTGCATCTTTATGCTTCTGTCTTTATCGATGATCTCGGCTCAAAAAAATTCAGTGACAGTGTCGCCTTCAATTGTATCAGCTGGAAAGCCGGTTTCCGGGCCAGCAATCTCCTGAACCAGAATCTGACGCTGACAGCCGAATATACACGGACCACTCCGCATACTTACAGCGATCCGGTTCCGACCCTGACATTTGCATCCAACCGGTATAATCTTGGAAGCTACCTGCAGGACAATTCGCAGGAGGTTTATGTTTCACTGGGGTACCGGCCTGTGCGCGGGCTATTGTTCAATCTTTCCTACAATTGGGCGGAACATGGAGGCGCCTCAGATACGAAAACGCTTGAAACCGTCGTTTGGAGTTACGATGCCATGAAAATGGATATTACTTATGAATTTATCAACAATGCTTATGCTAGTCTTTCATACCAATATCTCAATATAACGGGGGATCCGACCTTGTTTTTATCTCCGCCGATTTTTCAGGGACATCAGAATATCATATCCGGTGGAATTAACATCGGGTTCTGACAGGCTTATTAATTATAAACATAACCAACAACTATAAAAATTATCAAATTATGAGAAAGTCACTATTGATCATTGGAATGATGCTATTCCTGATCGCAGGTTCCGGATTGCGATCGTCGGCATGTACAAATTTTTTATTCACCAAGGGGGCGACGGTCGACGGATCGGTGATGATCACCTATTCGGCCGATTCACATACCCTATACGGGGAGCTGTATTACAAGCCGGCCAAAGATTACCCTGCAGGAGCCATGATGAATGTATATGAATGGGATACCGGTAAGCTCCTGGGAAAGATCCCTCAGGTTCGTCATACTTATTCCGTGGTTGGAAACATGAATGAATACCAGGTTGCTCTGGGAGAGACCACCTTTGGCGGTCGTGACGAACTGCAGAAACAGCCGGCAGCCATAATTGATTACGGATCCATGATGTACCTTGCCATGCAGCGTGCCAAAACCGCCCGGGAAGCCTTGCAGGTGATGACCGGTCTCGTTGAAAAATATGGGTATTACAGTGAAGGCGAATCCATTTCCGTTTCTGATAAAAATGAAGCCTGGATCTTTGAGATCATCGGCAAAGGTGAAAAGGAAAAAGGCGCCTTATGGGTGGCCCGCCGTATTCCCGACGGATATATTTGCGGACATGCCAACCAGGCACGTATCACCCAGTTCCCCCTGAACGATCCTGAAAATTGCATCTATTCAAAAGACGTCATCACTTTTGCCCGTGCAAAAGGCTGGTTTGACGGCAAGGATGAAGAATTCAGTTTTTCCGATACCTATGCACCTCTTGTATTTTCAATGGTCAGGGCTTGCGAAGCCAGGGTCTGGGCCATGTTCAACCACGTGAACAGCAACATGGGCCAATACGAGGATTATGCTATGGGAAATATCACCAAAGGGAAGTGGGGTTATGCCACCAACCGCATGCCGTTATGGATCAAGCCCGACAAAAAAGTTTCTGTTCACGATGTCATGCAACTGATGCGTGATCATTTTGAAGGGACCAAAATGGAGATGAACCATGACATCGGGGCCGGTCCTTTTGATTGTCCCTATCGCTGGAGGCCTATGTACTGGACAACCGACAGTGTCAATTATTTTGTCAATGAACGTGCTGTCTCCACCCAGCAGACCGGGTTTGTTTTTGTGGCACAAAGCCGTTCCTGGCTGCCCGACCCGATCGGGGGTATTTTCTGGTTCGGCGTTGATGACACCTATTCAACCGTTTTCAACCCCATGTATTGCGGAATCCTGAAAGTTCCCCATGCCTATGCGGAAGGGAACGGAAGCATGGTCGAGTACTCACCTACTTCCGCATTCTGGACTTTCAACTGGGTCGCCAATTGGGCCTATACGCGATACAGCTATATGATCAAAGACATCCAGAAAGTGCAGCGAGAACTTGAACTCGGATATATTGATCAGACGGCAAAGATTGACAAAGAAGCCCTGGCTATTTACAAGACCGATAAAAACAGGGCCAGGACCTACCTGACGAACTATTCCGTAAAAACCGGTGATGGTACGGTTGCACGCTGGAAACAACTGGGAGAATATCTCCTGGTAAAATACATCGACGGCAACATTAAAAAAGAGAAAGACGGGAAATTTCTGACCAACGGAACCGGGCAGGGTGTTATGCCCAATCAGCCCGGATATCCCAAATGGTGGCTGAACGAGATCGTAAGGGAGCATGGAGATGTTGTAAAAGCACCTAAAGAATAGTTATCATCGTGGAACAAGCTTAAAAACAGGATGCCACAGCAGGTATCCTGTTTTTTTATTCTATATTTGCATCATTCATAAAATACCATTCTATGGAGGAACAAAACACACATAACCGGACATTCAAGATCATTATCGGTATTTTAATCCTCGCCCTTCTCTTTCTTGCCGTCTGGACATTCCGGCAAAGAACGCAGTTAACCTCGCTTGTTCAGGAAAAGGAACTAGAGAAAACGGATCTTCAGAAAGAACTGGATTCTGTGATCACAGAACACAACAAGACCAAACTGGCTTACGGTGCCCTTTCCGATTCACTGAAGGCAAAAGACAGCCTGATCCAGGCCAATGCCGTTGAGATCCGTAATCTTCTCGGAACAAAATGGGAATACCTGAAGGTCAGTAAAAAACTTGCCCGGCTGCAACTTATCGCTCAGGGATATGTCAGGCAGATGGATTCCCTCTACACTGTGAACCAGGAGCTTCATGCCGAAAACGAAAAGATCCGCCAGGATTTCAGGAATGAACAAACCAAATCACAATCGCTGGTCAAGGATAAGGAAGAACTGACAGCCAGGGTAAACAATGCGGCGATACTCAAGGCTTATGATGTGACCGCCACTCCATTTAAACTGAAAGGCGGGAATAAAGAAACACCCACTGATAAAGCCAGCCGCACCGACCGGGTACAGGTATGCTTCACCATCGGGGAAAATCCTTTGGTCAAATCAGGAAGGAAAAACATCTACGTCTGTATCTGCCGCCCCGATAAGGTTGTTGTTACAAAGACAAAGTACGATACGTTTACCTTTAACGGGCAAACCCTGCCCTATTCTATCCGCGAGGATATTTCATATGAAGGGAAATCGATGAATCTCTGCGTCAAGTGGACCAAAAAAGACAATGACAAGCCGGCCATGAAAGGCTCCTATACGGTCACTGTGTATGCCGATGACAAAGAGATCGGTTCAGGAACATTTCAGTTAAAATAGCATGGCTACTCCAGGAAAACCAAAACGCATCGGGATACTGACAGCAGGAGGTGACTGCCCCGGGATCAATGCAGCCATCCGGGGAGTAGGGAAAACGGCCATCCTGGAATACGGGATGGAGGTCATTGGTATCTCATCCGGGTTTCTCGGGCTCATCAACCAGGAATACGTCCAGCTGGATGAGAACCAGCTATCCGGTATCCTGACTCTGGGGGGAACCATTCTCGGGACATCCAGGGAAAATCCATTTAAAAAAAGTGCCGTCTTCAACAGTATTGATAAGCCAAAGCTGATCAAAAAACATTATGAAGAAATGGGACTCGATGCCCTGGTTTGCATTGGGGGAAACGGGACACAACGCACAGCCAGCCTTCTTGCAGAAGAAGGCCTCAACATCATCGGGATCCCGAAGACCATCGACAATGATGTGTGGGGAACGGATATCACCTTTGGATTTGATTCGGCATTATGGATCGCGGTAGAGGCCATCGACAGACTTCATACTACCGCCAACAGCCATAAGCGCATCATGGTGATCGAAGTGATGGGGCACCATGCCGGGTGGCTCGCGTTGTATTCAGGGATGGCCGGAGGAGGAGATGTGATCCTGATGCCGGAGATCGAATATGACATTGACCTTGTTGCCAGGTACCTGAAGAAAAGGGCGGTGAATAAAAAACCCTATTCGATTGTGGTGATTGCAGAAGGAATATCCTGTCCGAAAGGAGAGAAACCCGGGCATTACATCGCCCGGGAGATCAGTGACCGTACCGGTCTGGAGACCCGTGAAACCATACTTGGCTATATCCAGCGCGGCGGCAGCCCTTCTCCCATGGACCGGGTCCTCGCTACCCGATATGGAGCTTATGCGGTTGAACTCATTGCAGAAGGCCGGTTTGGGATGATGGTCTCCCTGCGGAACGACGGCATCATGGCGATTCCCCTGAAAGATGTGGGGGGAAAATTACGCACCGTGCCCCTCAATCATACCCTGATCGAGAAAGCAAACCGGATGGGCGTTTGTTTTGGAAATTGTAAAGTTTAATCCCCGAATTTGATATCCTTGATATTCAGCTGAAGAGAGACGCTTCCGTTCCATTCATTTTCTTCCACGTGATAACAAATGTTGAAAGGGATCCCTTTTTCGATCTTCTCAAAGTGATTTCCCTGCTGGAACGCGATTGCAGAAAAGGGACCGCCTGAAATTTCGGGATGAACAACATACAACTTCAGGTGGTTCTTTCCTACTACCCTTGATCCGCCCGCATCGATGATCCCGTCGGTCCGGAACAGAGGTGACATATTTCCCGGGCCAAAAGGGGAAAACTGCTTCAGGATGTTATAGAACCTTGAATTGATGTTGCTGAGGGGAAGGTCGGTGTCGATCTCAATCTCCGGAATCAGTTTTTTTCCGTTTAATTTCTCTGTCACAACCCGTTCAAAACGATCGATAAAGGCCTGTAAATTTTCCGGCCTCAGCGATAATCCTGCGGCATACTTGTGCCCTCCGAAATGTTCGAGCAGGTCACTGCAGGAATCGATTGCATCATAAACATCAAAATCCTTGACAGACCGGGCGGACCCGGTGATCAGTTCCCCGGACAGCGTAAGCACGATGGTAGGCCGGTAGTAATGCTCCGTGAGCCTGGAAGCGACGATCCCGATAACCCCCTTGTGCCAGTCGCGGTTGAAGATGACCGTACTCTTGGCTGTTTTCAGCCGTTCATCCATTTCGATCATCTCAACCGCCTGCTGTGTGGCCAGCATATCCAGGTTTTTCCGTTCAGTATTGTAATTATCAATCTTCTCCCCGAGCTGAAGGGCCTCCTCGAGATGCTCACAAATAAGTAAGCGGACGGAATTCCGTCCGCTTTCGATCCGTCCTGCAGCATTGATCCTGGGACCTACCAGGAACACCAGGTCGGTGATCGTTAACTCTTTATTGAAAAATGCTTCCCCGTTCCCGTCGGTCTTTTTCTGCAGATTGCTGTATCGCAGAATGGCTTCTAGTCCGGGACGCGGCTGGATATTCATCAGTTTCAAGCCATAATAGGCAAGGATACGGTTCTCGCCGGTGATATCGACAATATCGGAAGCAATACTCACGACAACCAGGTCGAGGTATTGCGAAAGGTCTTCGAACGGAATATTATTGCGCTGTGCATAGGCCTGGATCAGCTTGAAACCGATGCCGCAACCCGATAATTCCTTGTATGGATAGGTGCAGTCCGCACGTTTGGGATCCAGCACCGCACAGGCGGGAGGGAGTTCACTTCCCGGGCGGTGATGGTCGCAGATGATAAAATCAACCCCCTTTTCATTGGCATACTGCACTTTTTCAACTGCTTTTATACCGCAATCCAGGGCTATGATAAGGGAAAATCCGTTTTCGGCCGCAAAGTCGATTGCTTTGAACGAGATGCCATATCCTTCAATGTAACGGTCGGGAATGTAAAAATCCAGCTGATCATAAAACTTATGGAAGAAAGTATATACCAGTGCCACGGCCGTGGTACCATCCACATCATAATCCCCGTATACCAGGATCTTCTGGTTTTCCTCCAGGGCTGTTTCGATCCGTCCGATCGCCGCCGTCATATCTTTCATCAGGAAAGGATCATGAAGATTGGAAAGTGAGGGACGGAAAAATGCCTTGGCTTCTTCGAAGGTTTTAATTCCTCTCTGTAGTAAGAGTTCAGCCAGGTTGCGGTCGATGTTAAGTTCCTGGGCAAGGGGTTTCACCACTTCCAGGTCACATGGTTCCTTAACTACCCAGCGTTTTTCCATCATCAATTTTTCAATGTAAAGATAAAAAAAAATACCAATGAAGGGGGAGGGATTTTAATATATCAGGAAATTATTATAAAAAAATATTTTACGTGAATGGCTATTATTTTTCCGCTTTGGTTTAACACGGAGATGCACAAAAAAAATTACCACAAAGGCACACAAAGGATCAGAGAATGATACGTTTTATTCCATCCTTCAAATTTTTCACGTTAAAGTTTACCGGCAACCCTAATTTACATCCGGAAAGTTTCATATAAGTCAGTGTTTGAGCCAAATGAACCTCGTTAAATGCATCAACAGATTTAATCTCAACAATTACACTGTTTTCAACTAACAAATCGACCCTATAGCCTGCATCGAGTTTAACATCTTTGTAAACCAGCGGCAGGGGTTTTTGTTTATGAACAACCAATCCTGCTTGGCGAAGTTCATAAAACAAGCACTCTTCATAGGCACTTTCCAGTAAACCCGGACCTAATCCTGAGTGAACAATAAAGGAACAGTCTAAAATTTTTCGGAATCATTTCTCTCTATCCAAAATACCTTAGTGTTACTTTGTGAAATCCTTTGTGCGCCTTTGTGGTTAAAAAATATTAACCATTAATCGGTTTTGTTTGAAAAGGTAATAGGATTTTTTGGAAAATATTTTCTCGTGGCAGCGAAAATATTTTCTCAGAACTCCGCATTTTTTGGAGTACGCGGGAAAGGGATCACATCGCGGATATTGCTCATCCCGGTCACGAAGAGGACCAGTCTTTCAAACCCAAGCCCGAACCCGCTGTGCGGCGCGGTACCGAACTTCCGGGTTTCCAGGTACCACCATACATCCTTTTCAGGGATGCCGAGTTCATGGATACGGGTTGTAAGTCTTTCCAGGTTTTCTTCACGCTGTGAACCGCCGATGATCTCCCCGATTTTCGGAAACAGAACATCCATGGCGCGAACGGTCCTGTTATCCTCATTCATCTTCATATAAAAAGCCTTGATCTCTTTCGGATAATCTGTCAGGATAACCGGTTTGTGAAAATGCTTTTCCACCAGGTAGCGTTCGTGTTCAGCCTGCAGGTCTGTTCCCCAGTCAACCGGGAATTCCCATTTCTGCCCGGAAGCCTTCAGTATCTCCACTGCTTCGGTATAACCCAGTCGGACGAATTCATTTCCGGTTACAAATTTCAATCTTTCGACAAGTTCGGAATCATACAGTTTGCTAAGGAACTCAAGATCATCCATGCAATTTTCAAGGGTATACCGGATGATGTATTTCAGGAAATCTTCCGCCAGATCCATGTTATCTGTGATATCGTAGAATGCCATTTCCGGTTCGACCATCCAGAATTCGGCAAGGTGGCGGGGTGTATTTGAATTTTCGGCACGGAAAGTCGGACTGAAGGTATATACCAGCGACAAGGCCAGTGCCCCAAGTTCTGCCTCAAGCTGCCCGGATACCGTCAGTTTGGTTTCTTTCCCGAAAAAATCTTCCCCAAAATCAACGGAACCATCGGGCTTCAAAGGAGGGTTTTTCGGATCGAGGACGGAAACACGGAATAAAGCCCCTGCGCCTTCAGCATCCGATCCGGTGATAATGGGCGTATGAAGGTAATAAAATCCTTTATCATTAAAATATTTATGGATGGCAAATGACATCGCATGGCGGATGCGTAAAATGGCGCCAAAGGTATTCGTACGGGGACGCAGGTGTGCGATCTCACGGAGAAATTCAAGCGAATGTCCTTTTTTCTGCAGCGGATAGGTATCCGGATCAGCCGTTCCGAAGACGAAGATCTCCTTGGCCAGAATCTCGACAGGTTGGCCCGAAGCAGGTGAATCGACCAGGGTTCCTTTTACTTCGAGACAGGCGCCTGTGGTGATTTGTTTCAGAAGTTCTTCATCAAATTGCGCCACTTCAGCCACGACCTGGATATTATGAATTACTGACCCGTCGTTCAATGCAATGAAATTGATGTTCTTATTTCCTCTCTTTGTCCTCACCCATCCCCTGACCAAACATTCTTTTCCTGTTTCCTTTGACCTCAGCAGATCACGGACTTTTGCCTGTTGCATCTTTTCCATTTGAACATCGTTGTTGTTCCCGCAAAAATACGGGAAATCACAATCTCTGGCAAAGGGTTTTTTTTGTTACTTTTACATCATGATCCGGAAAGAGATCAAAATATCACTTCCCGGATGAGTTCCCGCAGATTATCGCAGAATGTCAAATCCCGGATATTGTTATCTGCAAAAATCTGCGAGAGATCATTAATTACACTCAGAACAGCCTCGAAAGTTCTTACAGTGCAAGACTTCTTCGAAATAACGCCTCTTCAGAGCTGGTTACCGGTGGAATCGCCTCCATTTGTCATTGCCGGTCCTTGCAGCGCTGAATCGGAAGGACAGGTGATGGCCACAGCGAGGGAACTGGCAAAGATCCCGCAGGTGAAGGTTTTCCGCGCGGGGCTTTGGAAACCGCGTACACGGCCAAGTTCCTTCGAAGGCGTTGGCAAGCGTGGACTTCAGTGGCTGGCCAGGGTGAAAGCCGAAACCGGGCTGCTTGTCACCGTAGAAGTTGCCAATCCCCGGCATGTGGAAGAAGCGCTCAGCCATGGCATCGATATCCTCTGGATCGGTGCACGCACCGTTGTAAACCCATTTTCTGTGCAGGAGATCAGTGAAGTTCTCCGCGGTGTCGATATCCCTGTTATGGTGAAAAATCCCTTGAACCCCGATATCAAGATCTGGATCGGTGCGCTGGAAAGATTTAACCAGGCCGGTATCCGGAAACTCATTGCCATTCACCGCGGATTTTCATTCTTCGCCCATACTCCTTACCGGAATTCCCCGATGTGGGAGATCCCAATCGAACTGAAACGTTTATACCCCGAACTTCCGGTCCTGGTCGATCCCAGCCATATCTGCGGGGAAACCAGCCTGCTGTTCCCCGTGGCACAGAAAGCCCTCGACCTTGAAATGGACGGACTGATGATCGAGGCTCATATCCGGCCGGAAGAAGCCCTTACGGATAAAGAGCAGCAGATCACGCCTGATCAGCTGAAAGAATTGCTTTCAGGTCTGGTCATCCGTGAGGAATACGGGACGGTTGAATTTGAAAATAAACTGGAAGAACTTCGTTCGGAGATCGATAAACTGGATGAAGAACTGATTGACATCCTCGGCCGGCGGATGAACATAGTGGAAGAGATCGGGAAATACAAGAAGGAAAACAACATCACCATTCTTCAGCTGAAACGCTGGAGCCGGATCATCCACGACCGCGTGGATACGGGCGTACGGATAGGATTGACAAGGGAATTCCTATTAAAGCTGCTGGAAGCGCTGCATGAAGAATCCATACAGCGTCAGACCGATGTCATGAACAGGGATCAATGATCTACATCCATTTCCTGTTCTTGAAATAGATCACTACGAACAGGGCGATCCCGAACATTCCCACAGAAATGAGAAGAGAGGATTGCATGTGATCCCGGACCGGGAGTTTGATGATTAACCCGTAAACACCGGCTATAAAGATCAGGGGAAGAAAGATGGATGAGACCAGGGTCAGGGTCTTCATGACTTCGTGCGTTTTGTTGACCTGCAGGGAATCAAAGGTTTTTGAATACCCGCTGATCAGTTCACGGTCGTCTTCGATAATATCCCATGCACGCTGGTAAGAATCCATGATATTCCCCCAGTAATCTTCCATGTTATCGGCAAACCCCTTGATGGCGCCGCTTTGCATTTTGTTAAACAGGTTCATCTGGGGTTTTAAAATCGTATTGAGGAGGATTACATTTTTTCTGGTGATCGAAATCTTCTCGATCGTTTTTTCCGGTTTCCGGCTGAAGAGTTCCTTACCACATGTATCCACCGATTTGTCGACCAGGTCCACCAGCTTCCGGGTATCTTCCATCACGTATTCAAGGATCTTGTACAACAAGGCATCACTCGATCCAACCTCCATCTTTTGTCCGGCATTCATTTCATTCTGCTCCTGTTTAAACAACTCCTTGATCAGCCAGTGCGATTTCCCCATGGTGATCAGAAAATCCTTTCCCCAGAAAACCTTGATCTCTTTGGCTTCAACAAATTCTCCCTGTATATCCATGGATGGAAAATGAAGGATCAGGAAATGGTAATCGTGGTAGATGTCGATCTTTGGCCTCAGGTTTACCGGACTTTTACAGTCTTCAATGTCGAGGGGATGAAAATGGTAGTAATCCTGCAATCCCTGTAATTCCTCTTCAGTGGGCCTGAAAAGATGCGACCAGCGAAGGTTTCCGAGTTTGATCGTTTCAATCATGGGAGAAGGTTTGTTGCAAAGTTAGAAAATAAGCCGGATATGTAGTGCAGTGGTGGAGTGGTGAATTTTTCAGCGAAAATCTGCAAAAGACCTTTGTTCTAATGTTGTTTCACCTCCGGGAAACGAAGATGTTAAGGGTACAAAAAAATTGGCATTCGTCATTGCAGGGTATGAAGTACCGATGTAACCTTCTTCCACCGGAAGGTTGTGATCATGTGCTCGACATCCTTCTTCAGGAAGTCAATAACCGGTGCCAGGGAATCATTGTTGGGAACAAGATCGAAGTAAAGGGCACCCCTGACAAAATGTTTGGTACTGTCGGTCAGATAAAACTGGTAGGCGGAAGCTGCATCGGAACCGCTGATCTCATAAACCAGTCCGAAAACTTTTTCGGCCGGATCTGCATATTCCCGCTGGCTGATGGCATTGGCTTTGGGAATGTGTTTGTTCACCAGTGTGTGTGCATCGTCAAGGTAAGATGCCAGATTCTTATGGATCGTTTTATAACTGATGTGCAACTGCGCATTATAAGGATAGTAAACAATATTAATCCAATAAGGTTCGGCCAGACGGGAACTGTCCCGGACGATCCTTGCATATACCGGATACTCGAAAGTGTAAGGGAAAGTGGAATCAAAAAGCTGGTATTCCTTACCGGGAAAATCAATCCGGTAATAACCACGGGGTTTGGGAACATAATTATTCTGGCAGGAAGCGAGTACGACCAGGATTACTGCTAATAAAAAGAATCGGTCAATTCTCATTCGTATGCAACTAAATAAGCTGATGAGCTAATGAGCTCACGAGCTCATGAGTTAATGTCTTTTTTAACTCTTCAACTCATCAGCTCATCAACTCATCAACTGCTAAAAGGGAAGATCATCCTC
>Ga0182021_10005692_pt1 | contig 14797 bp, 15 predicted proteins | sample 612E3MmetaG_FD_120493 | JGI IMG/M metagenome (GOLD analysis project Ga0182021, IMG submission 120493) | Permafrost microbial communities from Stordalen Mire, Sweden - 612E3M metaG (Illumina Assembly) | ecosystem: Environmental > Terrestrial > Soil > Wetlands > Permafrost | place: Sweden... | reverse complement strand
GGTCCCGCGCCGCCCTCAGAAAAGACATGAAGTATGTGATGGGGCATTTCTCCACTACCCACCTACTGAAACGCTCAGAAAGTGTCAGTTATAATCTGGAGCAACTCTTCACGATGCTGCGCCGCAACCGCATACAACTGCCGTCTAATACCTTCCTGCTGTTAAAAACGATAGTCATGGCACAGAGTCTAGGGCGAGGGTTAGACCCGGAGTTTGATATTGCACCCTTATTACAATCCAGCGTCATCAAGGCGATCAGAAAAAGGTATTCCATTATTGCTGCCCTTCGCCGGATGCCTGTGGCAGCCGCGGAATTGGCCAGTTTGGTTGGGGGACTGCCCCAGCGGATGGACAGGATGATGAAGACAGTTGAGCGTGGTGAGATGCAAGTACGTGCTGATGTATCAGGCGTGGAGAAGTACGTCAACAACCTGAAGCAGCTGGTTACCAGGTCTGTAATTATTATATTGGGAGCATCCATTATTATCGGGTTGGCTATCTTCTTTTTGGCGATCCGTCTAGGCAAGTAGGAAATATTCGAGCGTAGATTAAAGGCACCTCGTACTGCACTAGAATAATTACGGACAAATGAAAATATCTTGTCGGCATAAAAACAGGGAGGAGAAAATGAAAGAATTTATTAAAAAACAATCTACTTTTATCCTACATGGTTTTGTTTTCTGGCTTCCTTTAATACTGGTAGTCTATGTTGCGATTCTTGTTTTCACCAATGGGGAAAAAGTCGGTAGAATGATTCTGTGTGTTGCTGTGCCTGGTAAATTTTTGTGCACTGGCTTAGGTTTTGTTCTTTGCATCTTGATTATATATTTATCAGGAACTTTATTGAAACTGACAAAAGTCGGGAAAATATTATCAAAGATTCCAGTTATAGGGATTATTTTTGGGCAGGGTGAAATAATGACGATTGGCAGACTGAATCATATGCTAGCTTGCATGTTCTTATATTCATCAACCTGTATTTCCTACGGCTGGATACTCTCGGAAGAAAAGGTCAAAATAAACGAAGTAGTCGTTGGTTTCCCTATAATCAATGTCTATTTCCCCAATGTTCCAACTCTCGTTACCGGACAGGTTTTCGCAGCCATGGAAGATACTGTGATGAAGATCACCAATCCTTCAATTGAGGTAGTCAATCTTTTACTTTAGGCTTTCCGCAGTCTGGCAGCCTTAAGATATCAGCCTTGGGACGGCAAATCTCCGGAAGAATTTAAAGAAAGGTCAAAAATATTCGGACTGAAATAGAATCTAGCGGAATTAACTCAGTCCCCAAGCCGAAAACAAAATCCAGCGTAAGGATGAGGGAAATGTTAAAAGAAAAAATGGAAAATGAATCGCAGGAATACTCGGAGAGCATCGTCAATACCATAAGAGAACCATTAATTGTTCTCGACCAGGATTTAAGGGTGGTCTCAGTAAGCCGTTCCTTCTATGAAGTTTTTAAGGTAAGTCCTGAACAGACGCTGGGACAGCTTATTTATAATCTGGGTAATAAACAGTGGGATATCCCTAAGTTGCGAGAACTGCTGGAAACCATTCTTCCCCAGCAAGCAACTTTTGACGATTATGAGGTGGAACACGATTTTCCCGGAATTGGTAAACATACCATGCTATTAAATGCCAGGAGAATTCCCAATCCGCCGGAAAAGCTAAAAGTTATTCTCTTAGCTATCGAAGATATCACCAAACGCGGGAAAAGGGAGGAATCCAATCTTGGTTTAGCAGCAATTGTAAATACGTCTGTTGATGGCATTATCGGGAAAACTTTATGTGGAGACGTGGTTAGTTGGAATAAGGGAGCAGAAAGAATATATGGATATACCGAAAAAGAGATGCAGGGTAAAAATATTTCTCTTTTAGCTCCTCCCGGTTACAAAGAGGAAATACTTGACCAATTTAAAAAGCTGCAAGCCGGAGAATTGATTAAAAATCATGAAACAAAACGCATCCGGAAAGATGGTGTTGTAATTGACATCTATTTGACTCTTTCTGCAATCAAGGACAAATCGGGAAATATTTACGGCGTATCGGCTATTATGCACGACATTACTGAACAAAAAAAGGCAAAATTGGTACAGACTGTCAGTGAATACTCCGAGAGTATTATCAACACTGTACGTGAACCTTTAATGGTGCTGGACCAGGATTTAAGGGTGGTTACGGTTAGCCGTTCCTTCTATGAAGTCTTCAAGGTCAAACCCGAAGAGACTGTGGGACAGCTTATTTATGACCTAGGTAATAAACAATGGGATATCCCCAAACTGCGGGAATTGCTGGAAACTATTCTTCCCCAAAAAACAACCTTTGATAATTATGAGGTTGAACATGATTTTGCTACTATTGGTAGGCACATAATGCTGCTGAATGCCCGGCAGATTCAAAGAGTGTTGGGTAAGCAACGAATTATACTCCTCGCCATTGAGGATATCACCGAGCGCAGAGAGATAGAAAATGGTCTGGAAAAGACACGGAAAGAACTGGAGATTGTTAAAAATTCTGCGGATGAAGTCAGCGAATTTGCTGAGAGCGTTATCAACACTGTCCGTGAACCTTTAATTTCGTTGGACCAGGACCTCAGGGTGGTTACGGTCAGCCGCTCCTTCTACGAATTCTTTAAGGTAAAGCCCGAAGAGACTGTGGGACAGCTTATTTATGACCTGGGCAATAAACAGTGGGATATCCCCAAACTGCGGGAATTGCTGGAAACTATTCTTCCCCAAAAAACATCCTTTGACAATTATGAGGTTGAACACGATTTTGCTACTATTGGTAGGCACATAATGCTGCTGAATGCCCGGCAGATTCAAAGAGTGTCGGGTAAAGAACGGACTATCCTCCTCGCTATTGAGGACATCACCGAGCGCAGGGAGATAGAAACAGGTTTAGAGAAAGCCCATGAAGAGCTAAAAGAGTTGGCCGCAGAGTTAAAACGCACGGCTCGGGTAAAATCTGAATTTTTGGCCAATATGTCACATGAGCTCAGAACTCCGCTTAACTCAATTAACGGTTTCTCCGAGGTATTATACGACGAGACTTTCGGCCCGCTGAATGAGAAGCAGAAACAGTACGTTAACAATGTTTTGACCAGCGGAAAACACCTGCTCTTGCTGATTAATCAGATTCTTGATATGGCAAAAGTTGAAGCCGGAAAGATGAAGCTGGCTTTATCCAGTTTATCGATGAAAAGTTTATTAAATGATATTTCCATGCTGGTAGCGGATATGGTCAGCAAAAAGAAAATTGAACTATTACTTGAAATAGCCGAAGACATGCCAAATATTGAGGCAGATGAGCTCAAGGTAAAAGAGATAATTTACAATCTACTTTCAAACGCAGTTAAGTTTACTCCCGGGGGTGGTAAAATTGGCATGCGCGCGAAGAAACTTGATTCCCAGATAGAAGTTGTGGTCTGGGATACAGGTGTCGGTATCGCAGCTGAAAACATGGGGAAAATTTTTGAGGGATTTTTCCGTGTCGATACTCCATATTCCCGGGTAACTGAGGGGACCGGACTGGGTTTACCACTTTCTAAAAAGCTGGTTGAGTTACATGGTGGTAAATTTTCTGTAGATTCGAAAGGACTTAATAAAGGTACTTCGGTCCGCTTTACTCTGCCGATTATCTCCAGAACGGAGGTTAAAGATGAAGAAAAAAGCATTAGTGGTTGATGACAATGGAAGCAATCTGATACTGGAAAAAGACCTTTTAGAGGTAGCTGACTTTGAAGTATTTGTAGTTGAAAATGCTGCCGGCGCGATTGCCATTGCCAAGAAAGAAAAGCCGGATATTATTCTTATGGATGTGCGGTTGCCGGATATGCGTGGTTCCGAAGCCGCAATGATATTGCGTCAAGACAAAGAGACCCGAGATATTCCCATAATTTTTGTAACCGCATCGGTGATGGCCGAAGGCAAAGAAGAGATAAAAAACATCACTAACAGCGGATTCATAGGGAAGCCGATAAATACGCGTACCTTTGCGAAAGAAATCAGTAACTTTATTAAGTGAGTTTCGTTTATGCTTAACGCCATAATTCATAGGAGAAGAGTATGAAAGACAAACCGGTTATTTTAGTTGTCGATGATATATCCCAGAACAACGACCTTCTCGAAGCATACCTTACACCGCAGGGTTATGAAATAGTCAAAGCGGTAAGCGGAGAAGAAGCGTTGGAGAAACTTGCCGATAATCAAATTGATCTGATTCTGCTGGACGTAATGATGCCCGGCATGGATGGTTTCGAGGTCACCCGAAGGATCAGGCAAGATAAGAAAACCAATACGATGCCGATAATTTTAGTAACCGCACTAAAGGAAACGGAAGACCGGATAAAAGGAATTCAAGCCGGCTGTGATGACTATATTTCAAAGCCTTTTAATAAAATGGAACTCTTAGCCAGGGTACAGTCTCTTCTAAAGGTAAAAGCCTACAACGACTTGATGAGTAAATACCGGAATGAACTGGAGTCCGAGGTAATCAATATGACCGAGACATTAAAGCAAAGCAATATAACTTTAGATGAACAAAATGCACGGCTGAGTGCCATCATTAATAATCCAGAAGATATCCTGATATTTTCATTGAACCGGGAATACCGCTATACCAGTTTTAATGAAAACCATCGAAAAGCGATGAAAAAGCTATGGCAAATCGATATTCAAATCGGAATGAGCTATCCGGAATGTATAACTGTGCCGGAGTTAAGGGCTGCTGCTGTGAGCAGCATGGACCGGGCGCTTGCCGGAGAACATTTCATTGAAGCTCAATATCAACCGGGGTTAGGAATCTGGTGGGAGTTTAATTGGAATCCAATACGCAAAAAAGATACAACAATTGGTTTATCTGTATTTGTCAAAGACATCACCGAACGCAGACGTTCTCAGGAAATGCTTCGGGGCGTCAGAAGGGAATTTTCGTAATTCCCGTCAGATTCCTGTGATGAAAGGGAAAAATGCATCGGATAAATTTGTTTTGGTAACGGTAAACCGAATGAAGCATTGGAAAGCAGGTTTACGGAAAACAAAGCGCTATATGCAAGAAATCCCGACTGTGCAATTGATTGCTCGTACTGATAAGGAATCAGGCAATCATGATGCGGGGCAAAGAGCCGGTGGTGTAGCTTATTACACAATAATATCCATATTTCCACTACTATTAGGACTCACTGCTATTTTCGGTTTTTTCTTGCGTTCGTTAAATCTACAAGATGAATTACTGAAATTTGTCGGTAATAATATTCCCGGTTCTACTAATATTCTGAAGGAGAATATTGCCAATATCATTAGACTACGCGGCATCATGAGTATATTGAGTATCGTAATCTTATTTTGGAGCGCGAGCGCGCTGTTCGATTCGATAAGTTTGGCAATAAATCGCGCCTGGAACATTAGTATATCCCGCCATTTCTTCGTTAGAAAAGCCAGCGAATTGAGTATGGTGTTTGGCACCGGTATTCTCTTTCTGAAATCGCTGGGAGCTAGTACCATCATTACAATTATGCAAAGTGCGCTTATTCTCCCCGCTGCTTACCTGATAATAGTCTATACGAGTACCAAACTGGTAGTATTCCTGCTAGTGTTCTCAGTTTTCTTACTGCTATATAAATTCGTTCCAAATACAAAGACATATTGGCGGAGTGTTTGGCCTGGTGCTCTTTTGGCTGCGGTTCTCTTCGAACTCGCCAGGACGCTATTCATTTTCTACCTTGATAATTTTGCTAATTACCAGCTTATTTATGGTTCTATTACCTCAATTATTATCTTGCTCATCTGGATTTATTATTCGGCATTCGTCATGATTCTAGGAGCAGAATTCACTTTTCAATATAGTCGTATGCGCTAGCCGGTGGCTGCAGGGAATAGCACCGTAAAATAAAAGGGAGGAAGCATGAGTATTTTATTAATTATTGGTATTATTATCTTGGTCTTATGGCTATTGGGATTTATCTTCTTTAAAAGTATAGGCGCTATCATCCACATAGCACTTGTTGTTGGAGTAATTCTATTAATTATCTGGTTATTAAGAGCGGTGTTCAAACTATTTTAGCAGATCTGGTTCCATTCATTAATTTGAGGTGAAATATGCTAAACACACGGATTATAAATCATGTGTGTGGTTTTCCTGTTCATCTTCGTTGTCCTTGTCAGTCTCTTCACTCAAATCTTCGGGAGAATCCGGATAAGAGGGGGATTGCTCTATGAATTCTTCTGAGACCTTTTTTCTAAACTCACCGCCCAATTCGTTTAAATCTGCTTCGGGATTGTCGCGTGAAATCAATTCTCTTAATTCTTCTTCGGACTCAGCTACAGGTGTAAAAGCAATATCGCCCCACTGTCCTTCCAAACGTTCGAACCAACCCATCTTTGTCCAGACGAATATTCTTCCTGCCTCAGGGTCGTCAGGATTAGTACCTAAGATTTGGATTCGAGCTCCCCGAAATTCTTCTCGTTCGGATTGCCCTTCATTATCAGCCATGGCACGCCTCCTCGATGACTGTAGAATCATCATCTTTGCTTTCATTATATCCTTACCACGTGGTAAGTGTATTTTAGATTGAATAAATAAAAGGCAGGATTCATAATTACTACATGCAGAATTCAAATATAAAAAACGATAAAAGTATTTTGGAACAGATTGCCCGTCGGGTCATGCAGCAACACGAGTTTCTCCCTGATTTTTCGATAGCTGCTTTGGACCAACTTTCAAACATTCAGAATATCGTTGCAGAAACAGTGGCAATAAAAAAGGACTTACGTCAACTACCATGGCTATCGATTGATAATGACGATTCCAGCGACCTCGACCAATTGACAGTAGCGGAATTGTTGCCAGACAATAACGTGATGATCCTCGTGGCAATAGCAGATGTGGATACCCTGGTAAAGAAGAATTCACCGATTGACCAACATGCCCATAAGAATACAACTTCAATATACACTGCCGGAAAGGCTTTTCCCATGCTTCCAGACAACCTATCTACGAATTTGACTTCTCTTAATTATCAGGAAGATCGCCCGTCGGTGGTCATCGAAATGATAATAACCAATGCAGGAGACATGCAAAGCTCGGATATCTATCAAGCCGTGGTCCGAAATCATGCTAAGCTCGCCTATAGCGGGGTAGCAGCCTGGCTCGAAGGCAAAGTAACTATTCCTCTAACCATTGACACTTCTATTGCCGCTAATCTCCATATTCAGGATAAGGTTGCGCAAAAACTAAGGGGAAAGAGGCATCTACGCGGCGCTCTGGAATTACAGACGCTGGTAGCCCGCCCTGTTTTTATAGGCGATGAGATTAAGGATTTACAGGTAGATGAGACGAACCGGGCAAAACAAATAATTGAAGATTTTATGATTGCCGCCAACGATATCACGGCACTTTTTCTCAAGGGTAAACAAATACCATCCTTGAAACGGGTGGTTCGCTCCCCCAAGCGGTGGGACAGAATCGTTGAGATTGCTGCACAGCACAATTTCCCGCTTCCTCCCGAACCTGATTCAAAGGCACTGGCAGATTTCCTGACAAAACAGAAAGCCGCTGACCCTCTCCGTTTCCCGGATCTATCACTCGTTATCATTAAACTTCTCGGTTCTGGGGAATATATTATCGAATTGCCGAATGAGACGGCGCTGGGCCACTTTGGGCTTGCTGTCAAAGACTACACCCACTCCACCGCACCTAACCGCCGTTTCCCGGACCTGATTACTCAACGCATGCTGAAGGCAACGCTCGGAGGCTTACCGCTGCCGTACATTCAGTCTGAATTGATAGAGTTGGCTAAGTATTGTACGTTAAAGGAAGATGATGCCAATAAGGTTGAGCGACGGGTTGCCAAATCAGCCGCGGCTATGCTGCTCTCCTCGAGGATCGGAGGCCAGTTTGATGCTATCTGTACTGGCGCCGCGGATAAGGGAACATGGGTCCGCATCTTTCAACCGCCGATTGAAGGCCGATTACTTCACGGCTATGAAGGCATTGACGTGGGCAATAGATTAAAAGTAAAGCTTATTCATGTTGACGTGAATCAAGGATTTATCGATTTCGAGAGGGTACATTAGAATATTGGGATAGCGGTGAGGGTTTACACTTATTAAGCTATTTACTATATAGAATGGATTTACCCATTATAACGTGAATAGTTATAAAAGGAGGGAGAGGTGAAGAAATTTATTCTTTCCGACCTGCATATCGGTCATAAAGATGCCCAGTATAATGCGATGGACGAAACGATAAATTATATAAAACGAGAGGCTAAACCCGGCGACGAAATCTGGGGACTTGGCGACTGGTTTCACATGTATGAGAACGGTTTTGAGAATTGCCTTAATAACCCCATGACACAGAAATTTCGGGACCTTGCCGAACAAATTCCAACTAAACTCTTACCCGGAAATCATGACCATATATTGGAGAAATATCGTGATAATCCGACTCTTGTTAATCCGATTAGTCCAATCAAGTTGATAAAGCCCTTTATGGATGGTGATATCTGGTATTGCCATGGCCACGAATATGATCCATCCGTGCAATATATCCCCCACCAATTAATGTGGTTATGGAATCATCTGCCTCAACGTAAAATTACTCCTGGTAACCTTAAAATTAATTCCATCACCGAACGATACATCATGCTGGTATATCTGGTCCAATCAAGAGCTATAATACATCTTCAGGAACAAATAAAAAAGGAACACCAGGAATGTAAAGGGATTGTCTTCGGCCATACTCATTTACCTCTTTATCAACGGTCTCCCGAATTAATGTTCCTGCTTAATGATGGAGATATGAGACACAGTTCGACTTTTACGATTGCTGATGACACTGGGTTCCATCATATGACCTGGAACCCGAACAAGAAACAATGGCGGGCGATACCAATTCCGAAACCATGGTAATTAAAACTATATTTCTGCAGAAAGAGCTATCGAGCAATTAAAGGAGGAGGCAATTGGAAAAGAAAAGTCAAAAACAAACAAGCGGCTGGCTTCGACATTTAGGAAGAACGTTCCTAGCTGGTATCTTAGTAGCAATCCCCCTGGTAGCAACCTATTTCGTACTGAGATTTCTTTTTGTAGCACTCGATGGTATCTTCCAACCCGTGGTCAAGTTCTTCCTCGGGCATACACTGCCTGGAGTAGGGTTAGTAGCACTCATAATTCTGGTCTATCTACTTGGCCTGATCGCAGCCAACGTGATTGGCAGGACTTTAATTCGTTGGTTCGACACCGGCATGTCCCGGACTCCTGTAATTAAATATATTTATTCTGCCGCAAAACAGGTTGTGGACTCTTTACGTCGACTTCAAGGGGTGCCTTTTAAGAAGGTGGTAATTGTTGAATTTCCTAAGGTGGGGATGTACTCCTTAGCTTTCGTCACTGGTCAACCTGTCGATTTCAAGGGACAAAAGAGAATCCCGCTCTTTATCCCGCACACACCTAACCCGATGACCGGGTTTCTTGTGTTGCTATCTGCAGAACAGATAATTGACACTGATATGTCTATGGAGGATGCCATGAAGATGGTGCTGTCGGGCGGACTTCTATCACCTGAGGTAATCGGGTAATACATAGCTACTAAGGCAATGGAGAGTGCCGAATAAGTGTTTTCCTTACCCAGTTTCTCTCTTCCTTAAATGGAAATTAAGAGGAATTTAAGCTCAATAATTTCCCTGAGTCTCTCTTTTTCAAAGGGAGATTGGACTTTTTCGGCAGTCTCCAATGCAGACTGCTGAATAAGTCCGTCTTCAACCGAAATCTTCTGTTAGAATGTCTTTGGTTTCTTAAAATCACTCTCTATTCAGTTGTCAGCCGACTTTTCAGGTCATTTTAGCCTCTTTTCAGGAGCATATCTCACTTATTCAATAAGCCAATGCTGCCTTCAAGGGCGGTTTTCACAATAATCTCGCCATCCTTTTGATATTGGAGGTGATGGCAGAAAGTGAGGTATGAATCTTGGCCCTGGCTAATCCGCGATACCGGCATCTCCTCATCCCACACCCCCTGGCAGGGTCGGCGACTTTATGCTCGATCCTGTATCTGTTGCGGTAAGCTTCCTGCGCGGCCTCGCCCTTCATTCTCTCCCGCATCTCTCTGTACAAGGGCTCGTAAACGCTGATATTCACCCCCCGGCCGTGTTTCTTAGAATCAACCGGGAAACATAATACTTTTAGTCCGCAGTTACTGCATTGATGGTGTGAGAATTGAAAGATGATTCCTTTCCGGTGCTGGTCTTCTGTGCAGACCACTTCGACCCTGCGGCGAGGGGCTAAACACCCCGCAGGACAGGTCAGAGTATCATTGGCTTTGTTGTACTTGAAGTCGTCCTGGGTAAATAAACCAGGGCCCAGCCTGTTGAATCTCCCGATCAAACTGATATTGCCGGTGATGTTCTTGCTATCCAGGATTTCCAGATTAGCGCCAATACCGTAGGCTTTATCTGCGCTTGATTCTTGCGGCACTAATGACACAGATTCTTCCTGCTGTTGGAGCAATACCGGAAGCTGATTGCCATCGGGTTTATTGGCTGAAGTGGTCTCCACGGCAGTGATAATCTCCGATTCTTCCTCCATTACCACATGCCCTTTGTAACCCGCCCAGTGCTTGGAAGTTTTCCTGCGAGCCCTAGCATCTTTGTCCACCGGACTAACCAGCCTATCTTCTGCGCCCTCTTCCCTATCCGCGACAGCTTTCTCTAACACATTGATATTATCGCGTAGTCTATCAGTCACCTTAAGTTTACCTTGCGTTAGCTCCTCAGTGACGCCGTCCAACAGGGCTTTGGCCTGTTCGATTTCTTCTTCGAGGTTGTCTTCTTTACGGGTGAGGCTATTGATGGCAATATCGGCAATTATGTGGGTGGAGTCGATGATTTGCCTTTTCCCTTTGACCAGACCCTTATCTATGCACTGCCGGACAATCTGTTCAAAGACCTGTCTGAATTTTTCCTCTCCCAACCGCTGTGCTCTAAAACAGGAGATAGTTGTATCATCCGGCACATCTTCATCCACTGCCAACCCCAAGAAGTATTTATAAGCGAGGTTGATACGTGCGTTTTCAATTACATGCCTATCCGAGTGGCAATTAAAGTGCTTACTTCGGCAGAGAAAATTGAAATTAATGGGCAGCTCCACATCATCTGGACAACAATTGATATCTCAGAACGCCAACAAGCTGAAAACCTGCTAAGGGAGACGAGCAACTTCCTGAACAGTCTTCTGGATTATGCAAACGCTCCAATCATTGTCTGGGATACACATTTCCGTATTTCCCGTTTTAATCCTGCTTTTGAAAGACTTATAGGTTTTAAGGCTCAGGATGTTCTAGGTTTGAATCTTGACATTCTCTTCCCTGAAGAGAAAAAACGAATCCTTGGAATTAATACGACTTACATTAACCGGCGAACGGTGGGAAGTAGTAGAAATCCCCATTCTCTGCGTTGATGGAGAAATACGTAATGTGCTGTGGAATTCGGCCAATATCTACGATACCGACGCTAAAACAATTATCGCTACGATTGCCCAGGGACAGGATATTACCGAACGGAAACAGGCAGAAGAAAAAATAAAGAAGCTTAATGAAGAATTAAAACGACGCGCGGGCGAACTTGAGATTGCTAACAAAGAACTAGAAGCTTTTGCTTACTCCGTCTCTCACAATTTGAGAGCCCCTTTAAGGAGTATGGAAGGCTTTAGCCAAGCACTTTTGGAAAATTGTCAGGACATCTTAAATGATGAATGCAAGAATTATCTACGAGCATACAAAATTCAGCGGAACTAATGGCGCAGTTAATTGATGATATACTAAGACTATCAGGCATTACCCGAGCCGATATGATTATGGATAATATCAATTTAACAGAAGTTGTACAAACTATCGGCACTAAAATAAAGAAGGATGAACTAAAACGAAATGTAAAATTCGTAATTTCTCCCGGAATATCGGCCTATGGAGATGAAAAATTACTTTCCATTATGATGGAAAATCTGCTTGAGAATGCCTGGAAATTTACCGGCAAAATACCTGAAGCTCAAATCGAATTTGGCGTCACCGAAAGAGATGGTCACAAAACCTATTATCTGCGTGATAATGGCGTGGGTTTTGACATGACATATGCCAATAAGCTTTTCAAACCATTTCAACGTTTGCATACAACCGAGGAGTTTCCAGGATCCGGCATCGGATTGGCGTCGGTACAACGTATCGCTCAGCGCCACGGCGGGAAAGTCTGGGCTGAAGGTAAAGTGGGAGAAGGGGCAACGTTTTATTTTACATTGAAAGGGGAATGAGTAGTGAACTTTGAGTAATGAGTAGTGAGTTATGAGTATTGTTTTGAATAACTCACAACTCGTCACTCAAAACTTTATTAAAAAGGAGCGAAATTTGGAAGAGAAGATTATCCTGTTGGTGGAAGACAATCCTGATGACGTAACTTTAACCGAACGCGCACTTAAGAAATCACATATTCTCAATACATTAATTGTCGCGAGAGATGGAGTAGAAGCATTGGATTACCTCTTCGGCACGGGTAGTTGGGCCGGCAGAGATATGAGCAACATGCCTGAGATTGTATTGTTGGACCTGAAACTGCCGAAAATCGACGGGCTTGAAGTGTTGCAAAGAATCCGGGCTAATGCCCAGACCAAACTTCTTCCGGTAGTGATTCTAACTTCATCAAAAGAAGAAAAAGACTTAATTAACGGCTACTCGATGGGTGCCAATAGTTATATTCGAAAGCCGGTTAATTTTAATCAGTTTGTTGATGCTGTGCGTCAATTGGGTCTTTATTGGCTAGTTCTCAATGCACCCCCGCCGGGGGTCAGCAGGAAGACAGATGGGTAGACCTCTACGGGTTTTAATTGTCGAAGACTCAGAGAACGATGCGTTATTGCTGCTGAGGGAACTGAAACGTGCCGGTTATGAACCTAGCCATGATCGTGTATATACTGCTCCGGACATGAAAACTGCCCTCGAGAAACAATATTGGGACGTTATTATTTCCGATTTTGTAATGCCGCAGTTTAGCGGATTGGAAGCGCTCAAACTTGTTCAAGAAAAAGGTCTTGATATTCCCTTCATCATTACATCGGGTAAAATAAGCGATGATACTGCAGTGGTATCTATGAAAGCAGGCGCAGCCGATTATATTATGAAGGATAATTTGGCACGACTCAGTCCCGCCATCGAGAGAGAATTACAGGAAAAGATTGTCCGCGGAGAAAGAGCGAAGACATCTAAAACTTTGAGGGAACGTGAGGAAGAAATACGAGTTCTCAAAAAAGTCGACCAATTAAAAGATGAATTTGTCGGTCTGGTATCTCATGAGTTACGGACACCTCTTACGGTAATCCTTGGCGCATTAAACACCGTAATCACCGAGGGGGACAAATTATCGCAGAAGGAAATCAGAAATCTTGTCGGCGATGCTTATTATGAGGCAGAAACACTTTCTGACATACTCGGTAATCTTCTTGAACTGGCACGTGCTCAAGCGAATCGGTTACAAATTACCGAAGAGCCGGTTAATATTCGACAAACCATCAATGTTGTAATTAAAAATTTGGGTCGGCAAATAATGCCGCGTCAGGTAAGGATAAATTGTAATAAAACGATAACTGTTAACGCCGACCGTATCAGATTACAAAGGATCTTACACAATCTTTTAGATAATGCCGTGAAGTATTCTGCTACTGGGACTAAAATTGAAGTATTCGCCAGACAGGAAGATAACGCAGTGGTCATCGGTGTTAAGGATAAAGGGATTGGTATACCGCTCGAACTGCAAGGCAAGCTTTTCGAGCCGTTTCAACGGCTTGAATCGCAGAATCACAAAGCGACCGGGACGGGATTGGGGCTGGTAGTGTGTCGTCGTTTGGTAGAGGCACATGGTGGACTTATTTGGGTTGAATCTCAACAGGGTGAAGGCTCTACGTTTCTCTTCAATTTACCGATGCCTGGTATGGGTAGTTATAAAATAAAAAAGTAATGAATGTAAGTGAGGCAGTTGCATGAAACGATTGTTAATACTACTGGTTGATGACGAGGAACGTATCCTGAATTTCCTGAAAACTAAGCTCAAAACTTTGGCTTATGAAGTAATACTGGCAAATAATGGCATTGAAGCCATTGAGCAAATTCAGGGACAAGAACCGGACTTGGTGGTGCTCGATGTAATCATGCCGAAAATGGATGGTTTTCAAACACTAAAAGAGTTGAGGTCTTTTTCATCCGTGCCGGTTATTATGCTCTCCGCTCGGGGTGATGATTCTGATAGAATCAAGGGGCTCGGGTTGGGCGCGGACGATTATCTGCCAAAGCCGTTTAACCCTGATGAACTTGTTGCCAGGATAGAAGCAATCAGACGCCGACTGAATTCGCCGGAGAGGAAGAGTATTCCTAAGGAACTCACACTACATGGCTTAAATATTAGGTTTGATGAGCACCGCATCACCGTTCGTGGTGAAGATGTAAAGTTAACCAGAATTGAATGGTTATTACTGAACGAACTGGCAGGGAATGCCGGGCATCTCATGGTTTATTATGATCTTTTAGCACGAGTCTGGGGTCCTGAATATCGTAATGATGTACAAATTTTAAGAACGTGGATTAGCAGACTGAGACAAAAAATTGAAGAAGACCATCTTCACCCTAAAATCATTAGTACTGTCCCAAAAACAGGCTATATTTTTAAAAAATAGCGAGGTTGTTATTAATTAAAACTTACCCATGACGCTTTCGCCTTCAACCTTGACTTCGTAAATAGCAAGTGGTTTTTCCTTTTTAGC
>Ga0182021_10005691_pt1 | contig 14799 bp, 11 predicted proteins | sample 612E3MmetaG_FD_120493 | JGI IMG/M metagenome (GOLD analysis project Ga0182021, IMG submission 120493) | Permafrost microbial communities from Stordalen Mire, Sweden - 612E3M metaG (Illumina Assembly) | ecosystem: Environmental > Terrestrial > Soil > Wetlands > Permafrost | place: Sweden... | reverse complement strand
TCTTTGGAAAATCTTCAGATCGGCGCCGCGTCGTTCCCCAGAAAACAACTCGGCCGAGAAGACCACCAAGAGCAGAACGAAAAACGAGACTGCGATTTTCTTCTCATGGCCCATTCCATTGGCCCATTCCATTTCTCCTTTCTTATTTCTAAATCCATTCAAATGATAGATCTATTCATGAATCGAGTATTTAAGAGATTGTAAAAAGATTGCAAATTTTTTCCCTGCGAACTCGGAAAAACACCCCCATTATTTTTTATCAGCTTGACGAAATAGTTCTCGACCCGATCGTCCGGAACACCCGGCAGGCCCTCTTCCCCCCGGCGGAGCGGAGCCGCCGAAGATAACCCCACCACACCACCGACAACATAGTCCAACGTTGACCCGCCCGGCCACAAGCAAGCCCGCCGGCACGCGGGGGAATCAGGCGCCCCGTCGCCGCCAGGATCGTCCATGACGGGCTTTTAATAAGGGGACAGGGAAGAAAAAGATGGGCGTGAGGCGGTCCAAGACTGGCCCGGGGGCTTCCTGAATGGTGGAAGGAGCGGGTCAATTGACATATCGTCGTAAAATTATTTTCCTATCTTTCCGGCAATCCGAATAGATGAAATGGCGTTGCCGAAATCCAAAGCGACATCGTCATCGGTAAACGCCATGGAAAAGATCTGGGTCACAACGTCACCAAGAATATGAAACTTGACGACAAAGGTACTGTCGCTGACCCAAGTGCCTTTGCTTGCGGCCAGGGATTGTTCAGAATTGGTCCCCAGGGAAATCCCGGTATTCACGATCCGAAAGTTCCCGTCCAGGCCGACGGGAAAGTCAAGGGTCAGCTTGCCCATTGTCATTCTCATCATGCATTTGCGACCGTCCTCAAAGGACAGGACGAAGGACTGCAGGCCCAGCTTATTGGGCTCTAAAGCGTATTTTTTGCCGGATAATTTAGCGGCGACTTCCGGCAACGGCCCGACCGCTTGAGCCGCGGGGTTTTCCAATTGGTCGAGCAAACGGCTCAGGGCACGTTCGGCTTGGGGATTGGGAGGCAGGGGGCCTTTGCTTGAGGCCGCTTGGAAAATGGAGGAGTCCAAATACTGGAAAATGGCGCCCTGATTCTCACTGGTGACGGCGACGACCATCTTCAGGTCCGGTCTGACAATGATGTATTGGCCGCCCCATCCTCTGGCCTGATAGTTTTCGGCGGGAATCCACCACCAATAACCATACTTGATAGCCCTGGGATAGTTGAGGTCGGGACCAATGCTCAATTTCGGAGATGTCGATTCTTCGACCCATTCTTTTGGAACGATTTGCTGACCGCTCCAGACTCCCTTATCGAGGTAAAGAAGGCCAAACTTGGCCATGTCCCTTGGTTTCAAAAAGAGTTCCGCACCTCCCAGATAGATCCCTTTGTTATCCTGGCTCCATTGGACTTCGGAAATCCCCAACGGTTTGAATAAGAAGGAATCGGCAATTTCCTTGGTGCTTTTACCGCTGGCCCTCGTCAAGATGGCCGACATCATGTGCGCCAGCATGGTGTTATATTCGAACTTTTTGCCTGGCGTGTCGCGCATCGGAATAGCTTTCCATTGTTCCAGATCGAAGGGTGATACAGGGCTGGTGGTTTCCTGCCTATAGCTCCAAGTCAATCCCGCCGTCATGGTCAACAGGTGACGGAGGGTGATGTCCCTTTTTTGAGGGTCATTCGTATATTCCGGATAGAATTCCGACACCTTCTGGTCGATATTTTTTAGGTACTTTTCCCTGAGAGCGATCCCCACCAGGGCAGAAAGGACGCTTTTCGTGACGGATTTGACATTATGCAACGTCCCTTTATGGTAGGGCGCAAGATAGCTTTCCGCAATCAAATACCCGTTTTTGACGATCAAGATGCTGTGAAGGTTGTTCCCTCCCTTCGCCTGGATGTCCTGGAACATCTCCAGTAATTTCAGGGAGTCGACTCCTTGTTTTTCCGGAGTTGAAATTTTCCAGTCATCGTTCGGAATGTTGGAGCAAGCAACTCGGCCGCGTGAGAAACAAGGAAGCGGCAGACACAAGGGAACCATAAGAAATAGAGATCCTAAGCCTCTTGCCCTCATTAAAAAAACTCCTCATCGGAATTTCCATTTTGGCCCCCGGCCTCTGGGTAAGTATACTCTCAGAGGACTGCCGGCTCACCGTTGAAAATTTTTTAACAATCGAGCCTGAAAAAGTCAGGAGCGGGTTAATTGAAGAAGCTTACGACGGCCCCCGAAGTTGCGAATTTCAGTCGACGCGACCGTTGACTCCCGCTGGTGATTGATTTATTTAATTATCGTTTGTAAAGAGGAGGCTCCATGAGAACGGCTCATCAGGAATCATCCAACCCCTTCGGCGCGAAAAAAAACCTCTTATTGATCACCGTGTTGCTTGTGCTGTTCAAATTTGGTTTGTTGCCGGTTGGGGTCCAAGGCTCCGCAAACAATCAGGGGGATATCCCCGTTGCGACACGTATTCCCATAAGCCCAAACCCGCCGCCGGATCCTGCACACACGGGATTGGTGATCAAGAATTTCGCGGACCACCCCCTGTTTGGAGGCAGCGGCCCGAGCAAGGATGATGTTTTCCAAGGCGCCGCGGGAGACTGTTATTTTCTCTCCGAGCTCGCGGCTCTTGCGGGCGCTCATCCTGATTTCCTAGCCCAAACGGCCAACGATCTGGGTGATGGGACGTACGTCGTGCATTTCGTCCGCGGTCATCAATCGGCCGACGTTCGCGTCAACGCGGATTTATGGGTGGACGGTTCCGGAAATCCAAAATATGCGGGATTCGGCCCGAACGGTCCGATTTGGCCGGCCATTATTGAAAAGGCGTTTGCCGCATGTCGGCGCCCTCCCTATACTTATAAAACTATTGAAGGGGGAAAAGGTGAAACGCTCTGCCGCTTGGCCGTTACGGAGGCCGTGCTTCACCGAAAGGATTGCGCTGATCCGCAAGAAATCGCCGATTGGGTCAAGAACGGGGCCCCGGACGGGTCCATCCGAGACGCCATAAACTCCGATGCCCTTCGCGTTCTCCTCTGGATCAAAACGAGGCACGACGCGGGCAAAGCGATCATTGTCGGGTCGTCTCCCGGTATCAGCGATAGAACCCCCGTGCGGCCGCCCAGCGCCAAAAAGGAAAGCACCTATCATCGGGGACAACATATTTACATGGTGAATCGTCTGGAGACGGACCAACAAGGAAACCCGATCGGCCTGGTGCTCCGCGATCCTTTCGGCAAATATCGGACTCTCAAAGATTTCATAAGGATCTCGTTCTGCCTCAGCGATCCCGCGGCCATCGAGATCGATCCGGGTTTCCTGCCCAAGCCGAAATGACTTCGGCGGACCCGAGGGATAAGCAAAGTGGAGTCCTCATGACGGCTTCTGAGAGCAGACATCCCCGCGAAGCTCGGCCGCCGGAAGGGGCTTACTGCCGTCCCCAGAGGAGAATGTCATGTCCATGAGACGATGCGCGATGACCTGTCTTGCGCTGTTGGTCCTGGTTCCCGTCCTTGTCCCGGCCCAATCGAAGCCCGTTCCAAATTCCGCCGCCGCGGCGGCTCGGCCGGCCAAGGACACGAAGCTCGACCTGGTGATCAATTTCGATTTCAGCGGGCTGGCCCTGCATTCGGGCGATGCCGCGAAGGATGAAGCCCTGAAGAAAAGATGCGAGACCTTCGCCAAGCTGATCCGCGAACAGGTCTATCCGCTGCTTCGCGAGATCACCGGCTTGTCGTTGGGAAAATACTACAAGGAGATCCGCATCCAGATCGTTCCCAACGGGGGCATGAACGTGAAAGGCGCGGGCGGAATAGCCTCCCGCAACCAGATCCGGCTCGAGCAGCGCTACAGCGTCGACCGGACGCCGCATCCCTTTGATTCCCACGAGCTGATCCACGTATTCAACGGATGCTGCGGCGCCCTGCGCGGATTCGGCGACCACACCTGGCACGCCGCCCTCATGAATGTCGTCCAAGTGCGCATGGGATGGGGAACGGCGTTCCGCCGCGGCGATTCCGTGGAGAATCTCACCCGCTTATGCGAGAAAATCGAGGAGTCTCCCGACGGGCCGAAAGCTTTCGAATACCGCAGCGCCATTCTCGGCGAGGAGCTCAATATCGCCTATTACGATTTGGGGGAAGACGCCGTCAGCCGGCTCTACCGGAGCAACATGAAGCCTCGCCTTGTCGAAAAGCCGAGCCGCGGAATGACCGCCGTCTGGGGCCGATCGGCCGATCAGGTCCTGGCCCTTGTCACGGACTTGGAGCGAGACTACAAGTTCACGCTCGACGAACGAACCCGAAAAGCCCTCGGCCTATGAGGAATGTGGGGAGAGTCCTCTATCAATTCGGGAGTTTCAGGAACGTATCCAGTGTGGCGCGTCCGCCAGTGGCTAAAAAGAATGGAGAGCTCATCTGTTTAACCAGCCCTTCGTGCGTGGCCGTGGATGACTGCAGCTCGGCGCGCGCGGCCATCCAGCTATACAGCCACATCGTCTCATCGCCGGCAAGGCCGTCGCGCGTCACGAGGATCGTGGCGATACGAAAATGGGTTGGGGCCTGACCGGCCGCCGGCTTCCGCGGACCCTCCCGCGAAATAATGTCCTGAATGCGCAGGCGGATAACATCACCGGTGTAGGTCTGTCCATGACAATGTCCAGGCAAAGACCGGGCGGCCTCCTGATCCGAAAAGACGAATTCCTCATGGGCCTGCTCCGCGCTGAGCAGACCCATCAGGTAAAGATCAAGGTCGCTGAACTTCGGCCCGTCGTTCCGAGGTTCCAATACGATCGCGCCGTTTCGTTCCACGACCTGACAAGGAAAGTTGCCGCCTTCGCCTCCCCTGCCGCCAATACTGAATCCCATAATCCCACCGGCCATGCTGGAAAACGGCCAGTGCGGCGACGCCGATCGCAACAGGGGCAAGTTCAGATAATTGATCCACTGGTGCCCAAGCTCATGAACATAGCCAACGGTCGCGCCGTCGAAAAGACAGCCGGCAGGGAAGCGTGTGATGCCCAACAATCGGCCCTTGCTCCCGTACGTCCCCGTGCGATCGATATGCCCCGCGCCAATACCCTGGACATCGTTGCGAACCTGGAGATGATCTCGATTGGCCACACGTGATGGCATCGACACGATATTGAGGAAATCGTAATCATCCCCGAACAGGCGGTAGAATTCGCGGGTCACCTGCGCCGCGTCGAATGTCGAGAAAAAGGATTCATCCCAGATATTCACCAAGTGGCTCGTGACCTGAACTTTGTTCGACAATCGCGAAACCGCGTAAGTCCCGACTTGAGGTGAATAGATATCAACAAACAGGTTGATAGGGGACACGTGCGCCGCATCGTTGAACAAATTGAGATGACCGACGAAAACCCGCTGGACATCGTCCGAACGCAGGGCTCGCAGGATGGGCTCAACGGGCAGGAGGACGGTATAAACACCATCATTTGCTGTCCGATCTCCCGCCAGGCCATCGTCATGCAAATCGATATTCATCGGGGTCGTGGCAGCGGGAGAAAAATCGATCATCCCCCGTGTCGGCCGTTGAAGAACAGCGACCTCGAGACGGATCGGCTGGGTATATTTCTCCGGAATAACCTGAGGCGAGAACGAATAGGTCAACGCCGTTTGCGCGGCAACAGGTGCAACAGCCGAAAAAACTCCGGCCAGCAGCACAACGATTCCCCCCGACCAGACTTGGAAATGATACACGGGCTTGCTGAAGCGGCGCGACACGGCAGCTTTGAAAACTGCATAGCCTATTGATATTTCCCAATATACATCATGACACTTCATAGCAGTCTCCGGTCCCGAATTTGCCCAAGGCGAAGGCCCGATCCAGGTTCACCGACCCGCACCCCCGTTACCCGCCCATTTTGTCAATAACATTTTTTTTATGCAACCTGGTTACGGAAATGTCGTCGGGAGGAGAGGGTCCTTGGTTCCTTGGACAGGCTTCCCGAGCTGATGGTTCAAGCTGCTAACGGAAGAGGCTTACGATGGCTCCGAAATTGCGAACGTCAGTTGACACGACCGCTTATTATGGTCAACGGCACTTCTAATATATTTTTGGTATCTATCGGTAATATATAAAACTGCTCGCAATTTCTTCTAAAGGAGGAGCCATCGTAAACTCTCTTCGATCACCAAATCGTTTGAGAGGAAGATTTTTACTACGATGGCTCAAGCGGCTGACTGAAGAGGATTACGATAGCTCTTAAGGTACTAACATAAGTTGACATGACCCTTCTAGGCTCGGAGAGGATACAAGGATCGGTCCGGGACTGGAGTTCTTGAAAATGTTGCCCAATAATAGGAGAATCCAATCTGGGATGGAGGAGTCAGATGGCTTTATCGGCCATAGGGGAAATCCCGGTTTAAATACCTCGTGACAAACATTCTGTATGAAGACGGAGAAAGAGAAGATTATTAAACCCTCGGGGCGGCATAGTCCTCGGCTCTTGCCGAAGGAATGCTTTCAGGGAAGACACAGTGGCAAGGAATACCGGATCCCATTATTGACAGCACCTGGCACATATCCAGGAAATGATCTTTGATGGAAAAAAGGAGAGGGTTGATGAAGAATTTCAAGAATCTCCGCAAGCGTTTTTATCAACCGTGGATCATCCGCGTCCTTGTCGTGATCTTAGCCGTTTCGAACCTCCCGAGCGCCGGCCGATATGCTTCACCTGGAAATGGGCCAATGGTCTCCGGCCAGACCGTGGAAGATCTTATAAAACAAGGCGACGTTCTCAGCGAGCAACGCCGATATGACGAAGCCATCGCCGCATTCACCAAAGCGATCGAGCTGAATCCCCGAAATAGCGTCGCGTTCAACAAACGCGGCTATATCAAGTTTTTGAAACACGATTACGAAAGCGCGATTGCCGATTATGGCAAGGCCATCTTGCTCGATCCCATGGACTACGCCGCTTATTATGGGCGCTCGCAGGCTTATCTCGCGCTAAAGCGTTATACGGAAAGCCTGGAGGATTGCGAAACGGCCATTTCGATTAGCCCCCAGGACGCCTCCGCCCTTGACCTCCGGAGCCGGATTAAGCGGGAAACTAAAGATTACAGCATGGACGATTTGACCAAAATCCGATCCGCACAAAAAGAAATACTTACGATTGCAACTGCACTCGCGGATTACATAACCGACAAAGCAGTGCCTCCTGCGATTTCAGGCGCTTATGACGAAAACAGCACGTTCTATAAATCTGTATCCCCAATGTATATAAAGATACTTCCGGTAAAAGATCCTTGGGGGAACAATTACCTCGTATATTGCGGAACAGCGATCAACGGCCACTACGGAATCACGGGAAGCTCTAGCGACGATTTTATGGTCGTATCTCTCGGCAAAGACGGGACAGCGGAAATGTGGGAATATAATCCATCGACTCCTGAAGCAGGGCTTTATACGGAAATAGATGCGACCAAGGATCTGGTAAATTTCAATGGAAGCTTTATTAGAGGGCTTCGAATTGGGAAATAGAGACCAACACCGACGAACTTCCTCGCGGAACTCCATTTTTGGGTGTTAATAGATTTTTATTTGCACTCCTTCCTCAGTATTGATTCGATTCATAGGCTCTCGCATTAAGCCAGATTTTGGCTTTTGCTTGAGAGCCGATATTCTCCATAATTGAAATTGATCATTAAGGCGTGACGCAGGGTCTTTGCGGACCGCCATTCAACTGAGCTTTTTAAAAGCCCAATTTTCCGGTCTGTCCGCAAAAATTGACCTGCCCCCATTTAAGATGCCACCTCACTACTGTCCGATTAATAATCCTTTTAAACACAGCTGTTTTCGCGATGGCCGGTCTTCGATGTGTTGTTGAGCAAAGGCCTGTAAAATGGGCATATTCTCGAAAAGCGAGATGCTCAGAATCTGTAATATTGTGTAGAGGCTTGCGTGCAGGCGAAACTGCTTTCGGATGATGGCCACCAGCACGTAAACGGAAACAGCGATCCAGATTTGCGTTTTGACTGCGTTCTCCGAGGTGCCATAGAAGGCTTTGATTCGGAGATGTTGTTTGATCCATTTGAAGAACAGCTCTATCTGCCAACGGGACTTGTATAGGAGGGCGATGGTCAGAGCCGGTACGCTGAAGTTGTTCGTCAAGAACACGAGCTTCTTGCCCGTCGTCGGATCGGTGTACCCGATCCGGCGCAAGATGTCGGAATAGCCCCGACGAGAGTAGAGACCTTTCAGCGTTATTGTCTGATCGAAACGCAGGCCCAGGCGCTTCTTGACCGGATGGGAATAGCGGCGTTGGAACTGGGAATTGGTTTTGCTTCGCGTGACGAAGAAAGCTCCGTGGCCATGGATGCGATGAAGTCGGGCGAAATCCAGATAGCCCCGGTCCATGATGTAGGAAGCTCCGGTTTCGATGTCGCGCAGACTCTCCCGATAAGTGAGCTGAGCAAACGCCATCATCAAGAATTGTTTGTAGCAGGTCAAAGATTTGGCGTATCGGTTGCCTTGGTACCGCTTCACGCACTTGCCGAATTCGTACCGCGGCAACCAGTCCATCACTTGGGCAAAGATAATCCGGCCTTCGTGCATAATCGCGTTCCTCCGGATAAAATCCGGGAAAAGTATCACACAAAGGCCGAATGCCATTGAAATCGTCAAAACTCATGACAGCACTTTTAGGCCCATAATATGGGCCTCAAACGAAGATGCGCCATTTTTTACCCGGACAGTAATGATATAGGTGGAGATTGATAAGCGCGCCCGGCAAGACTCGAACTTGCGACCATCAAAACTTCCTCCCGCAATTTTGGAATTCTCACTTCACAGAGAATGCGTTAAATGCGGGGCGGGTCATTTTGAAAGGGGCCTAACAATCCTTTATTCGCTTGACAGTAACAAATTTTGGGGAATATGCTTCGAGTAATTATCATCCCCTTAGTTTTAGGAAAGGAGACGACTCGATGAAGAAAAACCGGGCCTTGGGATTAGCGCTCGTTACAGCGATGATAGCCCTCCTGGGCATCCTCCCCCTGCGGGCGACCAACGAAGGCATCAACTACGTGGATATCAACAAAATCAAAGCCGAAGGCATGCAGCGCTCCCAAGTCATGGAGCTCTCAAGCTGGCTTTCGGACGTGTACGCCCCGCGGCTGATGGGCTCGCCGACGTACACCAAGGCCGCTGATTGGGCCATCGCCAAGATGAAAGAATGGGGCCTTGTGAATGTCAAGGCCGAGCCCTGGATCAACCGCAACGAGTTCGACCGCGGCTGGACGAACGACAAGTATTACATGGCCGTCGTTTCACCCGAGCCATTCCCTATTCCGGGGACGCCGACCGGCTGGACACCGGGCACGAACGGACTTGTTCGGGGTGAGGCGATGCTCGTGACCGCCGCCACTCCCGAGGATCTGGCCGCCTATAAGGGCAAGTTGAAAGGCAAATGGGTTCTGACCCAGGCGGTTCCGGACGTCCCCGCGTATTGGACCGTGATCTCGAAGCGCTACACGAGCGAGGAACTGGCCGCTCTGGAGCTCTTCCCGGCGCCGGGACTCGAGTTCGGCATAACGCCTCCGGGCCAGAGAGGCGGCGCCCCCGCCGTTGCGGCCCCGCCCGAGCCCCAAGCTAAGCCGGTCGCCGCGCAACAGCCAACGGCCCCGGCCGCGGGCCAACGCGGTGGGCTTGGCGCGATGAATGCTCGCAACGAATTCTTCCGGGCGGAGGGAGCTTTCGGCATGCTTTCGACGACGCCGCGCGGCCACGGCATTTATGTCATCAGCGGCAATCGGGCGAGCGACCCAACGACCACTCTCCCCGCGATTGTAATCCCGGCCGAGCAGTATGGCCGGATCGGCCGCATCCTAGCCAAGAAAATCCCGGTAACGATCGAGGCCGACATCAAGAATACATATTATCCCAACCCCCAGGTCTTCAATGTCGTAGGCGAAATCCCCGGCACGGACAAGGCGGACGAGCTCGTCATGCTCGGCGGACATCTCGACAGTTGGCACGCCGCTACGGGCGCGGCCGACAATGGCTGCGGCGTCACGGCCATGATGGAAGCGGTACGGATCCTCAAGGCGACCGGAGTCAAACTGCGCCGCACGGTCCGGATCGGGTTATGGGGCGCCGAGGAGCAGGGCCTTATTGGTTCCCGCGAATACGTGGCCGCTCACTTCGCCAACCGGCAGACGCTCGCAGTTCCAGCGGCCGGCACGCCCCCCGCGGCCGTCGGCCAGCGCGGCGGCGGGCCCCAGGGCCCCCTGGAATTCAAGCCGGAATACGACAAACTCTCGGCCTATTACAACATCGATAACGGCACGGGCGCGATCCGAGGCATCTATCTCCAAGGCAACGACGCCGCGGGGCCTATCTTCCGTGAATGGATCGAGCCGCTCCGCAACATGGGCATGACGACCGTCACGATCCGGAACACGGGCGGCACGGACCACCAATCGTTCGACCGCGTGGGCCTGCCGGGCTTCCAATTCATCCAGGACGAGACCGAGTACAACGCGATCATCCACCATACGAACCTGGACACGTACGAGCGCCTGCAGCCGAACGATATGATGAAAAACGCGACGATCGCAGCGGTGTTCGTCTACCTTACGGCGAATCGTGACGAAAAGATCCCAAGGAAACCCTTGGCGGCCCAGGGACAGAGGGGCCAGTAAACCGGCAGGTAACCCTCCAACCCGATTAGCGCTTTTTCGGTCATTATTTGCGTCCATCTGGCGTACGAGTTCGCATCCATTGAAGAGGGCCGATTTGAGTGTCGACTTTTTTCGAATTTAGGACGGAATCAGGCGGATTTATATGGAAAGCGCTGGAATTGAAACTTAAGCTTCGAATCTAGTACTTGCCTGATTTTCTTCTTTGTTAGGGGAGAAAAAGAGCGCGCCCGGCAAGACTCGAACTTGCGACCTTCTGATTCGTAGTCAGGCGCTCTATCCAACTGAGCTACGGGCGCGCCTGAGAAGCTGGGCTATTATGCCAAAAAACCGATCCCGCCGCAATCGGTTACGGCAATAAAATCGGCCCTGAAAAGGAAGTGTTGGATCGGAGGGAAAACGACTCTCGGAAAAAACGGCCGGGAGTGGAGCCGCCGGCTCCACTCCCCGACCGGATCGAGCGAAAGGGATTACTTGACCTTAATGTAGTCCTTGATTTTGGCGAACTCGCCTTCCTTGATGCCGGGGACTTTCATGATGTCTTCGATGAGCTTGAAGTTCCCGTTGGCCTTCCGATAGTCGACGATGGCCTTGGACTTGACCTCGCCGATGCCCCACAGCTTGTCGAGATCCTCGGCCGTGGCCGTGTTGATGTTGATCTTCTCGCCGGGTTTCAGCTTGGCCGCCGTATCGGTTTCCTTGGCCTTGTCCTCGAAGCTGATCAGATCCTTGATACCCTTGAGCTTGGCCTCGCCGATGCCCTTGACCTTGCCCAGGTCGTCGAGGGTTTTATAGGGCCGGCCGTCGATGATCCTCTTGGCCAGAATATCGCTGATGCCGGGCAGCGTCACCAACGTCTTCAGATCGGCCTTGTTGACGTTGATGAGCTCTGTCTCCTGGGCGGTCTCCGTCGCCGTCTTGGTCTTGTCGGCCGCCGTCGTGTCCTTCGTGGTGGTCGTCTTGGCCGTTTTATCCTTGACCTTGTCCTCGAAGATCACCTGGTCCTTGATGCCCTTCAGCCTGGCTTCGCCGATCCCCTTGACCTTGCCCAAATCATCGAGCGTCTTGTAGGGCCGGCCGTCGATGATCCTCTGGGCCAGAACCGCGCTGATCCCGGGCAGGGTTTCCAGCGTCTTGAGGTCGGCCTTGTTGACGTTGATGAGCGTCATCTCTTCGGCCTTGTCCGTCGTCTTGGTCTTGTCGGCGGTTGTCGTCCTGGTCGTCTTGTCCTTGACCTTGTCCTCGAAGGACACCAGATCCTTCAAGCCCTTGAGCTTGGCCTCGCTGATGCCCTTGACCTTGCCCAGGTCGTCGAGGGTTTTGTAGGGCCGGCCGTCGATGATCTTCTGGGCCGTGGCTTCCCCGATGCCGGGCAGGGTGATCAGCGTCTTGAGGTCGGCCTTGTTGACGTTAATCAGGGTCTTCTCGGCCGTTTCCGTCGCGTCAGTCTTGACGGTCTCGTCCTTGACCGGCTTGACCTTGCTGAACGAGACCAGGTCCTTCAAGCCGTCGATCTTGGCCTGGCCGATGCCTTTGACGGCCAGCAGATCGTCCAGCTTCTTATAGGGCCGGCCGTCGATGATCCTCTGGGCCAGCGTGTCGCTGATGCCGGGCAGCGCGGCGATCGTCTTCAGATCGGCCGTGTTCAGATCGACCTTGGTCTTGGATTGGGCCGCAGCCGTCGCCGCCAGCCCGGCCATGAGGATCAGGGCCGTCAACAGAACCGCCGTTTTCTTTTTCAACATGGTTCTCCTCCTTCAGAAATATGCACGTTATTATAGTCCCCGGACACCGCAAATCAAGCACCGGCGGCAAAAAGCCGGGTTAGAGGCCGGTTTTGGCCCGCTTGGCTTTCAGGCGCTTGAGCCGGCCGCGGAAATCGTCCTTCAACCTTCCGGGAACGCGCTCCGCCAGGGCCAGGCCTTCCTCGGAGATGCGGACGGCTTCGGCCAGGTCCCGGGTATGGCGCTCGTGGTGAATGGCCAGCTGGCGCAGGCCGTTGAGGATGCCTTTGATCTCCCGCTCATTGAGCGCGGACCATTCCTTCTCGGAAAGGTCCTGCCAGAGCGGGACGGCCTTTTCATAATTCTTGGCCCGCTTGAAATGGAAGCTGATCTTTTCCTTGAGGGCCACCTCGATCCCGGCGGGCAGGTTTCCGCTCAGGGCGCGTTCGAAGATGGCCACCGAACGGTCCAGCTCTCCCGCGGTCTCGAAAATGCGTCCGACGCCAACGAGGTCCATGGCCGTCGGACCTTCCTCATCCTCGGGCGGGGCGCCTTCGCTCTTGAAGAGCTTGGCCCCGGCCACGACCAGGCCGAGCAGCGAGAGGATGTCCTCTTGATTGTGGTAAAGGATGGGCTCGATCAGTCCGAAATCGCCCGTCCGCAGGTAATCGAAATAGCGCTGCGGGATCTCGGCGCCGGGAATGTCCTCCGAGCGATCGGCGGCCACGACTTCACGGGCCAGGTGGAAGAGCCGGCAGCTGTCGTACTTGTGCTTCCACAGGCTGCGCGCGGAGAAGAGGAAATCGAGGTGCGGCCACTCGTTGAGGACGTACTTCTGCCGCTTGAGGATGAAGCGCGTCTCCAGGAGGGGCACGTCGAAGGCCTTGCCGTTATAGGTCACGATGGAGCGGAACTTCCCGTCCCGGAAGAACGCGGACAGCTCCTCCAGCATGCGATCCTCCTCGCCGGGATCGCCCAGGAAATACTGGGCCACGACGAATTTGTCGTCGCGGTAATAGCCCAGGCCGACGAGAAAGGGGATCGTGCCCGTGCCGCCGGCCAGGCCGGTCGTTTCCAAGTCGAAAAAGAGGGCCGAGCCGAGGTCGAGCCCCAGGAACTCCTCGTCGCGGCTGAGGTATTTGAGCGTCTCGCCGTCGACGGCCAGCCCGTCGCCGATGGGGTGGCGCCCATAGCGGACGTCGAGGCCATAGCGGTTTTCGAAATAGCGGAGCGGCTCGCGCGGCTGGGGCTCCGGGATGAAACGCTCGACGGGCTTGGCCTTCGGAGTTTTGGCCGCGCCGGTCAGGTTGATGAGCTTTTCCAGCTTGTTCTTGACGGAAAGCGAATCGTCCCGGTCCAGCTTCCGCCAGGCGTCCTCGATGGACACGCCGCGCTTGCGGACTTCGCGTTCTTTCTTATGATGTTCGAGCTCGGTCTTCCTGTCCATGATGGCTGATCCGTCCCGACTACTCTCCCATGAATTGCAGGACGATCGTCCGCGTCCGGGGACGGTTGTCGAAATCGACCAGCACCACCTGCTGCCATGTCCCCAGGGCCAGGCGGCCGTCGGAAAAGGGAATGACGAGGGAAGGGCCAAGGAGGGAAGCTCGGACGTGGGCATAGCCGTTGCCGTCGCCCCAGCGCTGGTCGTGACGATAGGGGATGTTGCTCGGAGCGAGCTTCTCCATGAGCCGTGAAAAATCCTCGACGACACCCGATTCGTATTCGATCGTCGTCAGGCCGGCTGTCGATCCCGGGACGAAGACGGTCAGCGTGCCGTCGTGAAGCCGGCTCTCCGCCAGCTTCTCGGAGAGGGAACCGGTCAGGTCCTTGGTATCGTTCTCCCCGCCCGTCTCCACGACGATCGAGTCGGCGATGATCTTCATGAATGGGTCTCCGCTTTCCTTCCATGATACAAGATCGCCGGAAGCCGGGCAACCGCCCGGGACCGCCCTGGTATAGACGCGCCCCCCGTCTCTTTATAGAATAGGAGGGAGAAAAGACCATGGCTCCGAAAAACTACTTAGCATTCGATCTGGGAGCCGAAAGCGGCCGGGCCGTTCTCGGCACGCTCGACGGCGGGCGCATCGCTCTGCGCGAGATCCACCGCTTTCCCAACGGGCCGCTGACCGTCCTGGGCCGCCTGCACTGGAACGTCTACGCGCTCCTCGACGGCATCAAGGCCGGCATGGCCGCCTGCGCGGCCGAGGGCGCGGCAGTCGAAAGCCTGGCCGTCGATACCTGGGGCGTCGATTTCGGTTTGCTGGCCGCCGACGGCAGCCTGCTCGGCCTGCCCTTCGCCTACCGCGAACCGCGCAACGCCGGGGCCATGGAGCGGTTTTTCGGCATCGTTCCCCGCGAACGGCTCTATGACCGCACCGGCATCCAGTT
>Ga0182021_10005690_pt1 | contig 14799 bp, 14 predicted proteins | sample 612E3MmetaG_FD_120493 | JGI IMG/M metagenome (GOLD analysis project Ga0182021, IMG submission 120493) | Permafrost microbial communities from Stordalen Mire, Sweden - 612E3M metaG (Illumina Assembly) | ecosystem: Environmental > Terrestrial > Soil > Wetlands > Permafrost | place: Sweden... | reverse complement strand
GAGTATTAAAATGTCGTCCTGACTCCTGGGACCGTTCTGCACTCGTCAAGGGATTGTGGTGATCACCTTCTCCTTGCTAAGGAACCTGGCCAAGTAGAAAGTGAAAGCTAGGAGGGCTGCCGCGACCAAGAACATGATCAGAAGCATCGTGGGCGTGATCGAATTGGACCCGGCGACCAGTCCACCCGCTACGGAGAGACCGATGAAAAGACCTAGGAACGTGAATATTCCTATGACCGTGTTCTCCTTCATGCCCAACAGCAGCTGGCAATAACCTATCAGCCCGACCACCGCGGCAGTGAACAGTGGCACCGTGACCGCGATGTGCACCAATATGACTAGCGATGGCACCAAAAGCGCGTTCGCGGTCATGCTAGCAAGCAGCACTACGAACGTGATGGAGATGAGCGATGCCAGGTATGCGACGATCGACACTCCGATGAGTTTCCCTAGCCAGATGGTGCGAAGATCGAGGGGCGTGCACAGCAGTGTCTCGATCACCCCGTCCTTCTTCTCGTTTGAGAACACCGTGCCGGTCAGCAGATAGCCCATCAGTGCCCCGAGCATCGGTGCCATGAAGAACAACTGCTTGCTCAGCGAATCAGACGTCACTCCCGACGCAGACTGACCATTGAGCAGGCCGAACCAGAGGGCAAAGAATATGGTTGAGATGATGGTCCCTTTGGACGAGGTGATCTCCCGCATCTCCTTGACCGCCACTATCTTGACCTGGGTCCAGTTCATGGTTTCCACCCGGCCTGCTTGATGATATCAATGTAGACCTCTTCGAGCGATTTCTTCATCCTTTTCGCCTCGGTGACCCGGACGCCATTCTGGACGAGACGCTCGATGAGCTCATCCGGCGGTACCGAGTCGGTCGCCACTTCTATTACAGGACCTTTGCGGAAAATCCCGCCCTCCCCTATCAGTGCGTTCAATACCAACTGTGCTCGGTCTGCTGTGGCGTCATCTTTGAATGTGAACTCCATCATCGGCCGGCTGTAGGTGGAACGCATGTTCTCCACCGTATCGTAGGCTCGGATCGTGCCATATTGGAGGATGGCTATACGGTTGCAGACCCGCTGTACCTCATCCAGGTTGTGCGAGTTCAGGAAAACGGTTATCTTCTTCTTTTTAGACATCTCCAGGATTATATCCCGCATTAGTTTCTGCGCTTCCGGGTCCAATCCAGATGACGGTTCGTCCAGGAACATGATCTCCGGATCATGGATCATGGCTCTGGCCAAACCAAGTCGCTGCTTCATACCCTTGGAGAATTTGCCCGCTTTCTGGTCCCTACGGTCGGTCAGCCCGACCAGCTCCAGCTGTTCGGTTATCTTCCGTTCCACGTCGTCGACCCCGTAAAGCCGGGCAAAATACTGCAGATTGTCGTGAGCGGACAGACGGTCGTAGATACCGTTCTTCTCCAGCAGGACGCCGACCCGTTTCCTCATATCGCCGTCGTTGGCCATGTCCTTTCCGTTGATGAGGGCCTCACCATGCGTCGGTTTCAGTAGCCCGAGCATGATCCTTAAGGTGGTGGTCTTGCCCGCCCCGTTTGGTCCGAGATATCCAAAGATGTCCCCCTCCTCGACCTGGAAGTTGACATTGCTCAGTACCCACCGGTCCTCGAATGATTTTGAAAGACCCCTGACCTCTATGATGCTCATTGTGAACCTCTGTCAATCGATCGCATTTCACTTTCTATGGACCGGCGTCCGACCCCTAGAGTGATTCTACCTCATTAGATTATTTACCATTGTTCTGAGGCTCCGTAATCTGGACGTGATGTTGTGTTTTGAAGGACCTAAAATTGCTTAACCTCTATTCTATATTCTCAAGCGAAACGTACCGATCTATTACCGTAGATCCTTATGCACTTTTTTTGACTTTCTCTTTTTTCGTGCGTGCAGGAACCTTAATAATATTCTCATTGTTTTATTCATTAACAGGATGGTTTATCCATCCAACCAAATGACAGCCAGATATTCTAACTTTAAGGAATATTGTCACGAGGCAACCATCCAATGAGAAGCCAAATCTACGAAAGCATTAATATCGGCTAACGCATTGACTTTTTTGCTCAGTTCATCGAAAAAATGAGCTGGAATCATTCAGGGGAATGAAAAGCGGACTTTCTTAGGAGGAGAGAATCGCATAGGAGCGGTGAGCCACCGGCCCAACGAACTCCAAACGCATTCCAAACCGAGGTACGGGGTCATTTTGGCCTCTACCTTTTTTAGATCTTTTAAAGTGGAGCATTCTAACCGATCACATTGTCATCCAGGACACATAGGTTAATCTAATCCTGTATGGCATCCCTTGTTCAGAGGCGGTCCATGGAGCTAAAGCCAAAGTTCTCCAATCATCTTCTGAGTGAGAAGAGCCCATACCTCATCATGCACGCCCATAATCCGGTCGATTGGTATCCTTGGGGCGAGTCAGCCTTCGAGGAGGCCAAGCGCACAGGTAAACCGATCTTCCTCTCCATTGGATACTCAGCCTGCCATTGGTGCCATGTGATGGAGAAGGAATCATTTGAGGACAAGGATGTGGCCCGGGTCCTGAACAATAAGTTCGTCAGCATCAAGGTGGACCGGGAGGAGAGGCCGGATATTGACGAGCTCTACATGAAAGCCTGCCAGGCCATGACCGGTGGAGGTGGATGGCCGCTTACGATCATCATGACCCCGGAGAAGATACCTTTCTTTGCCGCCACATATATCCCCCGCGAAGGACGATTCGGCATGTCCGACATCATCACCGTCCTGACCGCGGTCTCCGATGCCTGGAGGGACGAACAGAAGGAGATACAGGGCATCACCTCCACCATTCTCAGAGACATCGCGGCCATGGAGATCGTCAGGCCGGGGGAGCCAAACATAAAGTACCTGGATGGAGCCTATCAAGGCCTCCGGAAAACCTATGAGGAGAAGTTCGGCGGGTTCGAAAAATCCCCGAAATTCCCTATTCCGCATAAGGTCATCTTCCTTTTCCGGTATTGGAAGGATACAGGTGATTCCGAAGCGCTCAAGATGGCCGATTGGACATTGACCAACATGATGCTCGGGGGGATCCATGACCATATCGGCGGTGGGTTCCACCGCTATTCCACAGATGAAAGATGGATACTTCCACATTTCGAGAAAATGCTCTATGACCAAGCATTGATATCTTTAGCCTACGTCGAAGGCTATCAGGCGACAGGAAAGGATGAGTATCGGAAGGTGGCGATGGACACGATCGAATATGTGCTGAAGGACCTGTCGTCGGAGCAGGGGGCTTTCTGCGCTTCCGAGGATGCCGACAGCGAAGGCGTTGAGGGCAAGTTCTACACCTGGACCCACGATGAGATCGTCGAGACACTGGGCGACATGGGACCGGAGATATTCATGCAATGTTTCGATGTCCGGCCCGAAGGAAGCATCGGATCCGGGGTGGAAGGGGATACGGACCGGAGCCTGCTCCATCTGATCGCCGACAATGCCACACTGGCAGCGAAGTTCGAGATGAGCCCGAAGCAACTGATCGACTATCTCGAGTCATGTTCCGAACGATTGAGATCGGTCCGCGAGCTAAGGGTCCGCCCGGCCCGGGACGACAAGGTCCTGACCGATTGGAACGGCCTGATGATCGCCGCATTGGCCAAAGCGGGCAGGGCGTTCGGCGAAGAACGTTACATCCAGGCGGCCAAACGGGCAGTGGATGTGATCGAGGGGCTGCTGGCCTCACCCGAGGAGGGGCTGTACCACATGTATCGGGAAGGGGAAGTGCGAGTGAACGGAATGCTCTCCGACCATGCATACTACATTTGGGGTTTGCTCGAACTGTACCAGGCCACCTTCGAGTATCGGTACTTGAACCGGGCATTGGAATACACCCAGCGAACGATCGACCTATTCCTAGATGACAAGGGAGGTTTCTACAATTCGGTGGCCAGGGAGGACCTTGTGCTCCTGAGCAAGGAGATCTCGGACGGAGCGATGCCTTCCGCGAACTCCGTGATGGCCTATGATCTTGCAGTTCTTTCCATCATGCTCGATGATGCATCGCTGCGTGATGCGGCGCTTGCCTCTGCAAGGTACTATGATTTCTACCTCAGCCGGGTGCCGGACGCACTATCATTCTTCATGATGGGATTGCGCATGCTCCTTAGGCCGGGTGAGGAACTGGTCATAGCGGGCGATCCCCTGGACGAAAAGACGAAGGCAATGATCGGTTCCGCGAACTCGGTGTACCTGCCCTACACCGTGATGATGCTGAACCCGATGCGGAAGGGAACATCGGCAGAACGCAACCTCCTTGACCGTCTGAAAGATAAGACATCCATCGACGGAAAGGCGACCGCCTACCATTGCCTGGGCGGCAGCTGTCAAAGACCGACCTCGGACATCGATGAGATGGGGGACATGCTCAGGGCGAAGAGAGATTAAACCTCTTCCGGAAGCCGGACCGGTGCTTTGTCGACGTACGTTACCTGGAACCGAGACTGGAAGCGACGGAACGCCCGCATCACCGGCTTGCCCAACGCCACGGTGAAGACGACATTCCCTCCTGCGTGCAGGATGCCGAACGGCAGCCCCATGGCAAATACCGCCACGAAATTCGCCACGTTCATGTTGTACAGCCATACCCAACTGCTGAAATCGAGGAGCTCATTGTACATCCATCCAAGGGCAAAACACAATATCGCCATCTTCAGGATGCTCATGTCCTTGCTCTTCTTTCCGATGAGCCCGGACAGGAAACCGACCATCCCCCAACCGGCCATCTGCCAAATGGTCCAAGGACCCATCCCCAGGAACAGATTGGAAACGATGGCGGTGGTGCCTCCGACCATAAAGCCTGCGAGCGGTCCAAAGACCAGGCCGACGGCCATGATGAGGAAGGTGCATGGCTGGACGTTAGGGATGGCAGCGAAGGGTATGCGGGAGGCGGCGATGATGGCGCCCAGTATGCCGATAAGGGCCACCTCTTTCGAGCTCACCGATGTCTCCTCGAACCTGCCGAAGAAGGTCGCCAGCAGTAGAAGCATGAACGCATTGGTGAGAAGCGCAGCGTAGGTCCTCAGTTCCGACGAATCGATGAAAGTGAGGTAGAGGATGAAGGCAGCGACAAGGATGGTCGCCAGCATCGGCACCACCGATTTGTATGTTATAGGTGAATGATGTCTGACTCTCACCCTTTCCATCATCCCCGCCTCCATATCAGACCATCCCCAGTTCATCTTTGGCGATGGCCATCATCTCGTCCAGCGGTATCTCCGTAAGGCATCCGTTCTTCAGCCGAAGTACCCGGCTGGAGTATTCCGCGATGAAGCGGTAATCATGCGTGACCAGTATGGTTGTCTGTCCCTCCGCCCGCAACTTCTCTAGGATATCGCCGAGCTTGGCCTTGTTCCACTGGTCCAATCCCCGGGTCGGCTCGTCCAGGATCAATACCTTGGGGCGAGCTACCAATATCGAAGCCAGGGCTGCGCGTTCACGCTCGCCGCAGCTTAGGTCCCGGGGGAACCGCTTCAGGTACCGTTCCATGTCCAGGATGTCAAGCGTCCAGTGGATCCTTTCGTCCCATTCGTTCTCGTCGATCTTGAGGTTTCGGAGAGTGAATTTGAGTTCTTCCTCGAGCGATTCTTCAAAGAGGTAGTCGTTGGGGTTCTGCCCTAAATATCCGACGGTCCGGGCTATCGACGCAGTGGTCATTTTCGATATGCTCTTTCCGCCGATCCTGACCTCTCCGGTCCTTGGCCTGAGTAGACCGTTGAGGTTCTTCATGAGAGTGGATTTGCCGCTCCCGTTGTCGCCGGTGATGGAGACCAGTTCCCCGGTCTTGACCTTCAGGCCGAGGCATTTTAACACCTCCCTGCTCTCATATCCGAAGCAGATGCTTTCCGCCTCGATTATGTTCGGATTTCCTTCCGGGATCGGGACGCTCCTGCTCTCCGGCGAGTCTAGAAGGCCCATACCCTTCATATGGGCGATCATCTCGTCCCGTGGACCATCCTTAACGATGGCCCCCTGGTCCATGATGATGATCCGGTCTGGGAAATCGATGCACCGCTCGATGCGGTGCTCGACCAAAATGACCGAGATTCCGAGTTCCCGGTTCATCTGTTTCAGGAACTCCAGGAACAGGACGGCGTTGTCGCCGTCGAGCTGTGACGTCGGCTCGTCCAGGATGATGTACTTCGGCCTCATGGCCAGGATGGATGCCATGGCCACCTTTTGTTTTTCACCGCCGCTCAGCTCGGGTATGAAACGGGTCAGGAAGCGCTCCAGGTCCAGGTACTTGGCATATTGATGAACCCTCTCCTTCATGGTCTCGGTCGGCACACACATGTTCTCCATCCCGAAGGCCATCTCGTTCTCCACGTTGGTCATTACCAACTGGTTCTCCGGGTCCTGGAATACCATGCCCACGATATTGGCGTAATCGCTAGGCGTATGGTCTCGGGTATCCTTTCCATCGACGATGACGTGTCCGGTGATCTTACCGCCATAGAAATGCGGAATGAGCCCGTTCAGCGCCCGGCAGAGCGTTGATTTCCCACAACCTGACCGGCCCAATATCAGTATGAACTCTCCCTCTTTGATCGTGAGGTTGATATCGTTCAGCGAATTACTGTTCGCTCCCACATATTGGAATGAGAGCTTGTCCACCTGGATCATTTCTTTCCCCCTAAGAAAATGGGTGACAGCAAAAGAATGATGACCCCGATGATCTCGAAGTCAACTAATCCTGGTCTGATCACCTGACCGTGAAGATAGTCGACCTGCCCATAACCGATCACGAACATCGCCACAGCGAACACCATGGCTGCTATGAAGCACACGATCATGGCGATCTCCCTGGGTGTTATCCTTGCAATTACGTAGGACGTCCTTTTCCCGGAACCGAAACCCCTTGCCTCCATCGCCTCGGATATGCCCACCGAACGCTCGAGGGAGTTCATTAGAAGGGGCATCACCACCGGCGAGCGGGCCTGGGCCTTCTTGAGCGCACCGCCCTCGTCGAACTCGACCCCTCTGGCGCGCATGGCGTCCATTATGTTCTTGGAGTCCGTGGCGATGGTCGGGTACATCCTAGTGGACAAGGAGAACGCTGTGGTGGTCTTGTATCCGAACCGAGACATCGTCCGAAGCGCCTCGTCCGGGTGCACAATAAACGCCAGCAGCGAGAACGACCCGACCGCCAAGAACAACCTCAAGCACATGCTGGCCGCAAACCAGATGGACTCCGAATAGATCGTAACTATCCCATAGCTGAAGATGACCGTGCTCCCCGGAGTCAGGAAGATACTGAAGAGGAATATGGAAGCGGCCACGTAAACCCCGTACTTCAGAAGCGAGAGGGTAGATCGGAGCACCCGGCCTGTTGCCGCTATCACGAGAACGAACAGGAAGAGGATCACCAGGTAGACGATGTCCGATATCAGGATAGACATCACGAACATAGCCATTACCAATGCTATCTTAGGCATCGCATGCAGCTTATGTATCCTCGATTCTGTATCCTTGTACGGGAATATCATTTCAATTGCCCTGCAGCGTTATGAACTTCCAATTGACGACCTCTCCGCCGCTCAACTGGGTTTTATCGGCGGCCACCTGACCATATGTCCCATTGACATAGTACTGCCAGCCGCGACCAGGATTCTCGTTCGTCACCCCATCGATGGTCTGAACGATGCTACCCATTCCGACGTAGGTTTGCTTGCTTATCGTAAACCCGCCGATCCTAGCGCTTTCTGTGAGCAGGTCCAATACGTTCGATGAGAACGAGACGTTCTTGAACACGAAAATGGTCGTACCATTTCCGCTGGCGTGCGTCTCGTATGTCCAGATCCCGCTGGAATTGGTCCAGGTGGTGACGTTGTCCTTGAAATGGACCGCTGAGGCGTCGCCGAACTCGATCGTCATGTTGGCGGTCATGCCCTTCGTCCCACCGTTGCTGCTGGGGAACAGCCCCATGCCGCTCACCAGCACCACGGCCACTAGGACGACGATAATGATCACCAACATGGTCCCTTTTTTCATTTTCATCACCCTACTTCTTCCGGCTCCTCATAAGGACCACCGCAATGATCGCGACAAGCACTATCACCACTAATACGACCACAACGTAAAGCATGGTGTTGTCGGTGCTGGCGGCACTGACCGAAATGACCTGGGTGCGAGTCAAGTTTCCACCATTGGCATCGGTCACTTGGACCGTGACATTATAGTCGCCCGCCGCATCGTAGGTATGGTTACATGTCATCCCGGTCGAATAGCTTCCATCGCCGAAGTTCCAAGTGACGGTCAACGACTCGTTGTCCGATGCTTCGGCCGCAAACGAAACCTTAAGGTCATCCTTGGTGTAGGAGAATGTCCCGGTCGGCGGCATGTTCATTAAGCAAATTAAGTAGCCATTGTCTGATGCCACATAGACCCTTCCATAGGCGATCGCCGGAGAGCTCATGGCATAGGCGGCGGGTGACTGGATCATGCTGAACACCACGTTTCCGTTCAGGTCCAGCATGTACACGGTCGCAGGGCTGCCATATGTGACCAGGTAGATCCCGGACTGGCTCACGCTGGCCGAGCTCTTGACCACTCCCAGGTTCTTGGTCCAAAGGACGGTTCCGTTCTGAGAGACCATTGTGACCCCATTAACGCTGGTCACGACGATTCCTTCTGTCGTCAATGCTGGGGATGTGGAGGTTGAGTTCACGTTGACGTTCCATAGCAGGGTTCCGGTGTAATTGTATGCCGCGACGCCCCCGTCAACGGCGACGAATCCGTTGTAGACAGCATAGGTGATAACGATCTTGTCATCAAGCAGAAGGGGCGATGACCGGACCTTTCCCGGTACGGTAACGTTCCAGGCCACTCCTGAGCCGTCCGCATGCACCGCGAACAGTTTCGAGTCCTCAGACCCGATATAGATCATCCCATCCTTCGCGGCCGGGGCCGAGAAGTAAATGGAGGAAGCGACCCTCGTGTTCCAGAGCTTGGTCCCGTTCATAGCTAGGGCGGTCACGTTCCCGTCCCCGCTGGCGATGATGATCTGGTCGCGATAGACGATTGGCGACGAGGTCACACCGGTCCAGGAGAATGGAACCACATATGTCCATAGTTGAGAGCCGTTCGCGGCGCTGAACGAGAATACAGTCCCGTCCGTGGATGGGACTATCACCTGGTCGCCGAGCACCAAGGGCGATGCCAATTGGTAGCCGGCCCCGGTGATGTTGGCCGACCAGACGATATCCCCGCCTGGCGTCACGCAGAACACCTTGGGGGACTTGTCATAGGAATAGGATGTCCAATTGTAGATGCCTTCAGTGACCACATAGATGTTCTGGTTGGGTCCGATGACCACCGCTGGGTCGATCTTGCCATTGTTCAGGTCGAGACCAAAAACGGTATCATTGGATATGCTGGTGGGGACGTTACTGAATCCAGTGTTGAAATTGTCATGTCTGCTCTGTTCCCAGCTATACCGGTTCAATGGGTCAGAGGTCGGCACGGGAGAAGAATAATCCGCCCGGTCCTGGACATAGCTCCATGCAAATGCTGCATAGCTTGATGCGTTCACATCGCCCACGCCCATGCTCGACATCATCCAGGAGCTGGTGGTCGAGTTCCATAACCAGAGGTGCCAATATTCGTGCGGCCATTGACCGACGGCGCTTCCGATGGAATTCACCATTATGCCATATGCGCTGTTTGTGTAATTGATCGGAAGGTTCAGGTTGGTAGTCGCCTCCGTGGTCAGATTGAAGGCGTTCATTCCGGCACCCACCGGAACATCCGTCCAGTAAGCATTTCCATTACCGAAATCAATGAGCACTGCGGCTGTAGTCTGGGAAGCCGCAGCATTCATCGGGATTGCGCTCATGGACAGGAACGATATTACCAGGAAACATGCGATGATGCTTTTAATTCTCATACGAACTCCACCTGCCGGATAGCACCGGCCTTAGAGTTGGATGTATTATCCAATATATCAATCCTCGTCCCTATGGTGACGGGTTATTTTGATTAGATATTGATTCACCAGTCGAAATCGGTGAATCGTCCATGTTAATCTCGTTTACCTTTGACTGAGAAGTGACATATTTAAAAAAAAAATTAGTTCTAGACCACCTAGAGTTATTTCAGATCAACTCAAATGCTGCCGCCAAGGCTCCGTCCTCTGCCCGATTATAGGTCTTGGCGGTGCCGATGATGATGACATCTCCCTCGCTGACCGCCAGAAGTCGTCTAAGCGTTTCGGCGAACTCTGGCCTTTCCTTGTCCAAATCGTAATCCGGGGGCACGACCAGCTGCCCACCGGAAACAATGATGGTGGTGGCGCCCTCGGCCCCGGCCTTGATGGCACTGTCCCGCTGCTCCACACCCATCTTGATCTTCATGCTCTGGCCTTTGACGAGCACAGCTGCGCTCCGCTCTCCCAGAGTACTATCTGTCGGTTCCACTCTTTCCATGTAGATCGGTAGCTTGCTCAGGAACTCGTGACCTTTGGCGGCGATCTTGACCCCTGTCTGTTTGACATCGATCATCTCCCGCTCGCGCAAATACTCGATGATGGTACGCATGCTGCCCTCGCCCACATCGACCATCTCCGCAAGCTGCTTTCGCCCCTTGCGTCTCCCATCAGATAGGATGGAAAGAGTTTTGAAGACATGGTAATCGGCGAAGCGGTGCACCGGACCATATCTAGGCAAATCAACGAGTTTCATCGCTTAGAATACCGTCACTTCGCCTTTTACAACTTTCTCCGTGACCTTGTTGATGTTCTCGAACCAGTTGTCGGCCACCGCCAGCGCCTTCTTCTGGTTCTTTTCAAAGTTCGCTCCTGGCTCCATGATGAGCTGGACACTGCAAGTCTGAGGGTCATTTATGGGCCTTCCGATCTGTGATAGGATGCGCACCTGGGCCTCCATCACGTCACCGCCGCAGTCCTTAATGATGTCCCTGGCGATCCAGTTGGCCAGGATGTTGTACATCTTGCCCACATGGGTGACAGGGTTCTTGCCTGCCGAGGCCTCCATGCTCATGGAGCGGTAGGGGGTGATCAGGCCATTGACCCGGTTGCCCCGGCCCACAGAGCCGTCATCGCCGTTCTCGGCGCTGAGCCCAGTGACGGTCAGGTAATAGTTGCCGTTCTTGTAATCGTCGGCGTGGTTCACATCGACCTTTATGCCATATTTAGTGAACTTGGTGGCATAGTCGGCCACGCGCTCCGTCATTTCTTGAACGACATTCATGTAGTGATCGGCATCCGGGATGAATTTGTCCACCATGGCACAGGCGATCGTCAGGGTGATGTTGTCGTAGTTCCTGGCAGCCATGACCTTGACGTCCTGTCCAGTTTCCTTGAGCTTCTTTTTCATGGCCCCGTTGATGTATCTCTCGACCTCGAGCGTGACGGTTTCGGTCTGGGAAAGGGGAGCGAAACTGCAACCGAACGAGGTATCGTTTGCCAACATGCAGCTGTTGGCATTTCCGTTGGCCTTGCACATGTCGGCCAGCGATTCGAAGTTCTTGATCAGATCAATGCTTCCTTTGCCGATCTTGCAATCGACTATGACATCGTTGTTGACGTCCAAGTGCGGGAACTTCTTGAGGTATTGCTTTGCCGCACCGATGGCTGTGGTGGCATACGGCAGTCTCTCGCCGTCGACCTGGGTGATCGCACGTCCGATCAGGACGATATAGATCGGTTCCAGCATCCGGCCACCACCGAACTTGGGGGCGCTCTGTCCACCGACAACCTCGTTCTGGTCTGTGTTATGGTGGAGGACCTCCCCGTATCTTTCCAAGTACATTTTACATAATGCCTGGCTGACCGATTCGGCCAGACCGTCGGAGATGGTGTCCGGGTGCCCCAGGCCCTTGCGTTCGACGAGCTCTACCCTTTGCTTTTCGATGGGCTTCAGGTCCACGTTCTCGATTATGATGTTCTTGTCGATCCGCTTTGCCGCTGGCTTCTTTATTGAGGTCTTGCTAACCGGCTTTGATGCCATTGATGGTCACCTGGTATTGGAGTAATTCACAGTCCTTGATCTGCCGCAGTTTTAACTGGATTGGTCATGGACCGAGTTAGGTCGGTTGTAATTGATTCGGTCATATAAGCCCTATTGACTCAATTATTCATATATGACTAATAACATGTGGGTAATGAAATGAAGTTCCCTGACGAGACAGAGATCAAGAAATTACGTAAGAGCTTGGACATAACCCAGTCCGAATTAGCTTCTCTTTCTGGAGTCAGCCAATCGACCATCGCGAAGATGGAAAGGGGAAGCATCAAGGGCAGCTATGCGGCGGTCGTCAGGATCTTCGAGGTGCTGCACGAGGAAATGAGCAAGCGACGCGAGGGCATGAAGGCGAAGGACGTCGCTTCCACCAACATTGTCAGCATACAGGCGAACGAGAAGGTCAAACGGGCGACCGAGGTCATGAGGGAGAGCGGCTACTCACAGATGCCGGTCTTCAACGGGGTTCAGCATGTCGGCAGCATCAGCGAGTTCCGGATTCTGAGCCTGTTGAGGGATGGATCGAAGATGGAGGACCTCGGAGAACTGACGGTCGGTTCGATCATGATGGACTCGTTCCCCATCGTGAGTGAGGAGGCGGCAGTGGAGGTAGTCACCTCATTATTGTCCGCATCCAACGCCGTCCTGGTCTCAAGAAAGGGCTCGATCGTCGGGATCATTACCAGCTCGGACGTCCTGAAACTTCTTTGAGATGACGGTGCCATCGTAATTGACTTGGACCGTCATTAGGTCCTCCGAGGCATAGGTGTTGGGAAATATGTCCCTGGCCTCTTCCAACAGCAGATTGACGTCCTCGTATCTACCGCTGAAATGATTCAGGTAGAGAGTTTTTATCCCTGCAAGCGAAGCGACGATAGCGGCCTCGCGAGCGGTCGAATGACCGTACTCGCTGGCTTTCTCCTGGAGCGACACATCGGCGGTGGCTTCATGCACCAGCAGGTCGCATCCCAGGATCGATCCCATGAAATGCTCGCTCGGTCTGGTATCGCCGGAGAATGCTATCTGGAGACCGGGGCGGGGATCGCCCATCACCATTTCCGGTGTTATCCTGGTTCCCTTGACCGTGACACTGGAACCGGATTGGAGCCTGGAATACAAAGGCCCCTCGGGCACGCCGAGTTCTATCGCCCTTTCCTTGTTAAATCGACCAGGCCTTCCATCTTCCATGAGCACGAAACCGAAAGAAGGTATCGTATGATCGGTCCGCACGGCTTTGACCGAATAGCCTTTTCCCCGCACGATATCATAGTCCTCGACATCGTGGCCTGAGACCTGGAAGGATGGCTGGAAATAGCCTAAATGGAGGATCGAGTCGACCAGCGCTGCTGTGCCTTCCGGACCGTAGATGCTCAACGGATCGAGGCGACCGGCAAAGTTCATTGATTGGATGAGCCCCGGTAGGCCGAGAAAATGGTCGCCGTGAAGATGGGTGACAAAAATTCTTGTTATCTTCATGTAGGAGACGGTCGAGCTCATCATCTGTCGTTGGGTACCCTCTCCACAGTCGAACAATATGATCTCTGAGCCGACGCGAACCGCCGTCGAACTGGTATTTCGGTACCTGGTCGGTACACTACCGCCCGTGCCGAGGAAAACTATCTCCACACAACCTCATCGGTTCATGTTGCATTAATCTCTTTTGCGTCATGCCGTTCCATCCACCTGTTACTAATTAAAAGAATACCACCAGACCGATCTGGAGAATGCGCCTCTTACCGTGGACGTCGGCGGCCCGGCCAAAAATCCATGAAGAATAGAGGACCACCGCATTGAATAAATCTGTAATGATGCCGATCTCTATCGTATTCGCGCCGAAATCACCCCGAAGCATGTTCGGGATCAGCAGCGCGGAGCCGTAAAGCCCTGCGCTGGACAGCTCTTGGATCGACGCGACCTCAACTATTTTCGGAATCTTTACGCGTGGCCTTAATTCTTTGAGGCTATCGTTCGGCTCAGCGCATGGAACCGATCTTTCGCTCGTTCTTGGTCGCCTTCTTATAAGCCTTATAATGTTCCTTGCAAAGGTGAACCCTCTTTAGGTCCTCGTCCACATCGAGACCTGCCTCCTGGGCGCTGTTCTGGGATATCGATCTCTCGGCCGGCTTTCCGCATTCTTTGACGTCGCAAGGCTCCTCCTTGTCCACTGCATGGTGGGTCTCTGCCATGAGCCTGGCATCCCATCACGTTCATTTTAACGTTTTGCCTACGTGCGTTCGTTTCCTATCGACATCATTATGTCCCGCCTGGAACAATAACCGGATGATTTAATGACGACTTTCAAGAGGATCCTGGTGGGAGTTGACGGTTCGGACAACTCGATCCGGGCGGCCCAGAAGGCCGCGGAAATGGCTTCGATTTTCGGTGCGGAGATCGTGCTCCTTCACGTAATCCAGCCGGCAGAATCGGCTTATTATAACGGTATGCCCACATCCGAGGCTGCCGAACGGGCCAAGGGAGAGGAGAGGCTCTACCGGGCAAAGGAAGTATGCGAGGAGGAGGGATTGAAACCAGAGTTGAGGGTCAGGCTAGGGAACCCTGCAGAGATCATCCTGGACCTGTCGGATGAAGATTTTGATCTGGTGGTGGTCGGGAACCGGGGTATCAGCGCCTTGGTGCGGTTCCTCATGGGCAGCATCTCCACCCGGGTGGTCCAGTACTCAAAAATCCCGGTCATGGTGGTCCCGTAGTTGGAGATGTTCCCATGATAAAGATCGCGCCATCCATACTATCCGCAGATTTCGGGGCATTGGCGAATG
>Ga0182021_10005689_pt1 | contig 14799 bp, 20 predicted proteins | sample 612E3MmetaG_FD_120493 | JGI IMG/M metagenome (GOLD analysis project Ga0182021, IMG submission 120493) | Permafrost microbial communities from Stordalen Mire, Sweden - 612E3M metaG (Illumina Assembly) | ecosystem: Environmental > Terrestrial > Soil > Wetlands > Permafrost | place: Sweden... | reverse complement strand
GCGATAGGTAAAATTATATTTGTTAGTGTTTCATTAAAGTGCCCGATAAGGGCCCGTGGCGCAGTACGGATAGCGCGTCAGCCTTCTAAGCTGAAAGTCATGGGTTCAAATCCCATCGGGCCCGCCACTATTTCTTCATTTCGTACTTGTATTTCACTTTTTTTTTAAGTCATCAATTAATCTCTTGAACATAATTCTCGGATAAAGCAGAGAATAAGCTGAGAATATGTTCTTAATGTGCTCAACCATCTATATGTTTAGTTTACTAAAAAATAGTTTTGGAGATAAGGGAGCAAAAATGTTAAAGCATACTTCTACAGAAATTGGCATTGATGTCAATAATAGATAGCTTATTACAACTTTTTGTGGCGCTGCTAATTTTCATTCTCCCATACCCTGTCTTCATTATGGGAATAGCAGTATACTTCTTGCGGTCCCACCATAGGCTAACTATGGGCATCTTAATGGTTGTTTTTGGAACAGTAGTGGTCTTCTTTTGGACATATCTACTTGATTCTTACTCGAAAATATTTGGAGCTTACTCTTCTATCATATTGAGTGACATGAATTCGTCTAAGCTACCTCTTACAATAGGAATATTAAGCATAATTTTAGGAATGTTGTCCATAATTCGTAGAAAGCATTACAGTGCACGTTCAATTTCTATCACTAAAAATCTGCAATAATAATGTTCTATCATTCGGTCCCTTGCTTGAGTACATGTAAAAGTAGCGCGCCGGTCTAAATTTCTGCAAGTTTAATGACAAGGGTATGATTGATTATTGCCACCAATGTTTTTTTGATTCAATACAGAGAACTTCATCATTTTGAGTTAATTTACAAGATTTATTTAAACCGAATTTCTCAACTTTAACTTCATAAAGGCCCTCTGAAAGCTCGGCAGTTACATTACCGTTATTGTCGGTATTTGTTGAGAGTATCAACCTCTTAAATGGACTTCCATTTTTAAGATTTTCAGCCCACTGTTTAAGAGATATTGGTTCATTTTCTAACCTAAAAATTTCTACCTTAACATTTGCTATTGGTTTATTTTTCTGAAAATTAACCAATCTTACAGCAAGCATGTAAGTCTTTTCACAAACATTATCAACTTTTTGCGCGACCAACTGTAAAACCTGAATAACTCTTTACTCTGATAATTGTAAATCTAAGCTTTTAAACAAATCAACTTAAATGCCCAACAATCAGAAATCTCTTTGCAGAACCCGCTCTGCCTCGAGAAATAATATTGAATACCGCAACATGGGCACATAAAGATATGCTGAACGCCCAACCGAGTTAGCGAGCTTCTTTTAATTTACCAAATTCTAAAGCACTCTTAATTAATCGTTCAAATGTTTCAAAATCGGTATGTTGCATAGTCGTTCGTTCAGAACTTACATAGTTGTTATTTTTTGCTTTGAGGACAAAACTTTCAAACTCATCCTCTAAAATATCCTTAGTCATAATTGGCTTACCATCAAGCAATCTTAAACCGCAATCAAGGCAATATTCAAAATCAAACTCTAACACCCTTCCTTTGGAGTTGCCTTCACCAAAATATTTGCCATCTTTAGCTAATTTGGTCAACACGACATCGTCAAATTCGATGAATGATAAATGGGTCTTTTTCATATTATGACTATGGCTCAAGATAACACGCTTCTTAGTTTTTATTTATCTGTTCATAATGACCCACTTTATTTAAACGATGAGTATCCTTTAAAAACTAAGTTAGGGAAACGTAAAAAAAGAAATAGATTAATCGAAAAGATTAGTTGAATACATTGTAGAGAAGTAAGATGATGCCTAAGAGAAAATTCAAAACCATCAATGAATACATCGCTTCCTTTCCCAAAAATCTACAAACAATTTTAGAGGAAGTCAGACAAGAAATTAGGGAAGTTGCACCAGAAGCCCAAGAGGTAATTAGCTATCAAATGGCCGCCTTCAAACAAAATGGCATCTTGGTATGGTTTGCAGCATTCAAGAATCATATCGGGTTTTTCCCTAAAACTTCAGCAATTGAAGTTTTCAAAGAGAAATTGTCCGGTTATCAAACAAGCAAAGGCACAATCCAATTTCCAATTAATGAACCAATTCCACTTGACTTGATAAAGGAAATAGTAAAGTTTAGAATAAAAGAAAACTTGGAAAAAAGCAAGTAATTATGAGGCGGAATCTGTCGGATAGCGGCCTAAAGCCTCAAGGATCTCTTCTGAGGTTGTCTTTTTGCCGATGTTGCGCACAAAATCCGAAGCCACAACAATTCCGACAAGTTTATTATTTTTTAAAACTGGAAGACGGTGTATTTTATTAGTCGCCATAAGTCTTGATGCTTCTTTGAGTGAAGTGTCAGGTCCAACTGTAATGAGGTACTTCGACATTATCTCAGAAATTTTAACATCAAAAGAACTTCGTTTTGCCACAATTCTTCTTACAAAATCCCGTTCAGTGACCATTCCAACGGGAATATCATTTCTTGTAATCACCAAGCAGCCAATGCTCTTAGTGGTCATGAGTTCTGCCGCTTCAAACACGCTTTTGTTAACGTCGATTGTTACAACATCTTTAGTCATGATGTCTTTAACTGAAGGCATAGAAAATCAAGTTAAGGGTTACTCCTGACTGAATAAAAGCTTTGTTATTATTCTTCGACTGCGGGTTGCTGCTGAGAAATGCAGTGAATTGCCCCAAACCCACAAATCAAATCCACACAATCAACGCCAACAACCTTTCTTTTCGGGAACAACTTCTGCAGAATAGACAAGGCTACCTCGTCGTTTCTAGATTGGAAGGTTGGAACCAAAACTGTTTTGTTACCAATGTAGAAGTTTGTGTAGCTCGCGGGAAGCCGTTTTTTGTTGCATTCAACGTTTCCCGGCATGGGCAACTTAACAATTTTTAATTTTTTACCATCCTGATCGGTGGATTGGCATAGGATTTCATAATTTTTTCTTAGCGCTTCGGCATTCTCGTCGTTGCCTTCTTCGTAAGCACACACCACCGTTGTTGGGTTAACGAATCGTGCGAGGTCGTCAACGTGGCCATCTGTGTCGTCACCAATGATGCCGCATCTTAACCAGATGATGTGAGTTACGCCCAAGTAGTCTTTTAGGTATTTTTCGATTTTTTCTTTGCCAAGCTGGGCATTCCTGTTCTTGTTAAGCAGACACTGCTCTGTCGTGAGAAGGGTTCCTTTTCCATTAACATCAATAGAGCCGCCTTCCAAAATGATGCCAGGCTCAAAACAATCCAACCTCATTGCTTGATTTATTACTTGCGGAATCTGCGCGTCTTTCAACAGTTCCTCATATTTTTCTCCCCAAGAATTAAAAATCCAACGCACCATCGCCAACTTTTGCTCTCTATTCATAACAAAAATTGGACCATAATCGCGAAACCAAACATCAGCATAATCAAATTCAAAAAAGCGTATTTTCTTCAGATCAATGTTTCTTTTCTCGAACAAACCCGTTATTCTTTGCTTCATATCTGCGTCTTTCACAAAAAGGTTAACGTATTCGTCTCTATGGATTAACTCGATAATTTGAAGAAAGGTTTTCTCAACTTTCTCTACGCCAGTCGTGAAGGTTGTTGGATCATGTGGCCACGCTAACCAGATTGCTTCATGCTTGCTCCATTCAGGGGGCATGCAGTATCCTATTTCACTGGGAGTCTTTTTTGAAAAACAATTTGCGTTGGTCATTATGGTGCCTCAGGTACAACCTTCAATAAGCGAATTATAGGCGTCTGGTCGCCGATTTTTCAGAAAGCCCCATCCTTCTTGGATTTGTTTGTTTTTACTCAGATCCACTTTTACAACTAATACTTCTTCTTTAGTGCTGCTTGCTTCTCCAAGTACTTTTCCAAAGGAGTCACAAACAAATGAGCCACCCCAAAACTTCAGTTGCTCCTCCGTACCTACACGATTTACCGCAGCAACATGAACTCCATTAGCTATGGCGTGGGCACGCTGAACCGTTTTCCAAGCATCATGCCAATCCCCATCAGACGACGTATAACCTTTAACATAACCGATTGCAGTGGGGTAAAAAATGATTTCTGCGCCTTTAAGCGCGTTAATTCTTGCAGCTTCAGGAAACCACTGGTCATAACAGATAAGCACTCCTACGCGAGCATAACTAGTTTTGTGGACGCAAAAGCCTTGGTCGCCGGCTTCAAAATAGTTCTTTTCATAAAACAAGGGGTCTTGCGGTATGTGTATCTTGCGATAGCAACCCGTGATTCTTCCGTCCGAATCAATTATGGCAGCTGAATTGTAATATTTCCCGTTTGAAGCTTTCTCAAATAAAGGTGCAATTATAACAATCTTCTTTTCCTTCGCCAACTTTGAGAAAACTTTTGTAGAATCTCCTGGAATAGTTTCAGCTAATCCGGTAACTTTCTGTTTTTCTTTTTGCGGAAAATATCGTGTTCTATATAATTCCTGAAGGCAAACAATTTGAGCCCCCTTTCCCGCGGCTTCTTCAATTTTTTCTTTGTTTTTATTCATGTTGTCTTCTATGTTTTCTGAAACAGTGGTTTGAATTAGGCCGATGCTGAGCATTTTTGTTTTTTCTTTTGCTTCAATGGGCGCCATTATGTTTCCTTAATTTCAATTAAGTGAGTCCTGGTCGTAATAACTTTTCTGAGTCGAATGGGGTGACAAGACAATTGGCTAAACCAAAATTAAAAATGTTTTCAGTTAGGTGCTGCTCAAGTGCTTACTGAGGTCGGATTCAAAATTATTAATTAGCGTTTGGAGGCTGTCAGTAATTTCTTTTACTTTCTGTTTTGCATCTTGCTTTATTTTTGAAGGTTCAACGATGCTGTATATGTGATAGTATCCGCCGCCTTTTAGTCCTCTTGATTGTTTATTGATGAGACCTGCGCTTACAAGTTTAGCGAGGCATCGATGGGTTGAACTTCTGTCTCTGTCGACTGACTCTGCGATTTTGTCAAGTGTTGCTTCTTCTGTTTTTGCGACTTCGAGGAACACTTCTAGATCGATTGGTTTCAAGTTGTATAGGCAAGTGAGTAAATCTTGACATGTTACGTTTTTTCTTGGTAAGAACTGAATGTTGTCCATGTTCCTTTATGAGGTGTGTCTTGCATATAAGTATTGTGAGGTTTTGACAATACCGTAACATATTTATAATGTCCAGCGATATCCATAAGCCATGGAAACCCAAGAAAACAAATCACAAAGCCTCAACTGTCCATGCGGAGTGCCAGAAGCAGAATGCTGCGGTAACATGTCATGCAAAACCTTAATCGCTAGAATAAAAGCGAAAAAAGTGGCGAACAAATGACCGCCAAAGTGGCAGACATCGTACAAACAAAAAAAGACGTTCAACCAACCGTTGAAGCTGTTAATGAAGAGAAGATAGAAGCTACAAAATCACTACTCTTTTCTGGCAACGCACTGCTTGCTATATGGGTTGCTTTAGGTACTGCATCTTGTTGGTTGATTAGTCCTCTTATTGGATTGGTTTTTCTAGCCTTTTCAGCATTCTCAATTCTAATTATCTTACGAAGACAGTTGTGCAGCAGTTGTTATTGCTGTAAATCTTGTACCAAAGGCTTTGCGAAAATGTCAATGCTGTTTCAAGGTGCTGATCATATTCCTGGAATGGTAAAGGTTCAATGTTGGGAATGGCTGTTTTCACCTACGTAGTCCTAACGATTATTCCAGGAGCATTGCTTGCTAATTCCATGCTCGCACAATTTAGCATGATTAAGCTCGTGCTGCTATTTTGTCTTCTTGCAATCTCTGCCTACAGCATAATTATCCGAATAAAAAATTTGTTTCATTAAATATTCCCAACTGAATGCCGAATGCGCAAACTTTCATCGTTTAAAACAAGTGCCTTCAATTTAGTGACTTCCATGCTGCAAAAGCCTGTCCTATCAACGCCCTTTTCCGCATAAACAATCAAGACACAAACATTGTGGACCCAAAATTTTGTCACGGATGCGGTGACTCTCAAAATGCCTATGTAAAGCCAGAATCTTGAAAAAAAGTTAGCGTTAAGTATATTCGAATTTTTTGCGTAAAAAGTTTCATAAGGCGACCTTATTATAGAGTATCAGCGTGGTCTCAATGACATCCTCAATCTTGGATGATTTGGATAAGCGTATCCTTAAGTCGTTACAATTTAATTGCAGACTCTCGTTTGCAGAGCTTAGCCGTGAACTCAATGTTGCTGAAGCTACGGTTAGATTTCGAGTCAACCGACTGGTACATGACGGAGTCATTACAAGGTTTGCCGCTTTAGTAAATCCAGCTAAAGTTGGTATGAAAGTGAGCGGGGCAATTTTGCTTAAAATTGACCCAGCCTATTTGGAAGAAGCTTGCAAGCAACTGGTATCTTTTAGCGAAACATTGTATCTTTTTCAAAGCACCGGTGAATACGATGTCGTTTCAGTAATTGTTACCCGAGATATGGAGCACTTAAACAACTTAGTTAAGAACACCAAGATGATTCCAGGGATAAAGGATGCAAGGGTTTCAGTGACGACAAGGTTTCTGAAGTTTGACCCAAGCATCATGTTATAGTTTAGCTTTAAGCGATGGTGCGCTCATCTAATCTTTTGTATTGCGGAATCAGCAACAAATTTTCTATCAATCTTAGTTTTCCACAAGATTAATACGTGAAGCAACGTCAATATGGAGAGTTAAAACGCTAAATCCTAAGGATTAAGCAATTACTTCGAACTTTAGGTGAAATTGATGAAGGAGAAAGCAAATCAGAATAACAATAGCCAAGACAGAAGTCTCCCAATAAGTTTAGATCAAACCGACCGAAAAATACTGCAATTGATCCAAGATGACTTCCCCCTTTTACAAGAGCCCTGGCTTGAAATAAGCCACCGCCTCAAAATTAGCGAAGGCGAAGTAATCACACGTTTAAACCGTCTAATCAAAGCAGGTGCCATAGTAAAGATTGGCCCAACATTTGATTCTTCAAAAATCGGCTTAAAGGCTGCTACTTTGGTTGCAATGAGAGTACCAACAAATCAAGTTGATGATATTGCACGTGTTATAAACCAATATGATAATGTTTCCCACAACTACGAACGCGAAGATGAATTCAATATATGGTTTACCCTCGCTGCACCAAGCAGTGAAGAATTAACAAAAACGCTCAATGACATCAAGCAAAAAACAAGCGTCAAAGAACATGACATACTTGACTTACCAACTATCCATCGTTTCAAAATAAACGTACGTTTTCAATTAATTTAAGTTTTTATGGTGATCGAATTTGGATGAAATTGACCAACAACTTTTAGCCCGAATAGAAAAAGGAATTGCTCTTACACCCGAGCCATTCAACGAAATTGCCCGTGAACTCGGAATCACACAAAAAGAGGTTATTGCAAGGTTAACTAAGCTTAAAGAGGAAGGCGTAATTCGGAAATTTGGCGCTTCAATAAAACCTAACAATATTGGTTTTTCCGCAAATGCTCTAGTGGCTTGGAAAGTGCCTACTGACCGCATCCGAGAAATTGGGTCTCAGCTTTCAAATCTATCCGATATTTCGCATTGTTACGAGCGTAAAACCGTCAGTGGAAGGTGGGAGTACAATCTCTACACAGTTATGCATGCGCGAGAACGTCAAAATATTCAAAGTTTAGTTAATCAAATTTCAGCTGGAATGGGCATAAATGATTACAAAATACTCTACAGCACAAGAGACCTGAAAAGAAAAAGACCTTTTCGATACAGCTTAGATACGATTCAATCCGAAGCCTCTACAGCGTCTCCACAAAATCTAACGGAGATGAATAATATTTGATTAACATTTCTAAGCTTTGGTGTGGAATCCCGGGTTCAATGGACCAGCTGCGATATAGTCGCGAAACTCACCAAAAACCAGTCGTGGTTTGGAATACTACCCAGCGTTGTAATCTCCATTGTGTGCATTGCTATTCAAAGTCTGAGAACGAGATATACCCAAACGAGCTTACAACAGATGAAGCTAAAGCTTTTGTAAAAGATATATCAGAATTCAACGTTCCCGTTTTATTGTTTTCAGGCGGAGAACCGTTGCTCAGACATGACCTCTTTGAAGTTGCACGTTCAGCAACCGATGCAGGCATACGAGCAGTATTATCTACTAATGGCACACTCATTACAGAAGATAAAGCAAAGCAGCTAAAAAATGCTGGTTTCTCGTATGTAGGCGTCAGCTTAGATGGAATTGGCGAAACTAACAACAAGTTCAGAGGCAAACCTGAAGCTTTTGAGTTCGCGGTTAAAGGAATAAGGAATTGCCTTAAAGCTGGTGTTAAAACGGGCCTGCGTTTCACTGTAACGAAATACAATTTAAAAGATGTTCCTGCAATCTTCGACTTCATCGAAACCCAAAAGATCCCTCGAGTTTGCTTTTACCACTTAGCATACGCAGGGCGGGGAACTACAATTACAAATGACGACCTTACACATGATGAGACAAGAGTCTTTATGGACTACGTTTTAAAGAAGACAGAGAGCCTTCACAACAAAGGCTTAACCACTGAAATCCTATCCGTAGACAACCATGCTGATGCTCCTTACCTATACCTCAAACTAAAAGAAAAAGATCCCCAAAAGGCTGAAGACGTGCTACGGCTTCTTAAATTGAATGGGGGGAATAGCTCCGGCGCAGGAATAGCATGTGTAGATTTTAACGGTAATGTTCATCCCGACCAATTCTGGCAACATTACTCACTTGGCAACATTAGAACCCGCCATTTCAGCCAAATTTGGATTGACAACTCGGAGCCGTTGCTTCAAAATCTTAGAAACAGAAAAATCCACCTCCACGGAAAATGTGCGGAATGCCAATTTCTCGATATCTGTAACGGTAATCTCAGAGTTCGAGCCGAGGCAGTTTATGAAGATACATGGGCACCTGACCCAGCATGCTACCTAACAAATGAAGAAATAAAAGCCAACTGACAAGGCAAATGAAATGATTGCGGCAGACAAACCTCAACATTCAAAGGCACAAGAAATCGCGCCTAGAGTCATCGCTTGGGAATCGACTAGGGCTTGTAATTTTTCATGTGTCCACTGCAGAGCTAAAGCACAAAAAGAGGCTGATCCAAAACAGCTCACAACTCAAGAAGCCTTTAATTTGGTAGATCAAATTGCTGATTTTTGCAAGCCAGTCTTCATTATCAGCGGCGGTGACCCACTTCGGAGACCAGACATCTTTGAAATTGCATCACACGCTTCCAGTTTAGGGTTGAGAGTGGTTATGTCTCCAAGCGGTAGCAACCTCACCGCTGAAACGTTTGAGAAAATGAAAGCTGCAGGCGTAAAAATGATTTCATTAAGCCTTGACGGCTCTAACTCTAACGTGCATGACAATTTCAGGCAGGTTTCAGGCGCCTTCGATTTGACCATGAAAAACATGAGATTGGCTCGGCAAACCGGTTTTCCATTTCGAGTAAACACAACTGTTACTCAACATAACCTTGGCGATATTTTTAACATTCAGAAGGTTGCGTTGGACATGGGAGCGGCTGAATGGGATGTTTTTATGTTAGTGCCCACCGGACGTGGCAAGATCCAGATGGAAATAACACCTAGCCAATATGAAGAAACACTTCAATCCATCTACAAAGTTAGCCTCGCGTCGCCAATTCCCATTAAAATGACCTGTGCCCCCCAATATACCCGCGTCATCGCTCAACAAAAAGAAGTATCCCCGCCCAATAAGGGCGGATATGGCGGAGGCAGAGGATGTATGGCAGGCAACGGCTTCTGCTTTATCTCTCACATCGGCGAAGTCTTCGGCTGCGGCTTCTTTCCAGTTCAAGCAGGAAATATTAAACAACAGAACTTAAAAGAAATCTACCAGAAGTCACAATTATTTGTTGAGTTGCGTAATCCTGAATCGCTAAAAGGAAAATGCAGCATATGCGAATACAAGATAATATGTGGCGGTTGCCGTGCAAGAGCATTATCAGTTAACAAGGATCACTTCGAAGAGGAACCGTACTGCCCATACCAGCCCGCAAAATAGAGCTGTTATTTTCCGTTTGCTTTTTTAGTTGCTTTCAGCGCATAGTCAAAGAATTTTTCGATCGTTTCATCAGACGTCCATTCTGAACGAATGCTTGTTTTCTTTTCAACCCTGCGCAATTCAGAAAGCAGTGAGCGATTTAAGTCTCTGGCGCTTTCCCCCTTGAACTCGGCAAGAACTTCAAACCTGCCATCGGCTGGGTTTATTGAGCCTCTGTTTCCAATTATTCGTTCTAATACGGGTTTTACGGCTGATGAGTTGGCGCTGTTTATACTAGCGGATACCTTGAATTTTTTCTCAGGCACGAAGGTCAGGTCCAATGTTAACGGTTTGTGTGTCTTTCCGAATGCAATTGCCCACCTGTTGCCCAATTGCATTTCGGCTCTTCATAAATGACGACGGTGACTGCTTCCTTTGGAATTCCCATATCCTCAAAGACTTTAGTTATTCCTTCTACTGTTTTCTTTTTATTCTCAAGGGTCATTCCTTCCCAAACAGAAACTTGAACCACAGGCATGCATTTTTACCTCAATCACATTTTCTTTTCCATTTTATTATATCTTCTCTTGATGAAATTTTTGGCATGTGCAGTGGCAGTAAAATTACCATCACTTATTAGTTATCTATTTTTCAGGTCAATACATTGGTTAGACTTTTGCTGCCTTCAGCCGTAATTTGAATAGTATCCTCAATCTTTACTCCTCCAACGCTTTTCACAGGCAAAATTGAGTGTCCAATAGCCAAAGTCCAGTTTTCTTTTATCTCTAATTGTAAATGATTAAAATAGTGACTTGGATGAGGCCACTCCTCAAACTCTAAACCTACTCCATGCACTGGTCCTGGAATCCAAACATCACCGTAGCCTCTCGCAGTGAAAGCATTAGTGAATGCTTTAGTTACTTCGCCCACTTTCCAGCCAGGTTTTACACTTGCGATAATGCTTTGCTGTGCTTCGCTGTAAGTTTGTATTAATTCACTTTGCTTTTCTGTTGCTGCTCCGCAGACAATTGTTCTAGCGCAGTCTGAAGAGTACATGTCAACCACTGGATGAACGTCAACCACGACGAGGTAGCCGTTTTCAATTTTGCGCCTTGACGTTCCACCATGCAACCAAATAGAATGTGGTCCGCTGTCTACGAACGTGCTGGATCCAAAACGCATTGCACCCGACCGCCTCATGGCATATTCAGCTTCTGCAGCAACCTCAATTTCCGTGACGCCAGACTTAACTGCAGCGATTGCCGCGGTTACACCTTTACTTGCTGCTTCAGCGGCTTTTTTCATAGCTTCAATTTCCTCAAAATCCTTAACATACCTTTGTGGCATCAAGATTTCTTCGTTTTCTATTACTTTCATCTGAGGGTTCGATTTCAGAAACTTGTAAACCAGAAAACCCTGATTCGAGTGGACGCAAAAACCCGCTTTCTTTTCTGAAACGTTATGTTGCTTGACTAGTTGAAAGAAATTTTGCATGAGTTGCGTTGGCGTACGCCAGCCACGGACATCTTTGATTCCGGAAGCTTTCGCTGCGGCTTCTGCTTCTTCGTCAAAAACAATTATTGTCGGTTCCCCTTCTTGAGGAAGAAACAGTCGGGCAACACTTCGCACGTCACCCGTCAAATAATAGTAGTTTTCTCGACTTGTAACTTGAAGCGCTGCATCTTCTTGTTCAACCATTAACTGTTGAGCCTTTTTCCTGCGCATCCCAAAACGATTCATAACTAACCCTACAAATAATTATTTTTTTGGGATCTTATCAATATAGCGTAATTGGCAAACTTTAAATTACCGCTTGTTTTTTAAAATTTAAGGAGAATATGTTTTTCAGCAATCAAATACCCAACAACCTGTCTCTTCCCCTAAGAGAACAATGTTAGGCTTTGCATTTTCTTTGGCAGGAGCTATACTGATTTTAACGCGGGGTCTAGTGCGAATTGTACTGGGAGATGTTATTACTTTTGCTGGGTCCGATGAGGTTCGAAGAAGATTCTTAGCTGGATTGGCATTTAATATTGTTGGTGGAATTGCTGTTGTATTTGCAATTCTCATTATTGTTGGAGCCTACTTAATTTACAGCAGAATGGAAGTCGCAGGAGGCACAATCGTCATAATCTTTTCACTGCTAAGCATCTTTGTCGGCAGCGGATGGTTAATAGGCTTAATTCTTGGAGTAATAGGTGGCATCCTTGCCCTACTCAAAAAATAGCCAAGCAGACCTTACTCCGTTTGTTTAGAAGAAGAGCAGAAATCCGCAATCAACTTACCGAAATAATAAAAAAATTTAAAGAAAAAGGCGCTACCAATCCAGAAAAAGCAATGACACGTGAAGAGCTGGGGTTGCCGCCACGGTTCGAAGAAGCGATGCGTAGACGCTTGGGCAGAAGCGGAATTTTCGTGGAACTTCGGGAAATATTATCTTTCGGAGCGGCTTAAAGATGTTCAAGAAAGAATTTCTTCTTCATGATTTTGATGATAAGATTTTGCACACAAGTTCGTCACTCTTTAAATATAGAAAGCTATCTCCATAATTCAACAAGAACTATAATTCAGGCGTTACTTGGATGGAAAGAAAAGATTACCTCCAAACACCAGTTAAGCACATAAAAATCGACGGAGCATTAACAGTTGATCAGTTGATGCAGCAGTTTAAGGGTTCAGGTTCTCTCGGCGCTGGTCGATTATCTAGCGCATGCGACATTTACGAGAAAATGGTCAGGGACAAAGACTGCACTATCTTCTTGGCTCTTTCAGGTGCAGTTGTTCCTGCAGGTATGCGTACCATCGTTACTGATTTGATAAGGAAAAGACTTGTAGACGTGATTGTCAGTACAGGCGCATGCATGGTTCATGATGCTATCGAAGCCGTTGGTGGTCACCATTACATTGGAGGCTGGGCAGTAAATGACAGTGAACTCTACAAGTATCATCTTTTCAGGATTTACGATATTTTTGTTCCAGAAGAAGATTATGTTAAATTGGACTTTAAACTGTCGGAAATGTATGATGACATTGCGTTAGAGCGTAAAGGTGAAAGTTTAGCGTCTAACGAGTTTAGTTGGGAAATAGGCAAACGGTTAACCGACGAAAACTCCATCCTAAGGGCGGCGTATGAAGAGAATGTTCCAATTTTCCTTCCCGCAGTGCGTGACTCAGAATTTGGTTTCATCCATTGGCTCCATTCATCGCAGGAAAAATCGAAACCTGTCCTTCAGGTTGATGCTTTCAAAGATGTACCCACAATTTGTAACATTTGTGCTAAATCACCCAAAAATGGGATGATAGTAATCGGGGGCGGAGTGCCACGCAACACAATCCAATCATCAGCTTTAGCTTCAAAGAAAGGCTTAGATTACGCCGTAGTAATTACTTTGGATCGACCTGAAACAGGAGGGTTATCCGGCTCAACATTGGAGGAAACGGTAAGTTGGGGAAAAATGAAAGGCCAAGCAGATCATGTGATGGTAATTGGTGAAGCGTTGATGGTTTTTCCATTTGTCGTTGCTTCTGTAACTGAACGATTAGGCAAGAACTTTAAGCGTGCTCCCTTTTTGAAGTTTGAACAACAAAACAAAGGAATTTAAAAAAATGAGCGGCAACAACGGGGAAAAGTATTGCGGCAATTGCGACAGCCACAACTCATACGGTTATCCAACCAAAATTTTCTGCTCTACTCGACACTGGCACAACCAAAACCCAATAGTTGATACACTTTGGCACTGTGATAGCTGGAATAAGGTCAGCCAAGAATGCTATTGTGTCAAGGAAGCGTTAAAGAAGAAAAACGGCGACGAATCGGCGCAACGTTAAAGTTAATAAAAGTGAAGCATGTTTTTGTGGTGATACTGCAGCCCGGTGGTGTAGTGGTCAAGCATAGGGGCCTCTGGAGCCTCTGACGAGAGTCCGAATCTCTCCCGGGCTACTTTGTCCCAGGCGTGAATTCATACTTTTTTGACCTTGACTCTCACAAATTTCTTTGATCATCTGTTGCTTTAAAACAGCTGTTAGTTGTGTCAGTTGGGTTTGTTCGAGTTGGGCTCGGTCTATGACTGTTGTGTTGGATTGGGCTAAAGCTTCTCTGGACATCACTTGATCAGGGGTGAGTCCCCATGCACGAATCATTTCTTTGAGGGCTTCAAGTTTGTTAAGGCGAGTTTTTGGTTTTATACTTAGTCCTGAAGAGATGTAAACGCCGCGGAGATATTCTATGCCTTTCATGCGAATGTCGTGATAAGTGCTGATTGTGTGTCCCATCATGTATTCGATATAATCGGTTTGAATGCTAAGTGAGGCTAGCTGTGTCCGGAAATATTTGCGAGTGCTGTGGGCTCTTAGGTCGTATCGCCTTCCTCGAGGGTTGCTGGTGACTAGTCCTGCTTTTACGTAGAGGTTGTGGACAACTGAGTGAATTCTTCCTGTTGTTATTGGTTTGGCAAGGTTGCTTTGGCCATCGCGTATTAGTGGTGAGTTGTCGTGGATAATTTCTGGTTGTTTTCGTCCTGTTGGGCTGCCTTGTCTTCGTATGTCCAAGTAGGCTTTGAGGTATTCGGCTGCTTCCTGTCCCAGGAATGTGTCGTAGTCGTGGTATTTGCCCTTGGTTATCTCTGATTCTACGTGGACGTGGATTGGGATTATGCCTTTTTCTAGGTCGCGTTTGACATGGCGATATTGCAGCTTTGATAGTGTTCCAATGCGAAATCCGCCTAATGCTAAGAGGGTTATTATTACGCGTTCGCGTAGGTCGGCTAATTCAAGCATTTTTTGGAGTTCTTCTGGTGTT
>Ga0182021_10005687_pt1 | contig 14802 bp, 19 predicted proteins | sample 612E3MmetaG_FD_120493 | JGI IMG/M metagenome (GOLD analysis project Ga0182021, IMG submission 120493) | Permafrost microbial communities from Stordalen Mire, Sweden - 612E3M metaG (Illumina Assembly) | ecosystem: Environmental > Terrestrial > Soil > Wetlands > Permafrost | place: Sweden... | reverse complement strand
ACCCGAAAAACAAATTGCAAAAACACACAAAATGACCGTCGGAATGTTGTAATGTCAAGTTTTATAATTTTCTTTTCGGTTTAGAACAAACCGTGGTTTTATCGACAGTATTTTTCTCGGGTCTACTTTTGTGGTTCGCGGTGCGATCTTCATAATTCTCTTTGGTTGACCATTTCCCAGCCCATTTGACGGCATCATTTTTAATCCAATAGTGTGATTTACACGGAAAACCCCAATTTCCTATTGACGGTCTCAGTGAAATTGATTCACCATCATAGCTGAGTTGCCAACCAGATGGAGACAGTGGAGTAACTACTTCGCAACCACACCCACAACAGCATTTGTGTACTGCGGTTGCGAACTTCATTGACACGTAAACAACCCCATCGTCCAACTTGTCGGGAATGTATTCAACAAATTTATGGGTGAGATGAATGTTATTTTTCATTGCTTATCTTCATTTAGCAGCATGTTACCGTCAATAGTATATGTAGAGTTGTGTTCTTTCTCAAAGTCGAGATAAAAACCGCATAGCTTTTTCCATTTAATGACAGCCATAGCAGCATTTAAGGCATTTAGGTCGGCTATCTGAATGTTTCGGGAATATTCATCGTCTCCGACGTCGGACAAAGGGATTCGATTGTTACAACGTTTTTCTGTGGTGTTTGTGGTCACTCTTAGAATCCCGAGCAATGAATTGTTTACAAGTTGAATACCCATGCCAACGTCTATATATGATTTATCCCATTCATCCAGTCGTTCAATAATGAATTTTTTGCTTTTATTTGTATCGATACAAAGGAAAATAAAGTCCATCTCTTTGAGTTCATTTATGTTTTCTTCGGTTAGGTAGTAATTGTGGCAGATAATACCGCGATGCATTTTAGAATATAGTTCGCCGAAGTATTTAACCTTCAACGGTTTGTCCCTTAATTCATCTATTGAAGGGGTGCTTGGTGACCTGAATGCATTATGCTGTGAGAAAATATCTCCATCGAATAAATGAATCTCTTTAACTGGAGTCTTTGCGAGCAAGTCCAAAACGTAAGAACCTGTTCCTCCCAAACCCACAATGCCTATCTTCCCTAATTGTAGTTTCGCAGTAACTGCATTTATCCCGGCTCTGCTTGATGCCGTATCTATAAATTTAAAAATAGATTCGTCTTCTAAAGGTTCAATAACCGGAAATGTTTTTGCGGTAACTTTGGGATCTATCGAACAAGCTGGACTTGAAATAATTGTGATGTAAGTGGACATTTTGTCGAAGTAGTCTTTATATCCTTCTGATGGTTTATTTGAAAAGGAACGATTAACCACCAAATTGGCCGCTAAGGTCTGATCTTGGATATTATGTTTAAGTTGATTTATTTCTGAACCATCCTTATGACATGGTTGTTCGCCCATAAAATAAACGACATGAGTACCCGGTACAACTGTTACATCTCCCGAAAGGGATAGTTCTGAAACAAGAGTTCCGAATTTTATTTCTTTCTGCGCATTAACATAAGGTATGTTTTTGACCAGCAGATGACCTGACCTGATTTCAATGTCATAACCTTCATCTCTTAAGCGATTTAAATCAGGACTACGATTTATGAGTAAGTGTGACATTAAAAATCATTCCCTCCTTGACTTTAACATTTTCCCCTTTTACCAAACTTCCTTCAGGCTTGTTACCATCGCCTCTACGATAAGTCACGGTAAACATTGAGTTTTCATCAGTCGGAGGATTGTCAAATGCCAAAGCGACAATCTGGTCAAATGATAATTCTTTCGTAGATACCATTTTCTGCCGACCATTAACGATGATTTCGACCGTTTTTCCCTGTGCGACTTCTTTGTTTGAATTTTCCATTTTGTTTTTCCTCACTAATATATTTTTATTTCAGCTTACGTAAGCTGATTATGTTGACATTATAACTAAAAAAATTTAGAAAGTCAACTGTTGATTTGAAGTTACCGCAAACAGTTCTTGTAATCTTATTCGGGCCACAGCTGCATTAACATCAAAAGTATCAACCAACATTTCAATTGCCCGTTCACGGAGGTTTAATTCAATTAAATAGGAGCCAAGCGCACCACGTAATGTCATTACTGGCTTTAATGACTGATAAACCAATTCACGTGGTAGAAGTAGCGCACCGATTGTTGAATTTGCTTGATACTCCCACCATCTTCCGTCATAAGACCGTTCTGATCGTTGCTCAAAAGTGGTGATTTCGTCTCTACAAAGTATTTTCTGCTTTTTAGAATCTATACCATGTTTGAACAGCGCTGGATCCTCTCTCCTATTTGACAATGCAAATAAATAAGAGTGAAAAATTCCATGTCCGACCTCATGAGCTAATGTACTATTTATTCTCCGTTCAGCAACTTTGGTGTTTTCCTCAGTGAGTTTCTTTGAAATCGTAATTGAATTAACACCATGGGCGCCAAACTCAGTGTACCCTAAGGTTCCTTCAGGCAAATCTTCGTAATCCGGTGTCACTCCAAACCTTTTCTCGATATACCTCTCAATTCTAATGGGGCTAGGTGAAGAAGGGAAAAGACCCACAGAATTGAGTTCGATCGAGCATGTTAACTCGATTTCGTCTGTACTGAAGTAAGGCCTCTCTCTAAATGGCCCGGCGGAAGTTTTCAGAATTTTCATTTCTTCTTTTTTTGCTCTGATTTCTTTTCTACGAATTTAATTAATTCTTCTGGACTTATCTTACTGTCAATTATTTGCCTAAAAGCAAACCCATAACCAGGTTCGGCTATTGTTATCCTTCTCAAATCTTTTAAAGGAAGCCGAGTATCAGATGCTTTTAAATCTTCTAAAGAAGTCTCCAGTGCAATAGCCAATGAAACTAGTAGCTTATCCGAAGGCGACCTACGTCCGAGTTCAACATCTGATAGAAACGCGGGAGAAACCTCTACTTTCTTGGCTAATTCGCGCAAAGATAAATCTTTTTTTTCTCTTAATTGTCTTATTTTTTCAGCCAAAGTAATCACAATATTCCCCCTATGCTATATTGTAAGCATACATTGCTTACAATATAATGTCAATGCCAGAACAAACCGATATCAAAGAGATTATTCTAAAGCATCTTTTGGCGAAAATATTTTTATATGGAGTTGCTTTCTTAATATTAAAAAACATAAAAACTTAATTTACACTCAAAACAACATTTTTTACATTTAAAACAACTAGGCCGCTTAGTCCGAAACAAAATAAACTAAAAATAACCGCTCATCGGAACAACGGTTAACAAAAAATCAGATACAAACTGGTTGGGAATTATTAATTATGTGATTGTTTGCCATCCCAAAATTCCAGGCTTAACCGATGATTGACGAAGAACATATGAGAAGTGGTTACTTTTCGTTAAGCGACCACCCCAATGCCGATATTTATTCTTTACAATCGTATGTGGGTATTTCGGTGAAATCGGCCACTTGTTCGGTTTGAAAACGGCCGCCTAATGGCCGGTTTTCAGGTGCCCCCTAACAATGAGTACCACCACTACTCTGAACCCTGTATCTTTCCCGATTCATATCGTTGTATTGAAGTCTTTGTTTTACTTGGAATGGAAGGAACTACAAAACCGATAACCCGAAATAATGCGGCAACTTGTTTTCAGTTAAAAAGAAGTAATCGTCACACTCTATGAGCCTTTTTCATTAAGTCTCTTCACTAATTACTGTTAGATTTGGTTCCCTTTTTACTCCAAGTTCGATTAACTCTTTCCAGACTCTGTCGATATCATCGGAGTTGTTGTTCGCAGTCGCTATAGCTGGCTCGAGGGCAATAACATTCTTGCCCAATTCTAACACTCCCCGACAAAAAGACTGTATACAGTATTCCAATGCAATTCCGCAAGTATAGACCGTAGTTATTTCCTTAGTCCTCAGCAATAACAAAAAAGCCTGATTCTCGAGAGGCGAATATCCTATTTCTCCAGCTTGAACACCAAATTCAACAATAAGCTTTTTTGAAGGCATTGATATTAGTGGTGAAATATCCGCTCCGCTGGTATTCTGTACACAATGGCTCGGCCACGCACCGCCCGTTTCTCTAAATGAAACATGATCTGACGGATGCCAATCCTTAGTAAAGATAATAGGAATCTCCTTTGCTTCAGCCATTCGTATTGCTCTATTTATCGGCATGATTATCTTGTCGGCGTCGTATGCTTTTAAAGACCCAGTAATGAAATCTACTTGCGCATCGACAATCACCAGCACAGCCTTCCCTTCCGATTGACCGTCATTGGGTACCACTGGTTTTTCGGAAGCAGCCTTGTTCATCTCTTCTGGAATTGCCATCATCTTGCCATTTGAATCATGAGCAGCTTTTTTCCGTGCCGGAAAAATGTTTATTCCCTGTCTCTCAAACAACCAATACACAATTGGAGCAGCTGCGATAGCGACGATCGCATTCGGGATAAGGTTCAAAACCAAGGTATGTAGCGGATTTTCCACGATGTTTGTAGGCCAAACCCAATAAATAACGGAGAGGATCACAATTACTAAAACCGCAATTATGCTCAACAAATACATCACTTGTTTTCGATTCATGCTATCTCCCTTGTTCCGAAAAATGCATAAGAGTTCCTCAATCATATTCTCCTTCTTGAAGATGGTTAAGTATGTCTAGTGTTTGACGATCGAGGTTGACCCCATTGTTAGGACAGCAAGGGGGTTAAATCAAGATAGTGTCTTGCTGTATCAATGGTACTTGTTGTTAACGATTCTATCATACCTTTCTCATACTCTTCAAAAAGATTAAAGTAAATACGTCATCCGGCGTCCGATAACCAAATGTCTGGTGGGGACGCACCATATTGTAGAAACGGAAATAATCACTGATTCCTATTCGGGCATCTTTCCCATTCTGATATGCTTTTAAATACACCTCCTTATATCTTCACTGTTCTCCATAATCTCTCAATAAACAGGTTGTCTCTGTAACTTCCTTTGTTGTCCATGATAATCTTGATTCCATGTTGCTCTAAAAGTCAGGTAAGAGCCTTATCGGTGAATTGAGATCCCTGGTCAGTATTAAAAACATCCGGTCTCCCTTTGCTCAACGCCTCTACGAGTGCTTCCACACAGAAATCCGCATCAAGCGTATTTGATAACTGCCACGTCAACACGTACCGGCTGTACCAGTCCATGATGACCAATGCTTGACATTCGTTTGCCTTAGAAGTATTCTAATGTCACTATCTGTTATTATATATTGACCAAAATACTTAAATGAAAGAACTAGAATTAAGGACCATGGCTCCTACATGGTCAAAGAAAATGGCCACCAAAAGAGGCGGTGAACCCAATTGGGAAAATCTATGTATTCTTCATTGTATTTTTAGGGATTACACCTTTAACAATTTTAATGACGACGACAGATCACCATTATATGAATATTTAAGATCGCTGGAGAAACACTATAAGGATTATATACCCGGTGACTCCGTTGAACCAGGAGAGTTAATGGATCAAGTTCTCTTAGAATTTCAAGCCAAAGGGAATAAACTTGGTTTAACAGGAAAAATCATAGAGACAACTAATTTCAATATTTCTCGGGTTATTAGCGACCAATCATTTTACACTCACTGTCTGTCACCAACTTTAAAAAGAGGATATTCTGGCGACGGAGGATTAAACAGATTAGCAAATCACCTTCAAATACCAGAATTCAGGAAATTGATCAGGGAAGGAATGGAGGGAAACGCTCAGGGTAAATATGAATGGGTATTTGTAACCACTTCACAATCATTGACTGGTGTAGACGTAGAGGATATTCTAAGTAAATTGGGGAAAACAATAAAAGGAAATACCGGCTGGATCGAACTTCGATATCCAGACGATTTCTTAAATCATTATTCCTTGAGAATTCCGACCATACTTAGCGTGGGTGCAAATGGATTATTCCGTGCTAAAGTAAAAGACACTGATGATTGGGGGAAGACTGTGTGCATAAGTGACCTAGGAGACGGCTTCCCAGAAGCCGTACACGAAAAATGTCCGGTTAATAACCAATATGACCCCAGATTTTTAGGTAGAACCGAAAAAGCCCATGATTTTAATCAATGGTTTAAATTACTGCAAACGAATAAAACCACTTTTACAAGGAATATCTAATGTCCGAATCATTTTTAGGCGAAATGGGAAATATTAAAGACCTTGAACGAATGGATTCAGCCGAATTGACAAGATGGGTTAGTAGATATTTAAGGACCGGACAATCATCGCCCATTAGGTTATCAGATACAGATAGATCCTCGTGTGAGTTGTTGATAATATTCGTGAGAGACATATTAAATAGCAACCACATGTACTTGGCTGATAGGATTAAAGATAGTCTAGCCGCACTGGCATTAAAAGTATCTCCATACAACTGCGACGATTACAATTATTTTTGGGATATATTAATGGTGGCAAGAAGAGTGAAAGCTATTAGCGTTAATAATGCTTTGAACAATCATCTAAATAAGGGATTGTTTAAACAAAAGTTTGGTCGAGGTCAAGATTTACACTACTGTATTCTCGATACACTGGCTGATCAAGGTATAATCCAATCTGAGTACTATGCTATTGCTATCAGAGATCTCGAAAATATTGATTATGTTGACGCGGCCTTTAAAGTGCTTTATGGTCAAGACCTAAAATGGTGGAAGCTCCATTTTCCTCAAGTTGTTAAAACCATTACAGTTTCTCATCAACCGATAATCCTGCGATTTGTCCTAGAGCAACTCCTAGAAAGTCTAACCTTAAAAGTCTTTATTCGAGAATTGCCAGAGATTCTCCCAGAACTAACTAATAATTTCGGCTGTCGCTTAATTATCGACACTTTGTGCCAACTCTACCCAAATCGAGAGATGGAGATAATCGATTTGTTATATCGTGAATTATTGTTCCAAGAATTTGAAATAGATGTACCCGGTATTAAAGAAGGTCTGAACAAAGGAATAAATGAAGTCGCAACAATTCTAAAAAATGGACTAGTTTTCACCACCATAGACAACCCCTATTTTGTTAAAATGGTTGACTCCCTACAAAGAAGCGGAGAAGTTAAAACTCATTGGCCGGAAAGCTTAGCTGAAGCAAGGTCTGTAATCAGGACTCAGATCAATGTCAATTGATGAAATAAAAAAGGAATTCGGGGTATATTATAAGTCTGTTCAAAGACTACATACCAGTGTGGGCATACTTATCTATGACCTTGAGCTCGCGGAAAACCAAGGTTATACTATACATTTTGCCATCGATTTTGCTGAGCTGTTCGCCTTTGCATATCCACTCGGCACGCATATGCATATCACGGAATTACCTAATGAAGAAACTAAATATGAGGCCCTTACGAGAGAACTCGTTACGCTTAATTTCATTCTTAGCAAAACCAATACCAAAATATTAACAAAATCTACCAGCTTGATTCTTCTACCTTCGTATACACGTGAAATGACCGCTACTCTTACCTTGATAAAAGATGACATCATAACATTGGATCGATTAATTTCTCTTCTCCAAGAAGGTAAGATTGAGGCCTTTTCAAAAAGTAATTCGCATGTTGACCAAGGTATACAGTTAATGATTGACGAGCTTCTAAATCAAACTCGAAATGAAACTAACCAAGAAATAAAAACTCTAAGTAAAGAACAAAAGGATTGGATTTTACAATACATTATGCAACGGTATGATTATATAGTTGCATTTTTGATAATTTCTTCACGATCACGGACAGAATTATTAGATACACTAATGGCCGAAAAGACAATCGTTGCATTGAAACCCTATTTTAAAATTTTTTACGATGAACAATCATATAACGCGATCAACATTGAAAGTTGTCTCAGCGACGATGTAATTAACAGGGATTCGCAGAAATATTACAATTTACTAGAAAGCATTCCCCAGCGCAGAGAACGTGTTTGGCCTAACCGCATTGATGCAGCCGCATGCGCAGTTTTAAGAAACATAAATGATCGACTAAAGGATCGAAAAAGTATATTGCTTTTAATTACACACTCGGCATCTACGATGGCAGCTGTGGATAAGATTGAAATTGAGTCAGAGAAATTGCCTCATGTCAGAATAAGCGGCACAAGGGACTTAGATTATTTCTGGGTATACTATGCGTATCAAGGAAACACCCGTAAAGAGATGCTTAAAAATCTTCGAGACGCGGCTGCGAGACTCGACACCTTTCTTCAGACAGCCAATCAAATACTTAATAACAAGGAAATTACAGACGATGTTCTGAAGTCGGCATCTTCTGTGCTCAATGATATAATTGTTCTTAATAAGCAATATTCTAATATAATGTTAGCAGCCAAAACTGATCAATCTGTGGTTTCATTGTTGAATGGAATAACAAGAGACGTACATAACGAAGTACAATCATATGTAACCGAAGGAATGGCTATCGTTAGAATGGTATCAAAACCAGAATTCAAGAAACTACTAAATGATACCGGGAAACATATTATTCAAGGAGTACAAAGTTTAGAAGATCGACTTGAAACTATTCAAAAGCAACAAACTGGGACCTAAAATACCTGCCATCAAATACTTAAACTATACTTAAACACAGGGTACGTATTATTTCCTTGATAATGAATACCCTTTCCCCTCAATATAGCTATACCTATGGGTATTTCGGTGAAATCGGCCACTTGTTCGGTTGAAAACAGCCAGCTGTGTGGCCTACCTTACTCCGAAAGCTTGGCTTTTTTACTCCGAAATACGCAGTTACGAAAAGAAATAAAGCTAACCGAGGAAAGAGACTATGCTCATATGGTCTTCTATGCATAGAAACGGAATCAAATTAGGGTAATAGTTTAATGCTGTTTTATCCAGACGATCAAATCTTCTTTCAAAAATACCCGTTTTTTACCGATCTTATGCGACTGTAATCCTTCTTTCATCAATTTGTATAGAGTCTGATGACTAATTCCAAGAAAATTCTGGGTTTCAAGAAACGTATAGAATATCCTTTCTGGTTTTTTTGAGTCTTCCTGATTATCCACTCCACCGCTCCTAGTCATATTTAGAGATATTGGTAGAGTGTTAACAATATATTAGGCACTAATAGACAATAATAGATAATAATAGTATAATCCCCTTGCTGAGATATCGGAAAATTCCGGTTCTGATAGCCCTATTTAAACGGGGAGGTTCTACAATGCCTAGTAAACTTAACGAACTTGTAAAAACCATCAACTTCCAATATTGTGCTTATATGGTATTCAGTCGAATAATTAAGGATCAAGGACAAGGATTATTGATACTCTGGGGAGGTAACCCGGGAGACGTAAAAAAAGTGAATAAAAGCTATTTTCTGGACATGGTCGAGGATTTCGAAAAAGGGGTACCTCCGGGGGCAGTAAATATATTGCCAGAGGAGTTACAAGAATTGCTGCAACAACTTGAACCAGATCAATATCAGTGTATCAGGGTTAAAGAAGACTGCATCGTACCGACCGGAGAAAATGTCTACGCTATGCCGCTATCAATCGCGGTGCCCTTAACCATCGCCGGCGCAATACGCCGGGGGGGGACTCAAGGATTCTCGTAAATTAGTAATTATGTGCGATGACCTTCAAGAATTTATGAAACACAATTTACGAGCCAATGAGCAATATCTACGCGACCTGGCGCTTTGGCTGGATCGTCAAACTCATGTAACATTCCTGGGCACTTCCCGTCTCACCTGGGATGCCCAAGATAAGCTAATGTATGACCAGTCTACCGGTAATCATGTTTTACAGTTGGGGTGGGACTAAACATCACGTATCAGAGGTTATATGAATCAACTCAATTTTAGCTGGTTAATTCCCGACAAAGTGGCGGGACATAGCGCGCCGCTTTCCGAAGAAGACCTTGTCAACCTGAAGCAGAATGGTATTAAGGCGCTGGTACGCATGGCAGAATCAGATAAGATCCGTGTTACAGAAACTCAGATAATGCGATTAGGATTTACCGATTGTCATATGCCGGTACCAGATTTCACTGCTCCGAACAAAGACCAATTAGACATTATGATTGGCTTCATGAAAACGTCTATTTCAGTGGGACGGCCGGTGGGTGTCTCCTGCGGCGCAGGTCTTGGTAGAACCGGTGTGGTGCTGGGTTGTTTTCTTGCCAGTCTGGAATATAACGCCCAGAAAGCTATCAGCGAAGTCAGGGCAAAGAGACCGGGTTCAATTGAAACAGAGGCTCAGGAAGAAGCTATAAAGACATATGCGAAGCAGATAAGGAAAGCATAAAGGTCTTTACGTAAAGTTGGTCAGAGTTTTGGTCAAGACGGTCAAATTGGTCATGTAGTTGGTCAATTGCACTATGTTTTCAGTCAAATTAATCAAACGGAGTCGAAAAATGGGCGGACTAAACGATAGTATTCACTCAATTTCAACATATGTATTGAAATTGAAATATCTTTATAACGGAAATAGTTTATACCGCGAGTGAACTATTATCGGCTTCGTCTTGACCGGATTTAACATTTCACCAAGTCTCGAGTGCTTTCTGATATTTTCGCCCGCATTTTATTGCGGCTGAACTTCGTTCTTTTTGATTAGTGCATCGACCTCTGAAAATTTTTCAGTTGTACCCGTGGCATTATTGATAATGAAATTAAAAATATTTTCATCTCTTGCCACCGGTTTGACATTCGGATGCACTGGATATATCATCAGTGTCAAGATTCAGAGGAACGAGATAGACTCATTATGAGTTGATATGGGAAATCTCATTTAGACTATGGATAAAAAACAAACTCCGCAAAGCAAACATCGGACATCTTCAAATGAAAAATTATTGGCCCTACCAGGTATCAACGAAGCAATCGAGACTGTAAAACAATTTGCACAGATACACTCAGTTGATGAAGCCATCGAAATCGGTGGAGAAGGGGAGTTTGGGGAAAAAGCTCGTCAACTTATAAACAACTCTACGCTTGAGAGTTTGGACGACTTTTTGAAACTGGAAGATGTGGGCATGTACATCGATAATATCTTTGACGAGTGGTTGGAGATAATGGCTATAGAGGCCGGGCCAAAAATAGCCGAGCTATGGGGCTTATCTGAAGCTGCTGGCAGATATCTGTCGAAGGATATATACTGGGGAGAAAACTTATTGCGGCAAGATGAGATTAATTTCTCGCCGATATTGCTATTGAGCATAGACGTACAAAAATTTAATAGCATGAAGGAGCACAATCACGAATTCGGAAGAAAAGGTGTTATTATAGCTTCCACAGAACAAATCATAAAGGGGCATATTTACCTCGATGTCACTGAACTCCCTTACCAATCACTCCGGTCTGCATATGCAGGCATCAATCTTTGCCGTAAATACATGGGGATCATAAAGAAAGACATTCAAGCAGGGGCACCAAGTACAATTGACAGTGAAAAAGCAATGGAGGTTGTCTACTTAAAGAACGAAGGCAAATCCAGTAAGAGTATAGCAGAAAAGCTTGGCTTCAAGATTTATTTTGAAGATAACCTAAGCGGCTCTTATCCCCTGTTGCATAAATATTATAAGCTCGGCGTTGAGTTACAGGATAAACTAGTCAAACTAGAGAAGTTTCTCTCAAATGTCCGCCCGGGGACAGTCCTTAGAGGATAAAAGACGCGGAATTGTGGCTTAATTCCGTGTCTTAGATATTCTTTTTAACCTGTGAAAAAATTACCCTTAGGTACATCTAAGGGTAATTTTTTTTGGAGGTAGTCGCAAACCTGAATACTTTCTGTTCGGGAGGCAGGGAAACTTGGTAGGTTGGCTGTCTTATACAAAGTAGCAGCGATCATTTCGCTGGAATCGACAAGTTGAAACAAAAAGTTATAAGTAGCCGTAATCCCAAGATAGCTGATATAAAGGAAAACAAGGTAAAGCTTACGCTCCCTTTAAATGGATGGATGATGATTTATGAATGAAACGAAAATAGAAATCCTGAAATGTATTTCCGGTGGCGATTGGTGGACCACACCCCGGGTTGCCAATTGGTGCGGACTGAAGCTTACAAATGTTTCCGAACTCCTTCGTCGGTACCGGAGTCAAGGCCTGGTTACTCGTGAACGAAATTACCAGGTCCCACGCGGGTACTTATATAGGATAACAAATGTCGGCATTGATCGTCTGCAATTTTTTAATTCCGAGGTCGCGCTTACAAGTTCATCGATGGCCGAACATATCGGCTTGAGTGGCGAGAAAAAACAAATATTTGAACAATGGATATCGACTAAATTAGGGGGTAACGTATATGGAAAAAATTGATGAGATTTTGGAAGAAGAGGGTTTGGACAAGGATAATCTCGAAGCTGCGCTGGAATTGGCCCGACTGGCCGGGGAAGAAATCGGACTCTGTTGTGCAGAATTGGGCCAATTCGCCTGGGCGTGCTATCAAAAATTGGCGGCTGAAGAATGAAACAAATAAACGAAGAAAATCTAGATATTGCCCTTGTGATTGGTTCCGTCGTTTGTCGAGAGTTGGGCATATGCTGCGAGAAACGGGGACGTATCATTTTTCAAATATATGAAAAACTTGAGGAGTTAAAATCGGCAAATCCAGTCACAACCGAAGTCGCGGATATTTCAGATTCAAGCCAAGTTGAAGAGAAATCATCAGATTTTTCAGACCTTACGAATTAAACCTTCGAGATATTTTCTAGCATATTAGATTTGGATGTGTTTTGGACGAAGTGATAAAAATGGTTGTAACGGAAATAAATAATACTTTAACCGCACCGTCGCCGTCGTCGCAGAAAAAGGCTCGACCAACCATGTTAAATGAGCTCATAAACCGTTATGCTTCCGATAACGAAGCGGAGGGGAAAAGTCCGAGGACAATAATTTATTATTCTGACCCGCAGTCAAAGTAGTAGTGAGCGGTCAAATCAGTCAAATGATTAAAAGCGGCGGGGAGAGTTTTAGTCAAGTATGTCCGGAGCCAGCTTTGGGTTCCGGCAAAATATAAACTTGTTAGGAGATACAACATGGATCCAATACCATACGAGAAGAAACTGGAGGTATGCCAGTACTATATCCTCGGCCTTACTTATGCTGCGATAGAGAAGAATACCGGAGTATCGCATGGCACTGTAGTTAACTGTATCAAGGAACTGGAGGCAGGCCACCTGGTCATCACGGGAGTGGCTGCTGATGAGGTACAGCACCTTCACCAGTTATCAATTGCCCTGGCGAAGAAAAATCTTGAGCCGTCTAAAGCTCTGCTCGGAATCGCTCTGTTCGAAAAGTTTAAGGAAATGGGAATTGATCTCTCTAAGGTGGAGTATTGGGCCAAACTAGTAGAGTTATTCTCAACCGCAAACTTCCCGGCAAAGGAGTTCTTCGAAGCAGCCCTGAGACTGCATCAACTTGAAGTAACAGAAGGGAAGTCTTTTGAAGTTCTAACCGGTGAACATGTCGGCATGAAGCAACAGGCCGGCGCTCTTAAAATAGAAATCGATACTTTGACTCAGAAAAGGGACGACCTCAATGGCAAAATAAAATCTCTTACTCCGGAATTGATTACTCTGGAAAATAAGAAAAAAGAAATTAATGAATCAGTTGAATTACAGTCCAAAAAACTCAAAGAGGCTAATGATAAAGTAGACGGTGCGTATAAAATATTTAACCAAACGGAGAAGGATGTTGAGATTCTCCAAAACCAGAAAATCAAATTGGGCGCGGAAGTAAATGGCAAAGAGCAGGCGATAAAAAAGCTTAAGGAGTTGAATTTCCACGAGGAAGACTTGCTGCGCTTGATAAATACGATAGAACTTATGGCTAAGAAGGGTGCGGTTAGTCCGGCACAGGTCAAAGCCCAGTTCTTTTCCGCCCTGAACCTGTTCGGTGATTTCGAGGGACTGGAAAAAGCTATGAAGGAAGAATCGGAAACGTTGCTGGAGATGATGAAGCAGAAATCGTTATTGGCCGGTACAATAATAGACCTCGAAAGCCGGAAGGAAGTGCTTAACAGTGAGGTTTCCAGCGCTGCCGCCGCGGGGGCAGAGCAGATACGGGTCGCCTCAAAAGAAACAGTTTCGGTAATTCGGCAGGAAGCGGATGTTATTAAGAAAGATCTGAATGCGCTTCTTGAAGAAGCCATAATCGCCGGCATAACGGTCGGCGAGATGAAGGTATTACAGGATAATGGTGAGGAGTCCGGAAAAGAACTTGAGAAAATTGTCAATGAGGTTAAACTTCGTATTGGAGAAAGAAAATGAAGAAAGTCGGCTGGGAGAAAAGGGTAAACGACTTAAGACAAGAAGTTAACTGGATTAAAGACTGCGCCGGTAAAACCTCCAATAATTTTAAAGGACTGCAGAGACAGGCTGAATGTTGTAAGGTGAGGTTTCTAACCTATGAGCTCGATAAAAAGTGCAGATCCTTAACCCGTAGCAGAGGCGTTGTCTCTGTTGTCGAAAATGGGAATGGGCTAGCGGCCACTTTGGGTATCGCCGGGATTGCATCTATTCTCGCTGGTATGATTACAAAAGATGGGCTCACCGCGGCCAATGCTGGTCTATCTGGCTTTAATGGAGCCCTACAGGGGTTGGGGAAAACTGATTGGGCGATCTGTCTGGATGGAGGATTAGAAATCCTGCCCAGGGATAAAATCACAGCAGGTCGGGTCTGGTTTACATGGGATAGCGTTATGACAGCTCTCAATGAACTAGAACAGACGGCTCAAAATGGAGCTCATCTGGGAAATCTTGATAAAGTTATTTTTGAGGTTCGAAAGAGCAAGAAACTTGTAGCTATTAATGCGATCAAATAGAATAACACAAAAACGGGGGGCCTTTTTGTTTT
>Ga0182021_10005686_pt1 | contig 14805 bp, 10 predicted proteins | sample 612E3MmetaG_FD_120493 | JGI IMG/M metagenome (GOLD analysis project Ga0182021, IMG submission 120493) | Permafrost microbial communities from Stordalen Mire, Sweden - 612E3M metaG (Illumina Assembly) | ecosystem: Environmental > Terrestrial > Soil > Wetlands > Permafrost | place: Sweden... | reverse complement strand
TATGCTTAGATTTAAATCCGTGAAACCCATAAACCCCTCCCACAACAAACCAAAAAGAGGCATCTATAATGGTTGAAAAGAGTTTCCCAGCAGACGCTTATGCACTTCCATTCTTCAAACAAGAAGGCTTCATAAGAAAACATTGTCCAAAATGTGGCGAATATTTCTGGACACAGAACGCAGATCAGGACACTTGCGGTGAATCTGGCTCAGATGAGTGTGGATGCTACACCTTCCTGGGAAAACCTGCAACAACCAAAAAATTCAGCCTCCCGGAGATGCGAGAAGCATTTCTATCTTTTTTTGAAAAGAATGGCCACACGCGGATTAAGCCCTATCCAGTTGTGGCCCGTTGGAGAAAGGACATTTACTTAACTCATGCAAGCATCATCGATTTTCAGCCTTATGTTACTGAGGGTATAGCGCCGCCTCCAGCTAACCCGCTGGTGATTTCGCAACCATGCATCAGATTAACTGATATATCCAACACTGGACCCACATTCGGGCGGCACTTAACCATCTTTGAGATGGGCGGAGCTCATGCCTTCAACTATCCAGACAAAGAAGTCTACTGGAAAGACGACACGGTCCGATTTCACCATCGCTTTGCCACCGAATGCCTCGGCATAAAATCTGAAGAAGTAATCTACAAAGAGGGCGTTTGGGTTGGCGGAGGAAACGCTGGTCCAGACGTGGAATGCATCTGCCGCGGCCTCGAAGTTGGAACATTGGTCTTCATGCAGTACAAGGTTGTCGGCGACGACTTTGTCGAACTGCCCATCCGCACCGTAGATACAGGGTATGGCATTGACCGTTTTACGTGGATAAGTCAGGGTGTTCCAAGCCTCTTCCAAGCCATCTACGGCAACTTACTTGATAAAGTCATGTCTATGGCGGGAATAACCAACATCGACAACGAATTCCTGATGCGCGTCGCCAAATATTCAGGATTAGTTAGCGTTGACAAACGCGCAAACCGAATGGTCGCCAGAAAACGTGTTTCTGAACTTACGGGCATTGACTTGCCAACGCTGGAGAAAGTTCTTGTTCCAATCGAGAACGCGTGGGCTGTCACCGACCACACCAAAACCCTAAGCTTCATGCTATCAGAAGGCGTTGTGCCATCCAACATTCAAGAAGGCTACCTAGCAAGGCTGCTTTTCCGCAGGGTCTACCGCCTAATGCGTTCATTAAACATGGAACCCGCCAATCTCTACGACATAATCGACATGCAGGCGGATTACTGGGGCCCAGACTTCCCACGCATTAAACAAATGCAAAATGAAATCATTGAAATGCTCAAAGTCGAAGAAGACAAATTTGTGGAAACCCTCAAACGCGGTGAAGGCATGGTTAAACGCATTGCTGCTGACCTCAAAACCAAGGGCACAGGCAAACTTCCCATGGATACCCTCACGGAACTGTACGATTCACATGGGCTTCCTCCAGAAATCGTTAAGCAAGCCGCCGAAAAAGAAGGTGTCGAGGTTGAGGTTCCTGAGAACTTTTATGCATTAATCGCTAACCGCCATATGCAGGCTCCAAAACCTGTGGAGGAGGAAGAGACACAAGCCGAGCAGACGATTCAAAAGGTGGCTGAGCAACTACCCGCAACTGAGCAGCTTTACTATTCAGACGTTTACCAGAAAGAATTTGATGCTAAAGTCCTCAAAATAATCAACGACACCTACGTTGTACTGGATAAGACATGTTTGTACCCTGAAGGCGGTGGTCAACCGACCGACCAAGGCTGGCTAAGAAGCGGCAACACCACGTTTGATGTGGTTGATGTCCAGAAAATCGGCAAAGTTATCGTTCACAAACTCAAAGAGCCCGCTATATTCAATGAAGGCAGCATCATCCACGGTACAGTTGATTGGGATAGACGATATTCTTTAATGAAAGCCCACACCGTAACTCACCTCATCAACGGAGCCGCAAGGCGCGTTTTGGGCGAGCACGTTTGGCAATCAGGCACCCAAAAAGGCTTAGAAACCTCTCGCCTCGATATCTCACACTACCGCAGACTAACCCAAGAAGAAATCCACCAAATCGAAACCCTCGCAAACCAAGCCATCAGCGCAAACATGAAAGTAGAAACCACCTGGTTGCCACGCAATGAAGCAGAATCCCGTTACGGCTTCAGGTTGTACCAGGGCGGAGCGGTTCCTGGCAAGGACATCCGAGTCGTAAAAACAGGCGATTGGGATGTCGAAGCCTGTGCAGGTACACACCTTGGAAACACCGGCGAAGTGGGCTTTGTAAAAATCGTCTACACTGAACGCGTTCAAGACGGAGTAGAACGGTTAGGCTACGCTGTGGGGCTCAAAGCATTAAAGGCAGTTCAGGACCAGGAGAGTTTACTGTGGAAAGTCTCTGAAGCCCTTACATCACCCATAGATAAACTCGACAAAACCGCAGAAAAAATCGTCAAAGAACTCAAAGAAGTAACTGCTGAAAAACGCAAACTAATCAAAGAACTCGCAGCCAAAGAAAGCACAGTTGGCCAAACACAAAGTTGCGAAGCAGCTACAGAAATCAACGGTGTTACCATTGTTAAACGAGATTTTGGCGAAGTAATTGATTCCGACCGAATGCTACGGACAGGAAGCGAAATCATAAAACGAAACGAAGCAACTGTCATCCTCTTCTATGGCTCAGACGGCAAAACATGCAAGCTCATGGTCATGGCTGGAGAAACCGCCGTGCAGAAAGGCATCCACGCTGGAGCCATCGTGAAGGAGGCGGCACCGATTTTTGGCGGCGGAGGCGGTGGAAGACCAAACTTTGCGCAGGGCGGCGGCACAAAACCTGACAAACTGGCGAATGCGGTGCAGGCGGCTGAAGAAGCGGTCAATAAACAGCTAAGACAATAATGGGCCCTTCTCTTATTTGCGGACAAAGGTTTGCTGCCATAGGCATCCTTTTTTATAACCCTCATCATAAAACGGTTAATTTAACGAGGTTAAATGCCATATGGACGCCTTCAAAGTAACAATTATCGTAGTCCTACTCTTATCTCTGGGCGTTTTAGGAACAATATTCTACATAGCTCAAGATGCTATAAATAACACTAAAATCCCAGATGTCCAAACCGGCTGGGTAATTTCAAAAACCCCCATATCTGACAAGCCATTTGCAAATTATACCGTTAACATCTCAGATAACAGGGCATTCTACATCTCTAATAACACGGCGCTCTACGACGGCATCTTAGTAAACCAAACTTATGTGTTCAACTGCCGTATAGACTTCAACAACAAAATAACACTTATCGATAATGCAACCCTGGCACATAACCCATAGATTTGCCTACCTGCCGGCAATAGATAAAGAAAAATTTTCCATTGTTAACTTGGTTCTTTAAATTCGATTTTTAAACGAAATTATGAAGGGTAATGTAGCAAGATTTACGCTCTTCCATCAATATCTCGTTTAAATTCTTTCCAGAAAATTTATAAGCAACCATGCACAGGTGTGCTTAAGGTGAAGCGGTGCAAAAGGCACCAAACGCTGGTGAACATATGCGTAGAAGCTTAACAGTAACGCCGGAAAACGACAAAAAAATCCTGCTCACGAAAGGGCGCTTCCTAACGGGAGATGCGCCTCTAGACATAGATTATACCACTATGGTCAACATATTCATTGAATTAGGTCACAAACTAATGACCACCGCCTGGAATGAAAGCACAAAACCCACAGTTTGCATAGATAAAAACGAAATAGTTGAATCCTTCAAAAAACATGCCTTCAGTAACGAACTTAAAGAAGAATCAGTCGGAGACCAAGTCGCCGAAATCATCTTCAAAAAACTAGTTGAACAAGCTGGCCTAGCTCAAGGCGGCCAAATTAGCCAAAGCCAAACCCCTGCTCTTCCACCCCAAGAAACAGACGTATCAAAAACTAAAAAACCAAAATACATCAGTTAAGGAGAAAAAGCCATGTCCCTTCAAAAAAATGCTCCAATGTCAGGATATTTCCCCGCAATAACAACCCACAGCAAATTGCATCCACTGATTGCGTTTATTAGTTTGGTTTCGTCTAGCAAGAGGAGGACATGTTAATGGTTGATGCGCAAAAGCCTCAGCCAGTTAATTTTGAGGCGCTTTTGGAATCTGAGCAGAAGCGTTCCGAAGATTATCTGACTAGGCTAAGATATTTGCAGGCAGATTTCGAGAATCAAAAGAAACGTTTCGAAAGAGAAGCGGAGCAAATTAAAAACTATAGCAACGAACGCATTATTATTTCGCTGTTGGATGTAGTGGATGAGTTAGAGTTGGCAGTTAAAAACGGAGAAATCTCCACCTCTCCCGAATCCCTGATCGAGGGAGTTGAATTGACGTTGAAGAAGCTCAGAAAGGTTCTTGAGCAAGAAGGCGTTACACCAATAGAGAGCCCAGAGGGCAAAATTTTTGATCCAGCTCGCCACAACGCCGTCGTCACCGAAGAAAAAGAAGATGTGCCCGAGTGCACGGTTCTAGAAGAAATCAGGAAAGGCTACATGATGCGTGGCAAAGTTATACGGCCAACTATCGTCAAAGTGGCTGTAAAGTCAACAAAAAAAGAAAATGAAAGTAACCAAAATTCGGAGGAAAAAAAATAAATGAGTAATCCAAAAACAAATGAAAAAGTGTTAGGTATCGATTTGGGAACAACCAATTCAGCAGCCGCTATATATGAAGGCGGACATGCAACGGTTATTCCAAGCGCAGAAGGACCCACAATGGCGGGTAAGATGTTTCCGTCAGTGGTTGCCTTTACAAAAGACGGTCAACTTTTGGTAGGTGAGTCGGCAAAACGTCAAGCAACTACCAACGCGGAAGGTACAGTCTTCGAAATCAAGCGTAAGATGGGCACAGACTACAAAGTCAACATCTATGGCAAAGAATACACTCCACAGCAGATCTCAGCGTTCATATTGCAGAAGATTAAGAAGGACGCAGAAATCTACCTTGGCGGCTCGATCAGCAAAGCAGTCATTACTGTTCCAGCTCACTTCAACGACAACCAGCGACAGGCTACTAAAGATGCTGGCGAAATTGCAGGTTTCCAAGTCATGCGAATCATAAACGAACCCACCGCAGCATGCCTTGCATACGGTATTGACAAACTTCAGAATGAAATGAAAATTCTCGTGTTCAGCTTCGGCGGCGGAACCCACGACGTAACACTCATGGACTTTGGCAAAGGAGTCTTCCAAGTACTCAGCACAAGCGGAGACACCCAGCTGGGAGGAACAGACGTTGACAAAGCAGTCGTAGACTACATCCTAGAAGAATTTAAACGGCAAAACGGAATGGACATTTCAGCCGATAGGATGGCTATGGCACGGTTAAAAGAAGCCTCGGAAAAAGCCAAAATCGAGCTGTCAACACTCATGAGCACCGACATCGACCTACCATTCTTAACAGCAGACGCTTCAGGACCAAAACACCTACGCTTAACGTTGACACGGACAAAGCTTGAATCTCTCGCCCAACCAATTGTCGAACGCACAAGACCCACACTACTCAAAGCCCTCGAAGACGCCAAGCTAACTCCCCAGGGAATCGACAAAATCATCCTCATCGGAGGTATGACCAGAATGCCCCTCGTACAACGCTTCGTTGAACAAATCCTGGGCAAAGCACCTGAACGCGGAATTGACCCCATGGAAAGCGTCGCAATCGGCGCAGCCATTCAAGGCGGAGTTGTTTCAGGCGAAGTCACCGACCTACTACTCCTAGACGTTACACCATTAACACTAGGCCTCGAAACTATGGGTGGAGTATTCACTAAAGTCATGGAGAAAAACACAACTATCCCCACCAAACGCAGCCAAGTTTTCACAACAGCCGCAGACTTTCAAACCGCAGTCACCATCCACGTCTTGCAAGGAGAACGACCAATGGCAGCCAACAACGTATCATTGGGTGAATTCAACCTCGTCGATTTACCACCAGCGCCTCGCGGAGTTCCGCAAATCGAAGTAACCTTTGACATAGACGCGAACGGCATCCTAAACGTAACCGCCAAAGATCGCGCCACAGGCAAACAGTCGAAAATCACCATATCAGCATCTACGAAGCTATCGAAAGAAGAGAAGGAACGGCTAATCAAAGACGCCGAACAATTTGCTGACCAAGATCGCAAAACTAAAGAAGACGCAGAAACTCGCAACAACGCCGACAGCCTCGTATACACTGCGGAGCGAACCAAAACTGATCTTGCAGGAAAACTCTCACCCGAGGAAACAGGCAAAATCGACTCAGCCGTAACAGAACTCAAAAATGCATTAGCAAGCAACGATATGGTGCAAGTCAAAGCCAAAACCGATGCACTTCAGAAGGTTTTGCAAGAAGTCGGAACCAAGGTGTACCAGCAGGCAGCAGCTGAAGCAGCAAAGCAGCAGGGTCAAGCTGGACCAGAACAAAGCGGTCCACAACCAAACATGGGCCAAGAAACACCACCAAGCGGCGGACCAGAACCAGGTCCTGAAGGCGAACACGTCGTCGACTCAGAAGACTACAAAGTAAAGTAGCCCTGCCCCAAATCATACTTTTTTCCTTCCTTTTTATCTTTCAATCTCGTCTGATTATCGGTTGTTACAAACTAGACTTTTTTTAACTCGGCACGAGGCTTCGCAGCAAATAGCAAAAATTACACGTGCCGCTGCCAAAGTTTATCCAACTAATCCGAATAGAATTTTACCTCTCTATTGGAAAAATGTTATAAGTATTAACCGCTGACTGAGGGTTCACAAAAAGGAAAGAGAAATGAACATGATAAAATCTAAAAACAAAAAATTTACTTCTTTGATCGCTTTGATTCTGATGCTATCAATGATTACTCCAATCGTACTATTGCCTCAAGTCGATGCAGCCGTTACCACTTACAACTCCTACGTCTACGTTTCAGCTAGCACCAAAGTTATCGGTGTTGGCCAATCGGTTTTGTTTGTCGCTTGGACCGCCGATGTACCTCCAGACATTGGAGAAACAGTCGGCACAGTTACAAGTCCGACTGGTCGAGCTGGCTGGACAGGTATGCAGATTAACCTGACAAAGCCAAATGGCGAATCAGCAGTTCTTGACATGCCATACAGTGACCCAGTCGGTGCCAACTACATCTCCTACACGCCTGACGCAACTGGCACATATTACATTCAAGCTAAATTCCCCGAAACATGGAAAAACACAACTACTACACAAGCGCACTATCTTGCTGCAGTCAGCCCAGTAGACAGCCTTACCGTTCAGCAAGACCCCGTACCACTATGGACTGAGACACCTCTGCCAGACAGTTATTGGACTCGTCCAATTAACAGTGCAGACAGAGACTGGTCGGTTCTCGCAGGTGACTGGCTTGCTGGCGCCAGCGGTGGAGGCGGTGCAAGCATAAATACGCCATTCCTAAGACAACAAGGCACCTACGGCGGCGTCACACAGCAATTGGTCAACTGCTATGGTCCAACAAGCGCTCATGTACTATGGACAAAACCATACTATATGGGTGGAATCATGGATGGCAGCTACGATGATATAGGCTACCAAACAGCTCACTACCAAGGTTTAGGCTGGAGCGGCAACATTATCATGCAGGGAAAAATCTACTATGCTCCACGCGTAACTGACCACACGACAAATGGCTACACCGTTGTCGACTTGTATACCGGTCAAACACTGTACGAAACAAACAACACTAAACCTGCGTTCGGTCAAATATACAACTATGAATCGCCTAATCAACACGGAGGCTTTGCATACTTATGGAGAACTACTGGTCAAACCGTAGCTAATCCAGGCGGCGTAAACGGCACGGTTTGGACAGCGATTGACCCAATGACCGGTCAAACTGTATACCAAATCGCTAACGTATCTGCAACAGGTACCCAAGTATACGGCAAAGACGGAAGCATATGCTACTACAACCTCGTTAACAAAGGAACAGCCTCAGCACCAAACTATTATTTGACCCTATGGAACAGCTCTGCAATACCCTCTGAATTACTCGGCGACTCCGGGACTAACTATTGGCAATGGAGACCAGCCACAGGCGGCAGAGGTCAACTACTCGGCGGGCTATACGTTCATGATGGAACCTACGCATACTCTTTAAACGCATCCATACCCTCTGTAATCAACACTCCCAATGCACTGCTAAACGAAACAGGCACAATCCGCTGCATACGTGAAGGCGACTATATGATTGTCGGAACAGCTGGAAGAAACGATGAAAGAGGCAACGTTCAAGGTATGCTAATGGGCATTAACCTCAACCCAGCCCAAACCATCGGCAAACAACTATGGAAGATAAACTTTGATGAACCCTATTCACCAACAACAGCGAACGCCACCAACACACTGATTGAAGTGTTTCCAGAATCAAACACATTCGTCTGCGGAATGGTCGGCATGCAAGGCGGTACGAAGACTCTCGTATACTATGGCTATGACTTGACAACTGGAAAACAAATATGGCAAACTGACCCTATGCAACAATTCGACTACTACAATAGCCGACTTGACACCTACAAAGGCCTGTTGTTCCTCGACGAAGGTTATGGCGGAGTAATCGAAGCCTATAACCTAACCACAGGAAAACAAGCTTGGAACTACACTGCTCAGAACTTTGACTTAGAATCTCCTTATGGCAACTATCCACTGGGCATTTCATGCATAGCTGACGAAAACGGCTTGATTTACTTGACGGGCAGCGAGCACTCACCCACTCAACCACTGTGGCGTGGACCGAACCTACGCTGTATCAACGCAACTGACGGAACTGAAGTTTGGTCAACACTATTCTGGGGAGCTAACATGGGACCCACTGATCCCAGCAACGTAGCACTGTCGGACGGCATCTTAGTAGGTCTTAACTTCTTCGACAATGAACTCTATGCTTTCGGCAAAGGTCCAAGTGCAACTACAGTCTCTGCACCACAGTCATCAGCAATAGTCGGCTCAGTTCTTACAATCACTGGTACGGTCACTGATCAAACCTCTAGTGGCAGACGTAACAGCAATGATCTCTATGACTTCACCCTCAAAGGCACTCCAGCAATATCTGACGCAAGCATGAAACCTTGGATGGAATACCTATTCCAGCAGCAAGCGAAACCTACTAACGCAACAGGAGTTCCAGTATCATTACATGCTATTGACCCCAACGGTAACTACATCCCCATCGGCGATGTCACAAGCGATATGACCGGTGCATACGGTTGCGCATTTACTCCACAGGTTCCAGGTACCTACCAGATCGTCGCCACCTTTGCAGGCTCTAATGCCTACGGTCCATCATCTGCACAAACATACATGGCAGTAGGTGAACCAGCAACTACATCTATACCAACACCAACAACGCAAGCTCAATCCGTCGCTGACGCATACTTTATTCCCGCAATCGCAGGATTATTCGTCTTAGTCATTGTAGTCCTGGCGCTAGTAGCGCTTTCGATTGTAAGAAAGCGGTAATAAGAACAACAACCAGAACAATTTTCCCTTTATTTTTTGTTTAAATCATCAGGGATTATTTTTAATGCCGACTTGTGCAGAAGCAGCAGTAACATTCAACTCAGCAGCAACTGAACAGGCAGCTTGACCTCCTTGGATTTCAGACTTATAAGGATGCAGAAGAATCGCAATCATCATTGCCGCAGCGGTAACAACCATTTCTTATGAGAAAAAACATAAATCAATATCTTGTTTTTTTAGATGGTTTTTTTAAGCTTTAAATGAAGTTAGCAAACATGCGAAGGCTGGGTGTTTGCACCCAAAAAAGGGGTTAATAGTTTTCTACATAGACTTCAAAGTACGCTTTAGGGTGGTTGCATGTTGGGCACATATCTGGTGCATTGGGTCCTTCGATGACTAAGCCGCAATTTCTGCATTTCCACTTTACAGGTTGGTCTTTTTTGAAGACTTTGCCCTGCTGCAGGCTTTCGAGTAGTTTGTTGTATCTGCGTTCATGGTAAACTTCTACGTTTGCAACCATACGGAATGTTCGGGCAACTTCTGGGAACCCTTCTTTCTCAGCGACGTCGCCGAAGTTCGGGTACAGTGTTCCCCACTCAAGCTTCTCGCCTTCTGCAGCTGCTTTAAGGTGGTCGGCGGTTGAAGCGATTACGCCTGCAGGGTATGAGGCTTTGATTTCCACCATTCCGCCCTTGAGATGTTTAAAGAACAACTCGGCATGTTCCTTTTCGTTGCCTGCAGTTTCCTCAAAAATCGCGCCAATTTGCTCGTAACCTGCTTTTTTGGCTACGCTTGCAAAGAAAGTGTAGCGGTTGCGTGCTTGGGATTCGCCTGCAAACGCGGCTAAAAGATTCTTTTCTGTTTGACTTCCTACAAAATCCATAATTTCGACTCCTACCTCAGCATATTATAACCAATAATAAAAGTGTTCCCTGCAACCAGCTCTAGAGATATCAATGCTTTTATCTTTCAGCGGCGCTATTGTTTTTTGCCGAATGATGAGAAGGCATTAGCTAGACATCAGATGATAGCTCAGAGTTACCCAGACGGCAAAGTCTGGGAAATCCTATATGACGAAGAAGTATAGGTTTCCCAGGCGAATTATACGCAAAGTGACAAGTTTTTTGTTGAGCGCTGTTCGGTTTTTCCACATTTCAAATTATTCGATAAGGAAAGAATAGTAACCCTATAAGTTCATTGTCTGACCGTCTAACCTATGAAAGAAAAAGAAGGATAACCTGTAATCGCAGGTTATAATGCATAAAGTTAGGCTTCGATGCTTGTTCGTTTATTCATGACTGCTCCAGCGCCTACTTCAGGGAATTTTTCGCCCAGCTTCATTTCTGCGGCTATCTCTGCTTCTTGCAGGATTGACATTGCATCTGCGCTTGCCATTATCGTGTTCTCGGGCATGTCGTTGCTTTGGTGTGTGGTTGAAACAATGTCTGAGAGAAGGCATCCGATGTTTCCCAGTTCTTGGCTTGCTTCGGGAAGAATACCACACATCTCGGTGCGAACACTGTTTAGCATGCTTTTTGCGGGGCTCAACATAGCAACTACATCGCCCATTTCCGATACTGTGCTCAGACGCATGGACACGCTTTGTAGGGCAAGGGAGGCATGGGATAGCATCTTTTCGACTTTGCGTATCTCACCTAGTTCTGTGGCAAGAATGTTCGCGCGGGCGGTGTCTCTCTGCGTCATAGCTTTGACGACTCGCTGAAAAATTTCTGCATCCCGAAGTTCAAAACGGTGAACAGCGGCATCCAACGATCTAGTTTGTGTATCTAAACGTTGCGTAACTACGCTTATTTGTTCCTTCAAATCTACCTGAGGTTTCCCAACATTCATTATTTTTGAGGTAAGCGACGGTTCCTCATTTTCTTTTTTTGTCCATTTACTGGTGAAACGATTAACCAAGATAATTTCTCCTAATTGTAACCTGATTTCAATGGGGAATAAGGATATAAAAAATTGTTTGAAATTATAAGCTAAAATGTGAGGTTTAAAAATGCTGGTTTTTAACTTTCGTTCTAAATTTTTTGGGAGACCAAAATTTATGTTCCATAGCGTCTTGGATAGAAGCAGGGAGACTGGAAAAATTTAGTATATATGCCATTTATTTTTCGAATGTGCTGGCTCATTTTTTCATTGCAAAAAATGTGGTTTCGTCATTTTTTTGATCTTGTGAGCTGTCGAACCAGAAAAACAACTATGCGGATTGTGGCGAGACCGCTACCGCACAGGCGATTACGGTGACCAAGAAATTATCTGTTTGAATGATGAACGCAACTGAAAGGGCGGCAAGAAAAATTCCCATGTACAAACTTAATTTACTTCGTGCAAACTCTGAAAGTTCTTCCTCTATTACCATTCTATACCTGTACAAGAACAGTATGACAGCAATAAAAGATAGGAAAACCACAAGGAAAGCGTACGTTAAACTTGTCTAGTAATTTCCGAAAGTAAGCAACAATCCTACTTCATCAACGATTAATCCTCCGCCTGCGCCAAAGAGGATAGAGGCAACTCTGCTGGTTTCTTCGTCGTTATAGCTAATTCCCAGCCAACCGCCGACGGCAACTAAGGCGATGCCAAACCAGAAATGGTGAATGTGGATACCGCTAGTGATCAAGACGGTGGAAGGAAAGAATGTGGTGAATGCTCTTGCAGCTATGAAAGGGAAAATGAATGATAGCAAAGCGATTGTTGATAGATGAGCTTCAGGGCTGAAAATCTTTTAGAAGTGACTGCTGGCACCCCTCTGAGATAAAGCTGCATTACTAAATTAAAGATTGCCGAATACGAAGTTGTTTCTTTTCAAGTTTTTGAATGGACGGAATTTATGCAATTCAATTAGCGGTAACTGGATTTTTCATCAAATTTTTTAGGCTCAACATGTTAGCTATAGTAATTCTTAAATGGGCTATGGGCTAATCATTTAGTTTATTCGTGAGGAAGACAAAGGTTTGGCATCAGCAGTATTGGGCAGGAAAATCGTTCTAACAGCATCTGCCACAGAAATGAGCGATTTTTTTAATAATCCATTTATAGCGTTTGTTGGAGGCTTCGGCAAAGGTCCGATCCCATTGTCATACGTGCGGAAAACGCTTTATCCTCACACTGGCCGCAAACCCGACGGGCAAGCAAAGTTCGCACCATACGGACTGCGAAAAGTAGAATCCATTCTTCTGCAAGGCGGTTTTTCCCCAAAAGACATTGCAGTCGCTCACCCAGATGATCTGCAGAACTTTATCGGTCCAGAAACCAAAGTCGTTGGCATATCCAGCATGGACCCAACGGGTATGGGATATGTCAGCAAAACCTATTCATCCATTGTTGGCGGCGGCGAACCCATGAACGCCATAGAATTCCGCAAACTTGTCATGCACCCAGCCATAAAAAAATACAAGCCAAAAATCATCGTAGGCGGCTTCGGTTCATGGCAGCTTGAACGCAAACACTTCTCAGACAGCTACGGCATTGACTGCGTTTTAATCGGCGGCAGACCCGGACCAATCGTGGAGCTATTCAAGAAAGCACTAAACGGCGAACCCATTCCACGTATCGCTAAAGCTGATGAGTCCTTAAACAACTGGAACTACAACCAGGAAATGCCACTAACCAATAACGTCGCAATCCACGGTGCTGTGGAAATTAGCAAGGGATGTGGCAGAAACTGCCAATTCTGCACGCCAACAATGCAGAATAAAGTTGATGTGCCGCTGGATAAAATTATGCAGGAAGTTGCCCTCAGCACCGCACAAGGCAGCGACCACATCACCCTAATCACAGAAGACCTGTTCATCTATGGGGCAACAGAGAAAACATTCATTCCCAACCGCGAAGCCGTTGTGAAACTGGTCAAAAGTGTCGCCGACCATCCTGGCGTAAAGAGCATTCAAGCGTCACATATGTCGTTGGCTCCTGTTTGGCATGACCCATTGATGATTAAACAGCTTGCTGAAATTCTCATTCAGAAAAGCTGGTATAGCTTCGGCAAAAAGCCAATAATCACTGCGGAAACAGGTGTTGAAACGGGCAGTCCACGTCTCATGAAGAAGTACATGGCGGGTAAGATGCTGCCGTTTAAGCCTGAACAGTGGCAAGACGTCGTAACAAACGCCTTTGGCATCCTAAACGATAACGACTGGTACCCTCTGGCAACACTCATCATTGGGTTGCCTGAGGAAAAAGAAGAAGACATGCTCCAGACCTTGGAGTTGATGGATAAACTCAAAGGCTACAACGCATTCTACGTGCCCCTCTTCTTCGTGCCACTTGAAAACTGCGTTCTTGTGAACAAGAAAGGCGCCGAAATGGATTCACTCAGCAAAGCACGGTGGGACTTCTTTATCAAATGCTGGGAATACAACATCAAAATCTGGAAACCAACATTCCTAGAAAACCGCATAACCAACCCACTACTCTACAAAACCTTCAACAATTTCATAATCCCATACTTCGGCAAAATCCTCGGCACATATTACGGCTTAACACGAGGCGAAAAGAGTGAACAACTAAAACAAGCCGTTTGGCAACTCAGTATGCCCATGCCTGAGGCCGCAAAACACAAAATGAAAGATAAGGTCTAGGCAGTTTCTTCTGCTGCCATTTCTTCACTATTTTCTGTTTCTTCAACCTGCGGTTCTTCTACAGTTACTTCTGGCATAGCTTCTTGGGAAAGTGTCTGTGTCTGCGGGGTTTCTTGGACCGGTGGCTTGAGGATTTTTCTTGCGTGTGTAATGTAGCCGGTGTGCCCTGTCATCATTGTGTTAGGTCGGGTTTTTCCTCGTTCCACTTGCATGGTTCGCATCAAGCACTCTAGGGTTTCGATGAAGACGAAGCCGTTTTCGCGGAGTGTTTCTGTGGTTCTTACTACTTGGTCGATTGTCGGACTGAATGAAATGAGGACTCCTGAGGGTTTGAGGGCTGCATACGCGTGCGGAACTACTAGCCATGGGACTGCAAGATCCAAAATTGCAGCGTCAACATCGCGTTCTTCGTAACCGCTAACTGTGACGTCTCCGCTTTTCATTTCCACGCGGTCGATTAGTTTTGAGCGCTCAAGATTCTTTCTAGCATTTTTTTGAAACTCGGGGCGTAACTCGTAAGTGTAAACTTTTCCAGTATCCCCAACATATTGCGCCAAAGCGGTAGTTAACGACCCTGTGCCTGTGCCTGATTCGACTATTCGGCTTCCAGGTCCGATGCCGCTGAACATAACGATTAAGGCGGCGTCTTTGGGGTAAATAATCTGTGTGTTGCGGCTGGACTTCATGATGTAATCGGTTAAGATGGGTTTTAAGGTTGTGAAGTAGATGCCCATGCTGCTTTTGATGGGTTCCCC
>Ga0182021_10005685_pt1 | contig 14805 bp, 14 predicted proteins | sample 612E3MmetaG_FD_120493 | JGI IMG/M metagenome (GOLD analysis project Ga0182021, IMG submission 120493) | Permafrost microbial communities from Stordalen Mire, Sweden - 612E3M metaG (Illumina Assembly) | ecosystem: Environmental > Terrestrial > Soil > Wetlands > Permafrost | place: Sweden... | reverse complement strand
CGCTACCAGGGTCTTGCCCTCACCGGTCTTCATCTCGGCGACGTTTCCCAGGTGCAGGGCCGCGCCACCCATGATCTGCACGTCGAAGTGACGCTTGCCCAACGTTCGCCGGCTCGCCTCACGCACCGCCGCGAAAGCCTCGGGGAGGATGTCGTCGAGAGTTTCACCGTCGCCAAGACGCTTACGGAAGACCTCGGTCTCGCCGCGCAGTTCTTCGTCGGTGAGCTTCTCGAAGTCCTCCTCAATCGCGTTGACCTGCTTGGCGATGACCTCCAGCCTTTTGAGCACGCGGCCTTCGCCTACGCGCAGCAGTCGGTCAATGATCGGAATCGGCACAAGACACTCCAGATGAAATCAACCATGATGGGACCAGTACTCACTTAGTCCTAGGCTAGTGGGTGATGGCTCACCCACTAGCTTGGTCTCCAGAAAACCACACGCTGTCTCCAGAAGGCGCCGTGTCCCTGGCCCCCGAAAACGTGCCTTCTGCTGTACCCATTAGCCAGCCTCGGGTGTTCGTGACAAAGCGGCTACGCCTGCGCCCCTGGCTCGACACGGACGCCCCCGGTCCGGGTGAAGGACCAGATGGCGACAGCGTGCGCTTCATGCCTGCCGGTGCCCAGCCGGGGCCGGATGACTTCCCGGCCTGGCTGGAGCGACGCCGGCGGGACATGGACACCGGGGCGGACCTCCACTGGTGCATCGCCGACGCGACATCAGACGCCATGCTCGGTAACGTCCAGATCTTCCGGATGGGACCAGTCCAGGACCGCTTTCAGGGTGAGCTCGGCTACTGGTTACGGCCAGGGGCCAGAGGGCGCGCCATCATCGGCGAGGCAGTCAGCCCCGTCATCGCCTATGCGTTCACACCTGTCCGCGACAGTGGACTCGGTCTCATCCGGCTGCACGCCGCCACCGACGCTGACAACTACGCCTCGCAGTCGATCCTGCGATCTGCCGGGTTCACCCAGTCGGGCGCCGATCACCAGGCCTGGCGGCGGTCCGACGGAGCGCTGTCCGATGGCACGTATTTCGAGTTGCTGGCCGGTGGCGATCACTGCCCCACGGCTGTGGAGCCAATCACTGTGGAAGGAAACCCCCTGCACGCGGCAGGAGCACCCAGGATCCGGCTGCGCAAGTGGCAGCATACGGATGCGGACAGGGTCATGGAGGCGCACTCGGACGGACGCGCACGATACTGGCTGGCCGGCCTGCCGTCGCCGTACACCTTGGAACACGCTCACTCCTTCATCGCGGCAAGCAGCGTGGAAGCCACCGAGGGAAAGGCTCTGTCCTGGTGTGTAGCCGACGCCGAAAGCGATGTCTGCGTCGGCTCGGTGGCGGTCATGGATCTGCTCGACAGGGGCACAGCGGGTGAAATCGGCTACTGGGCCCATCCCGATGCACGGGGTAGCGGCGTGATATCCGAGGCCGTGCGCTTGGCCGTGCGACACGCGTTCATCCCGCGCGAGGACGGCGGGCTGGGGCGGAGGCGTCTACGGCTCAACGCAGCTGACGGCAACTCGGCCTCACAACACGTTGCCCGCACCAACGGTTTCGTCCAGGTCGGCCGAGACCGGAAGGGCGAGCCACTCGGTGACGGGACGTTCGTCGACCTGGTGCGCTTCGACCTGCTGGTCGACGAATGGCCCGTCGATAGCGAACAGGGTCTAGCCACCGGCTAGCCCCACCCTCATGTTGGCCTTGCCCTGCCGATACGCCTCCCACCATTCCCACACTTCCCACACTTCCCACTTCGAAATATCGAACGACATCCCTTGCGACACCGATTTGCCCGCCCGATTCCTTCCATGAACTCTGGTTGATCGAACAAACAAGCCTTGATGGTCCGACACCTTCGCTCCACCCCCCCATCACAGGGGTGTCGCTCACCACGACGGTCTTCAGCCAACGCAGCACACGGTGGTTTGGGACCTCCTGCCGTAGAGCGGTTCCGAAGGGCCACCTTCATCTCTCGCACAGCACGCATCAAGAAGTCTCGACTACATGATCAGACCGCTCTCTACGTTCCTGGCACACCCAGAGCCCTGGTTCTGGTCAAGAAAAGAGGCATCCGGAGGGTTAGCTGGTCAGGAGAATATTATCCGGGGGTCCGTGGCCGGTCTCACCGTTCACCTGAACCATCGAGGTCATGACGTTGGCCAGCGCTTCAGGATGCGCATCAACAGCCACCCGAGGACGACGGTCGACACCAGCGCACCAGTCAAGAATCCTGCACTCGCTCGTGAAATGGCATCGCCACCGAGCGCGGTTCCGATGGCAAGGCCGACCAGGCCGGCTATCCATCCCTCCGTCGTCGCTGCGTGCTCACCGCGACCCAACAGCGACTGGGCGAGAATCAATGAGATCAGGAAAAGCCCGACCGACAGAGTCATCTGAAGATACGTCCAACGGCTCAGGTTGAGCTCAAACCCGAAGAGGAGATGTAGCGCCCAGGGACCAATCCCTACTGCGAGCAGACTACTGAGGGCGACAAGAACAGTGCAAGCACCCAACACTCGCCGGATCAGGCGGATGAAGCTGTCTCGCCGATCGGCGGCGGCATGCTCAGCCATCGCCGGCAGAAAACTCGGCTGGACCGCCGTGAAAAGGAAGACCGGAATCCGCACGATCACGAGTGCCGCGAGGAACACGCCGACGAGGGCCCGTTCAGCGGGAGTCGCCAGCAGCGCAACCACCAACGGACCGGAATTGATCAACAGCTGAGACGCCAGGCCACTGACCGCCAGCAGGCCCAATGCCGGCGCAAGCGCCGGACCCCGGTGGACTGTCTGAGCGCCCAGTGGTCGCGACCAACCCTGAACTGAGACACCGAAAGCCACCCAAGGCGCGGCAGCGAACAACCAACCGAACCAGCCTGCGCCATCCATATTAGCCACCACGAGGACGAGTGCTCCGGCCAGTCGACTTCCCCCCTCAACGGCCAACTGGACGCCGTAGCGTACCAGTTGGCCGCGGCCCGCGAACTCGCCACGTGACACGAAACAACATGCGTAGCCCGGAAGTGCGACGCATAGCGAAGCCACCAGTTGTGGATCGTGACCCACCAGCCGAAGCGATACCGGTAGCGCGACCAACACCGCCAACATGGCGACCGCTGCTGAGAGCAACCCGAATGTCATAGCTCGGGACAGGAGAGAGTCGTCCCAGACGCACCGACCGCGCTCATCGCCTCGCCGTCGTGCGATCTCCTGTTCAAGGGGCAGAAAGAGGCCAGTCGCTATGCTCGTGATCAGCAGGTACAGGCCCGAGAGCGCGCCGAAGCCACTCGCCCCGAGAGATCGGCCTGCGACAACTAGGACGACGTAGGTCGTCACCGCTTGGACCGCGAGCCCGGTGATGAGCGGGATCGCCGACCCAACTACCCGGTTGCGCCTCTCTCTTTCCTCCACGTGGTTAGTCTAGGATCGCTTTTGAAACGTCGCCGATCCCAGTTCTCCGCATTTCGGAGATGGAGGGGAGTTGCCGCACATATGGGGTCAGTGGACGAAGTTTCGGTCGAATCTCCTATGCCCGCGCGCGAGGGTCCTTCACGAGAGCGTCTTCGCTTCCTGATCAGCTTGACCGTCGCCGGGGGACTGGGCTTAGCGTGGTGGTTGACCTCGCCCTCGCACTTAAGCGGTCACATCAACATTGTAGGGTATGCAACCTTTTCAGACTTCGCTTTTCAGAGGTCACTGCTGGCCTATCGGCTCGTCGTCTGGGAATTCCCCATCGTGAGCGCGCTGGTCTACGCACTGCTGCACTGGCGTGGGCCATTGCGGAATCTCACGCCTCCTTCCCATGAACGCATCGACATGGTCGCCCAGACTGCGGCCGAGCAAGCCGCAGGCGAGCCTATTCATCTGACTGCCCGGCCGTTGCTGCAGCTTGTGCCGCCGGCGATCCTCGTCGCACTTTCCGTAAGTTCAAGCCCTCCCACCATGGGAGATCACGTCACCAGAATCAGTATCCTGGCCGCTGTCGCTTACATGTTGGCCGTCATGATCTCGTCGGCGCTGGTCGCCATGCTAATGCGTCGACGAAGCCTGGCCCGCTTCACGCAGCGCGGTGAGGCGTTGTCGCTGGTGAACGGCTTCGCGGGGGCGGCGGTGAGCGTCGGGGCATTAGTCTACGTGTCGCGGCACACCCTCATCCTCACCCCGAACAGCGAGCCCCGATATTGGCCCTGGTTCCCCGTGTGGTTTGCTATAGCGACTCTTCTCGCCGTAATGATATGGATGATCTGGCGACTCGGTGGTGGCTGGGCACCGTCCAGGGTCGAGCGGCGAGTCAGGACTGTCTTGACTGGCTCGGTTGCGATGTTTCTCTTAACCGCAACTATTCCTGGCGGGATCCCCGCATTTTCAGGTTTCGATGACGCCCAGAGTGTGGTCGGCGCGGATCTGATGACTCGAGGGTATTTTCCATGGCGGGATTTCACCTTCATCCATGGCCTTTTTGAGGACGCACTTCGCAGTTCGATCGGTCTTGGCATGTTCGAGCATTCAATTTGGGGAGCCCTTGCGGGCACCACCCTAATCCTGGTGCCATTATGCTGGGTTGGATACTACCTTCTCTCGGTGTGGGCGGACCGTTCGCGCTCACTGATCTTGCTCTTGACATTTGCGGTAGCAGCATGGGGTGGAATCACGGTTTGGCCACGCTTCGTCGCCGTACCACTTATCTTCATCCTGTTGGGCGAGGCACTGCGCCGCCGCAGACCTTTCATGACCGTCCTGTTCACGGTCGCGATGTTCATCGAGGCTGTGCTCGTTCCCGAGATGTCGTTGCAGGTTATCGCCGCGGGAATCACGATCATCGCCTCAGATATCGTCCGCCGCGATCCCAAATGCTCTTGGTGGTTCACGCTTCAACACACTCGCTATTTCATCGCAACCGGCGCCAGTCTTTCAGTGCTCCTGTCCGCGTTCCTGGCGCTTAACCACGCTCTCGTTCCATTCCTTGGCTACTACACGATGGCCGGACTCGGTCATACTGCAGCCGGGGCGATACCTCCCTCCCTGAGCACGAAAACCGCTGGCTTCCTGTTCATCACCTCCATCGTATTGGTGGCGCTGACTACCTGGATGGTCGCATGGCGATTGCTCGGTAGGCGCTCTTGGACCGCGCGCGATTGGATCACCATGTCGGCGGCGATCTTGACCGGGCTATACGCCGAGAAGGCAGTTGGTCGTTTCGACGAGGCTCACGTCGAGCAGACGATTTCGGTCGCTTTACCGCTATGGATCATGTGGGTCACCAGCGCTCTGGGCGCTTCCGACGATTTCCTGCGCGCGCAACTGGATCGCGTGCGCCCGTTGCGCGCCACCCGAGGGTTGCTGCGACAGCCCGTGACCGTGTCGGCTCTGGTGCTAACCCTCGTGCTAGTGCCGAGCGTACCGCAGACCATCTGGAATATGCCCGGCAACACCAAACAGTCTGTAAGAAGCGTTGCCAACACTCCATTGGTTGGATACCAGGATCCAGGTGCGATCGATCCACTACTGCTCGCGGACCTACGCAATGTCGTCAATACCTACGCGGGTAAGGACGGAGAGATCCTCGACAACACGAACAGCCCCGGATACTTCTACTATCTGCTCCAGCGCGCACCGGCGAGTACCTTCATACATGTGAGCCTTGCCGAACCCGAGTTCGTACAGCAACTGCTCCTTGACCAGCTCGCCAAGAGCCGACCGGCCCTTGTGGCCTTCGACAGCAACACCATCGGCCTACCGGCGTGGGAATGGGACGGTCCGCGAAACAACATCCGTCATTTCAAAATTGCGCAATACTTACTTAATGGCTGGACGCCGATCCTACGCACCCACTCAGTTCTATTCATGTTGCGCAATGATCTTGTCGCGAAGATGCCAAGCGTGCCAATGTTGACGTCGCCGCCGGAGACCTTGAACCTCGCCTTCTCTAGCCCAACCTGCGCCTGGGGCGACGTTGCCAATTTCCTCGAATCCCAGCCGGCACCACCTGCACTCTCGCTTCCGGTTGCCTTCCTACGCGACATCTCCAGGCTCGAAGTGCGCGGGTGGTCCTATGACGAAAAGGCCCATGTCGCACCATCTAGGATCGTCATTACCATCGGGAACACGGTGGTTGCTGATGCCGGGGAGTCGGTCAGTCGCCCCGACGTCGCTGCATACTTTAAAGATCCTGCCGCGGCCACAAGCGGCTTCGACGTCTCTGTCCTCATGACGAGTCATGGCACCCTAGGTGTGTACGCACAAGGCGCCGATGGCACGTTGCATCCAGTCGGCACTACCCCCAAACCACCGACAGGATTCGTCCAAATGCCGAACGGGACGCGACTCATAGTGACAACCCCGATTCTCGGTTCGATCGAACGTTCTGCGTGGAGCGTCTCGCACCTTCTTTCCATTTCCGTTCCAGTCTCGGCCGATCTGACATCTTTCGCGTTGGCGACCTTCATGGCCCCGGCCACCATCGGCGCGGCGCAATTAACCCTCACCGACCAACGGCTTCAGAACAGAAACAGAGCGGGCGCAGTTGGACCCCAAGTACTTTTGGACAATCACGAGATCACTGCGAACGTCCTTCCTATTGCGGGCTCGTCACTGGCCGTTCGAGTGGGCAGTTGCCTGCAGTGGCACGGTTATAAGACCAGAACCCTGCACCTCCTCCAGACGGGTGGAGTCCTCATAACCAGGCTTCGCCTGTCCGGCGTCCCCAACTAAGCCGTTTCAAGGGATCGCCACGCAGCAACTCCTCAACGTCCTGGAGCCCTTGGGGTGAACCAATCTCGTAGAAGCGCTCGCCGGCGACGTATCCGGCCAATTCGCCAGCAGCGGCCAGGGACGTGCACAACGGCGCGAGATCGCTCGGTCGGCCTCGGATAACTTGGGCGTCGATGAGATCGCGGGTGAAAACCGACAACCCGTAGTCGATCCAGTGCATCTCCGGCGGTGCCGAGACTAGACCCTTTTCGTAGCGCTGCACCCGTCCGTCGGCGTACACCACGTTGCTGCGATCCCACTTTCCGTGATTGTCGAACACCGTCATGAGTGCTGGCAGCCCTGACTCCTCCGCCTTTCGCAGTACGTCCGCAAGATCGATCTGCAGCCAGGAATCGCCATACAGAACCATGAAACGCGGGTCTAGAACGGACTCGTCCGCAGCGAACGCGATTGCCCCCGCGGTACCCCGAAGTTGTTCACCTTCGTCTACGTAGGTCACACGGACCCCCCACGCTGAACCGTCCTGAACATACTCGCGAACCTGCTCGCCGAAGTGGCCGATGGAGTAAACGACCGAGTCCACGCCCGATTCGGCAAGCCAGTTCAGTTGCCACCACGCGAACGGCAAACCGACCACTGGCAACAATGTCTTCGGCATGGTCTGAGCATGGCGCCACATCCGGGTACCGAGCCCACCGGCAAGGATCACGCACTGCATGGCAACGACTTCACTCTCGTACGATTAACGTGCTGCCGTCATGGTCGAAGCCGAAACGCAGCTCAGTGAGGCCCTCCTCGCGCATAGCAGAGCGCAGGGACCGCGCGTCGTCGGCATAGAACAACAGGAAGCCGCCTGCACCCGCGCCGACGAGTTTGCCGCCGCGCGCGCCGTGGGCGAGCCCAACCTCGTACAGGTGGTCGATGCGGGGATTCGAGATCGAGCTCGACCGCTTCTTCTTGTGCTGCCAGTGCTCGTGCATGAGATCGGCAAAGTCGCCGGTCTGGCCTGCCTCAAGTGCTACAAGGCTCCGACTCCCGAGATCTTTGACGTAGTGCAGGTTGTCGATCATCGCCATATCCCCTCTCTCGGATTTCGACTTTTGCTCCAACAGGACCTTTTCGGCGTCTCGCGCGTAGCCAGTGAAGAACAACAACAGTTGCGCCTCGAGATCGTAGACGGTTTCAGCAGAGATCTTCGTTGGGATGACGTCGACGGTCCCGTCACTCCTGAAGTCGAAACGGGTTACTCCACCGAAAGCCGCGATGTACTGGTCCTGCTTGCCAACGGCGCGGCCCAGTCGATCGATCTCGATCTCGCAGGCCTCGCGTCCCAGTTCAGAGGCGCTGACAGGGGCGCGCTGAACAGCGTGAACTGCCTTCAGAAGGCCGACTGTAAAGGAGCCGGACGAGCCCAGCCCGGTACCAGACGGGATGTCGGCCGTACTAGCGATCTCCACCGCTGGACCAATGTCATGGGCTCGAAGGATCTCCCGGATGATCGGGTGCTCAATCTGATCCACCCTGGTCACGCGCTCGAGCATGGAGTACTTGAGGAAGTAGTCATCAGTGAACGTCTGGTTGATGGATACGTAGATGTGCTTGGAGATCGCAGCGGACAGCACCATTCCGCCGTACGGCTCGTAGTACGAGGGCAGATCGGTGCCCCCGCCCCCGAGGGTGATCCGAAGCGGTGTCCGCGTGATGAGCACGTCAGTGCGCCCCAGCCAGGACGTGAGCAAGGGCTGCCATCTGCCAGCCGAAAGGAGAGTCGTCGAGGTTGAACTTGAACCCACGCCGGAAGAACCTTGTCGCCGCCGCCTCAAGAGAGGAGGGTTCCACGCCCACCCGACAGGAGTTCATCTCTGCGACCAACTTCTGCCCGCGGGCCACAACCGCGAGCTTGTAGAGGTTGAAGACAGGAAATCCGGCGCGGAACACGCGGTCAACCTCCAGTCCGGCATCTGTCAGCACCTGGTTCAGGCCGGGCGCGTCGTAGTGGCGAAAGTGACCTATGTGCTTATCGAAGGCCGATCGTGGCCCTCCGGGAACAGTCACGACCACCTTCGCTCCCGGAGCTAGCAAGCGGATCGCGTTGCGCATCAGAGTCGTTGGGTCTTCGACGTGTTCCAGGACCTCCGAGCACACCGCGTAGTCTGCGGCCGGCTGATTGGGCGCGAGTTGGACCGGTCTGAGCAGATCCCGCTCGATGAAATTTGCCTGAACGCCGGCACGCTCTGCGGCTTGTGTGCTACGGCGCACTCCTAGCCTGCTGAGCTCGACGCCCCACACGGCAATTTCGGGGTGCAGCTTCTGGTAGGCGATGGCGAATTGGCCCTGCCCGCTTCCGATGTCGAGCAAGGTCGTGTCTGGGCGCACCTTGCCTAGCAGCTTCAGGATCAGAGCATGCCGGTAGTCATTGGCGGGATTGCGGATGGACGCCTCGCCGTACTTGTTCCAGTGATCGTCCCAGTCGTCCTGGTCTGTGCCGTCAGAACTGATACGTACCCCGCTCAGGGCACCTACCGACTCAACGGGGTCGCCGCTCATAGGGAGAACCCAGCAGCCTGCGCGTCGTTGTGGAACATCTGCACCGTCTCGAGGGAGAACAGATCGAGGTTCTTGCCGAAACCAGCCAACTTGGCCAGCAGATCGCGGGTGACCGTGATGATGTGAACCCCGATCGCCTCAGCCTGGGCGATGTTCAGGACCTCGCGCGGGCTAGCCCAGATGAGCTCGAGTTGCGGATGGGATGCCATCACTTCCAGTGACTGCCGCATAATCGGGATAGGGTCGCGCCCTGTGTCTGCAACCCTGCCCGCAAAGACGGAGATGACATGCGCCGGTCCACCGGCGGCCGCTACCGTTACTTTCTCCACCTGGGCCACAGTCATCAGAGCGGTGATGTTTAGGTGAACGCCCTCGGCCGAAAGCTCCCGCACCACCGACTCCGTCGAGCAGCCCTTGGTGTTCGTGACCGGGATCTTGACAAATACATTCGGCCCCCACGAGGCGATCACACGCGCCTGCCGGAGCATTTCATCGGGCTCGTCAGCGAACACCTCGAAGGAGATCGGGTGGCTGACAATCGTCTCGAGCACCTTGCGGGCGAAGGACTCGTAATCGGTGACCCCGGATTTACGCATCAAAGTCGGGTTCGTCGTGAAGCCGGAAATCTTGGGATCAGCCGCCAAAGCGATGATCGTCTCGACATCGGCCCCATCTGCGAAGACCTTCATTTTGCATTCCATCTCCTGGCTGTATATCCGGTAAATCCGATGATAGTTTCCAACGCGTCGTAAAGGCTTTGAAACGTGGCGTCCGGACGGGCCCTCAGTGGTTCCCGATCGTTCCTCACTATAAGTACAGAATACACGCGGGCGCTCTGAGCGGCCTCAATATCGCGCCACCGGTCCCCGACGCAGACACTGCGGTTGAGATCGATTCCGAGATCTGCCGCAGCCTGCAGAATCATCCCCGGTCTCGGCTTCCGACAGGGGCATCCGTCACCGTCGACGTGGACGCAAGAGTAGATCGCATCCAACGGCAGCAATTCATTCAGGCGTAGGTGCATGCGCTCGAGTTCTCTTGGGTCTAAGGTCCCCCGGCCAACGTCCGGCTGATTGGTGACCACGATGAGGACAAAACCTGCCTTAGCCAAGGCGTGGCATGCCTCGGATACCCCGGGGAGTAGCCGAAGCTGCTTCATGCTCGGAGGTGGTATCGGTACACCGTCGCGGGTACCAGACTCGTTGAGGACTCCGTCTCGGTCCAGAAAGACCGCCCTTCGACGCATCATCGGGGGAAACGACCAGCGCGCGCGTCGGCTGCCATCGATGTCATCGAATCGAACAACGCCTGTGGCCCGGTTCGCGCATTAGACCAGCCAATAGCGCGAATCTTGGCGGTATTGATCCGAACGACCGGTACATCGCCCTTCCAGCCCCGTCTACCGCCCGCATAGTGGAAGTGGGTCTTATCTGGCTGGAGACCGACGACCTGCACAGCCATCTCGGCGATCTGGCTGACCGTGACATAGTCGCCGCTGGCGACGTTGAATACGTCGAATGGGATGGTCGCAAGCGATCCGGCAAGCAGTACTGCGCTGACAATGTCGTCGACGTGCACGTACGACTTGCTCTGGTTGCCGTCGCCAAGAATGCGAAGCTCACTTGGATCTTCGATGAGCCGACGGATGAAATCGTACCCCACTCCGTGAGTCTGGCGCGGGCCGACAACATTGCCGAAACGAAACGCTCGAGCGGTCAAATCGAACATGTACGCGTAAGAGGCCAACAGCGCCTCCCCGGCAAGCTTGCTCGCCCCGTATGTCGAAGTGGGAATCATGCTTCCCTGGCTCTCGACCGCTTCGACCTCGCCAAGGTCGCCGTACACACCGCTACCGGATGCATACAACACCAAAGCGACTCCAGCCCGGCGCGCGGCCTCCGCCACGTAGTGAGTAAGCCTCGTGCCCTCGTCAAAGTCGATCGCCGGGTTGGTGACCGCTGCTGCGATATCGGGATTAGACGCAAGATGAATGATCGTGTCGTGGCCACTCGCGCTCTCGACAAGACACTCGAGGTCGACTACGTCCGCCCTCACGATCGACAAGCGCGGATCGGCACGGAACCGCTCAAGATGCCATTCCCGGCCGGACGTGAAGTTGTCGTAGACGGTGACCTGCTCCACTTCGCCGGCAAGCAACCGGCCGACAAAGTGACTACCAATGAAGCCTGCGCCACCGACCACACAAACCCGCCGAATCGGTCCCGAAATCATACGAGAGACTCCCATCGGGCCACCGTCTTGGCGAGCACAGGATGGCTCACCAGCAGATGCCAGATCACCGCGCACAGACCCTCTGTATGCGGGGTGACGTGGTCGGTGTATAACGGCGGAATTATCACACAGGCATCGGCGACACATGCCATCGTCCCGCCATCACGCCCGACTACCCCGTACATCGAAGCGCCCCGCTCCTCGCCGAGTCGAAGTGCGGCAACAATATTGGTCGACACTCGCTTCTCCGCGTTACCCCCGCCAACTGAGAAGACGAGCAGCGCGTCACGGTCGTTGAGACGAGATCCGCGTAGCCATTCCACGAAGGTCGTCTCCCAGCCTTCGTCATTAGTCCGGGCAGTAAGCTCGCAGACATTGTCGGTGGGGGTGTAGGCCTCCAAACCGCAGATCTTCCGGAAATCGTTAACCGCATGACTCGCGTGGCCTGCAGAGCCTCCGACACCGAGAATGAATAGGCGCCCCTCCCGCTCACGGACGGCGGCGAGACCGACCGCGATCTGCTCGATGGCCTCGGTATCCAGGGCCTCGATGATCTTCACCGATTCCGCCAGGAACTCCTGCGCGAAATTCATCAAGCATCGTCCAGAAGATCGACGGTGCACACGGCGAAGGTGTTGAGACCGAACTTATAACGGAAGCATTTGATCGAATGCGGAAGGAACCCGGCACGCACCATGAGGGGCCAGAGATCGCGAGGGTTGTAATAGGCTTTGGGGTCGTCCATCTCGTACGCTGGGGACCAACCCAGCTTAAACGCAGAGAGCTCCAGAGCACGTTTGCCCCGCCAGGATGGCACTTTTGCCGCACAGAAACCACCCGGGCGCAGCAGGCGACGGAAATGCGCCAGAGTAAAGAGCAGTTCCCACAAGTGCTCTACCATCGACATACAGAGGGCGACGTCAAGGGAATGGTCGGGCAGGGCGTTCAACGCATCCGGCAATAATCCCTCGATCCCATTCACCCTTGGATGGTTGAACAGGTCAGGCACCAGCGAGACATCGACAAGGAGGGCGGAGCCGGCATCGTCTAGAACGCCCCGCATGAACATGGCATCGAATCCGCAGACATCCTTCCCGACAATGAAGCGCACAGACTTGGTATTCTGGCGCCTAGACAACCAGACACCAAATCGATCGACCGTGCTCGCCCCGCCATCCTGCCCGAACGAGGTGAACCGGTCTGGCTCGCTGCTAACCATCGAGGCTTCCATATCTAACGTCGGTGGCGTGAAACAGAAGTGTGAAGGAGAATGTTGAGAAGCCGATCATCATTAACATCATCCCAACTATGGCGAGATGATTAATGGCCGCTGACGGCGCTGGCAACGTGAAGTGGTTAGTGACGTAATGAAATGCTAAGTTTAGATCAAGAACGAAACCGAGCACGAAGATAACCGCACTCGCTCCGACTGCCCTGTTGTAGCGGAAGATCCTTCGCAATCGCTCTTTTGCTTGACCGTCGTACTCAAGGAAGATGCGTGCTAGGCAACCGAAGTAGATGCCCTGTAGCCCGACCACGGTCAAAGTCAGTCCTGTCAGCATGAAATACAAGTCAAGCCTGATCTGGCCGATCGTAATTGTCCCGAATGCGAGCGGAAGAGTCATTAGGAGGCCGACAGCGAACAGGAAGACACCCGGTTTGAGCAGGAAGAACTCTGCCCCGTGACGAACATGGCCCGCAGGTTGCTCCAAGCCGCTGAGAACGGGGAGAACCAGCCGGAGCGTTTGTGATGAGACAACCGCCCTTCGCGATCCTTGAAGAACGTGACCGGGACCTCGGTGGTGCGAAGTCCCATTCGCACTGACTTGACAACCATCTCGGAGGCATACTCCCAAGATTGGGAGACGATGCCCATGCGAATCAGTGCGTCTCGGGTGATTCCGCGCATACCGCAGTGGATGTCGCTGAAGTGGCTTGCAAAAAGGACATTCAGAATCCAGGTCGTGACCGGTGTGCCCAGGTACCGGTGAAGCGCCGGCATGGCGCCGTGCGCGATGGATCCCTTCCATCGCGAGCCCATGGCGAACTCTGCACCCCCCTGCAATGCCTCTATAAAAGGCGCCAGTCGACGGAAGTCATAAGTGCAGTCTGCGTCTCCCATCAGAACATATTTACCTCGGACGTAAGGAATTGCGTCGATATAGGCCTGGCCGAGACCTCGCCTAGGAGTGCGTAGCACGCGGGCGCCCGCGGCGACCGCGATGTTGGGCGTGGCGTCGCTGGAGCCGTCAACAATCAGGATCTCACCGCAGACACCGGCCTCCCGCAAACCCTGGTGACACCAGGCGATGAAGTCCGAGATGGTCAGTTGCTCGTTGGCGGCGGGGATCAAGATCGTAAGTTGCGGCTCCGCCACGTCATTAATCGGGATAAGAAGGCGGACCTCCGGATCCCGCAGGTCCGATGACAAGTTGATCCCGTAGTGAGCACGTCTGGTGGCTTCCCCTACTCGGAAAGGGTTCACAAGAAGCTCATGAAGCATGCAATAAGCCTAATTGAACAGCCCGGATCCGTCTGGCCTTTCTACGAAACCCAGGGCAGCTCGAGAACTAGCCCCGCAGAGAACACCCTCGACATCGCGACATCTTGCCACGTGATCGCCAGGGGTACATCCAAAAGAGGCTCAGGGGGCCGACTGATGAGACTGCCCGACTTGCCGACAGCACGGGAAACATCCTCTGCCTGCACGGAAGTGATCGGTGGCGTGTCCCCTGACGGGTAACGTTTCAACCTGCGGGCTCAGGGACCGGTCTCAGTCCGGCAGATCGAGAATCTTTTCTCGGTAGGCATACATCGCTGCTTCCATGCGTGAGTGCAGCTGGAGCTTCTCGAGGATGTTACGCACGTGGTTCTTGACCGTGTTCTCCGAGATGAACAGCTCGCGGGCGATGTCCTTGTTGGCCATGCCTCGCGCCACCAGCTTGAGCACTTCCAGCTCGCGTTCGGTCAGCCGCGGAACCGGCGCAGTCGGCCGTTCGTCCTGCTTCTTGATCATCAGAGCGAACTCGGACAACAGTTTTGAGGCCATGGACGGCGAGATCAGCGACTGCCCCGCGTAGACCGCCCGCAGACCACTGGCTATCTCCTCACCTGGCACATCCTTGATGAGGTAGCCGTTCGCCCCCGCTCGGACGGCCTCATAGAGGTCACCTTCCTCGTCGGAAATGGTCAACATGATGATCTTGGTCGAGGGGGCGAGCTCCTTGATGGCAAGACAGGCCTCGATGCCGGATGTGCGCGGCATCCGCACGTCCATCAGCACGATGTCCGGCAGCAGCTCCTCGGTTCGGCG
>Ga0182021_10005683_pt1 | contig 14806 bp, 13 predicted proteins | sample 612E3MmetaG_FD_120493 | JGI IMG/M metagenome (GOLD analysis project Ga0182021, IMG submission 120493) | Permafrost microbial communities from Stordalen Mire, Sweden - 612E3M metaG (Illumina Assembly) | ecosystem: Environmental > Terrestrial > Soil > Wetlands > Permafrost | place: Sweden... | reverse complement strand
ATCCAGCCCGCGGACCCGCTTTCCAGCGGGTCCAGCCGCCTGGAAAGGCGGCTGCAGGCAAGATTGCCTGCCCCACTGGGCTTCGCAATATGCTTCAGGATTTCAGACGCAGACCACTAGTGCCTGCGCCCGAAGCTGCGCCCGGGGCTGCGCATGGGGGGCCTGGAAGGCATCGAGCGCGGCGCTGGACGGTAGCTCGGCCGCGCGGGCGGGGCGACGTGCGGCTCTTCCGGGCGGCTTCCGCTGCCGAACCGCTTGGGGCTGTGGTCGGCGTTGGGGTCGCGCGCCATGGGCGAGGCGTACTGGGAATCGCGATACGACCCTGGCTTGCTGGCGTATTTCGAATCGCGGAAGCCGCCGCCCTGCGCGTAGCTGCTTCCCGAGTAGCGGTTCTGCGTGGCGGTGCCCTGCGAGCCGTACTTGGGGGCGCTGGCGCCGGAGTCCTGCCCGTAGTAAGTCTGGCCGCGGCTGTGGTAAGTGCGGTAGCCTTCCCATTCGCCGCGCTCCACCGGCTGGTAGCCGCGGTTGAAGAGCAGGTCGCGCATCAGCGCGTACTGGCCGTAGAAAACCCAGAAACTGCGTCCGTCCCGATGTTCCCAGTAGCCGTACTGGTTGGAGGGCTCGGTGGGCGGGGCCATGTAGGCGAAGCCCGCGGGTTGCGCCACGTGCTCGGATTCGGAGTCGTAGCGGCCGGCGGGCTTGTGCTCGATGGCCATGCCCAAATCGTTGCGCATGGCCTCGTAGGTGGTGCGCGGAACGCCCACCCACTTCTCCTCCGAGGTGGTGACGCCGGTCTTGGCGGCGACGTCGGTGAGGTGGGTCCGCACGGTGCGGACTTGCTGGTCGTATTCGCGGGCATTGCCAATGCCGCGAACTTCCATATCGACGAGCAGCTTGTCCCACGAGTCGTATAGCTGGCCGCCGAGGGAGTTAAGTTCGGCGGTCTTCTGCGGCAGGGTGGCGTCCGAGGTTTTCAGAGAATCCGCGGCGGCTAGCAACGCGGCGAAATCGAGGCCCGCGTAGTTGCCGGCCGCCACCTGGCGCCGCGCCGCGTCGGTGGATTGCCACAGGCTGTCGCTCTCGGTGGCGGCGCCGCGCGCGGCGGCCAGGCGCGAATCGAGATCCGCCTTCTTTTCGGGCCAGTCGGTTTCGGCCTTCTGGACGGTGGCCGCCAACGGAGCGAAGTCGATGGCGTGGATGGCCTGGCGGTCCCGCTCCATTCCCTGAAGCGTCTGCGGCAACTGCCGCTTCCAGTCGGCCCACTGCGCCGCTTCCTTCCGCACACCGGCGGCTTCGGCCGCCGCTTTGGCGCGCAGATCGCGCTCATGCGAGAGCAGCGATTCGGCCCGCTGCCGGTCCTGCCGGCGGTTCTGCTTCTCGATCCGGGCCAGGTCTTCCATGTCGCGGTCGGCGGATTGCAGCAGTCCGGCGGCCTGAGCGAAATGGTCGGTCCAGTGGCCGGTTGCCGAAACCGCGCCGAACAGATCGGGTTGAATCTGGCTTTGGCGGGCGACTTCGTCCTGCGCGGCGCGGAGCGCGGTTTCGGCCGACGCCACGGCGGCGCGGTCGCCGTCGATCTGGGCACGCACCCCGCGCGGCAGCGTGTCCAGACCGGCGAACAGTACGACGACGATGAGAACCGTCAGCGCGACGGCGCAAAAACGAAGTGTGGATCGGCTCATGGCTAACCCCTCAGGCGCGGCCGCCCCGGTAGATGGTGACGTCACCCGGATGGACCGTGGTGGCCAGTGTTACGGCGAAAGGATCGCTTTCCGCCTTACGGAGAGCCAGCAAGCCCTTGCCACCTTGTTCCTGGAACTCCCAATAGTAGAATCCGGCGACCTCCGCCTGATCGCTGCGGCGAACCTGCGCCTCGCGGCTCAACCGATACATCCAGGTCTTGCCGTCGAATTCGAAAAAGTCGGCGGTGTTCTGGCGCTCGTCCATCTGGGCCAGGTCGTCTTCGGAGACGCCCAGGTCTTCGAGGGTCAACTTGCGCGGGTCGGTTTCGAGGGCGGCTTCCACATCGTCGCCGGTGGCCACGCGCAGGGCCACGCGCCGCTCGCGGTAGCCGCCGCTGAGCTCAAACCAATGGCGCGGGCCGGCTTCATACCAGGCACCGCGGTCGGCGGTGAAATCGAGATCGGAGAGGTCGTCGCCCGCGCCGGAGACCGAGATCATGTCTCCGACACGGGCGTCCGCGACTTTGAGGTTGGCCAGATCCGGCGCGGCTGCCCGCGGCGGCGCCGGATCCTCGGTCTTCTTGAAAAGTTGCATAAGTACAATCACCAGCAGGACGCCAAGAATAGCTACCAACGCAAGCGTGATCATGTGCCTCCGCTACCCCTTGGCGCCCGACCCTGGCCCCAGCTCCCTGGGCAGCGAGGGGGGCGGCGGCTGCTTGGCGGTGAGACGCTCCTGCTTGAGCGCCGCCAGCTCGGCGTCGACGCTGTGGTCGCCGAGCTGCGCGAACTGCTTCTCCAGGTCGTCGTCCTTGCCGGCGGAAGCGAGCTGGTCGAAGGCTTTGGCGGTGGCTTCTTCGCGCGCGACTTTTTCCTCGAACCGGCCCAGCGCGGAAAATGCGTTGTCGGCGCTGCCCACGCCCGCCATGGCTTCCGATACCTTGCGTTGCGCGACGGCGGCGTTCTTGCGCGCCACCAGGGTGGTGGCGGTGCGCTCGCCTTCGTCGATCTTGTGCTTGAGCTCCGCGACCTGCTGCTTGAGCTTCTCGCTGGTGGCTTGCGCGGAATCGACGGCCTGCTTCATGGAAGCCACCTGCTGGTCGCTCTCGGCCTTCTTGGCCAGCGCCTTGCGGGCCAGGTCTTCGTTGCCGGCGTCCAGCGCCACGCCTGCGCGGTCTTTCCACTCCTGCGACTGGCGGACGTATTTCTGGTACTCGGCGTCGAGCCGGTTGTAGTTGCTCATGGCCACGGCGGAAGCGCGGACCACGTTGTTCAAGTCGTTCTTCATGTCGGCTACGGTCTGGTTGACCGTGGCCTCGAAAGTGGCGTCCTCGAGAGCGCCCACTCCCTGATTCGCCTCGCCGCGCGCCACGCGGCCGACGCGGCCGAACAGATCGGATAGAAATGCCATGTTGTGTGTTCCTCTCCTTTACGATTCGAGGTCGCCCAGCAGGCGCCGCGCATTGATGACATCCACCAGCAGGAAATGCACGCAGGAGAGGATATCGTCCTCGTCCTCCGGTCCCATGTCCTGGAGTTTGCAGAAATTGTTCAACGTGACGGCCACCTTGCCGGCGGCGGCGTCGTAGATCTGGAAGTGCGACGTGGAAATGCCGTTGTCGGCCGCCAGCATGCGCTGCATGATGCCCGGTGTGACCGCCGTGCGCGGCACCACCGTGCAGGTGAGCGAGAGATACAGGATGTCGCCCGCCAGCACCGCCTGGATGGCTACGCCGCTTTCCGCCTCGGTGATTCTCAAAGTGTCGGGCGCCGTTTCGGAGACCGCATAACCTCGCTCCGCCAACAGCGCGTGAATGGGGCCCACTTCTGGGCTGTGTGTGATTGTCATAGGCATTGGGAATGGAGTCCTTTATCGATACGCGCTCCGCCGCTCCGGAGTTCCGTGATTCTCGGGCCCGAGTCCGGTACCCTCAGACCCATTGTAGTGGGGCGGTGGCGAAACGCGGCGCGTTATCGTCAATTGCATATTGCAATAATTATATTGCAATCCGTAATGAATGTCAAGGGCTTTGTGGGGGCGGGCGAGTTTGCCTGGCAGCGGCTTTCAGGCGGCTTCCTCGATGCATGTGAGAGGCGACGGTACTGGCGCGGGCGCCGGCTAAAAGCCGGCGGCAGCCAGGATTGGCTGCCCCACAGGCCCGGCTCCATCGCCGGTGCCCCGCATCGCGGCAAGCCGCAAACGGTGGTGGCGATAGGCCGGCTCACTCACTCGTGGATCAGCACCGCGGAGTCCCGCTCGGGATGCGCGGCTTCACCTTGGAAGCCTGTGATCCGCAACTCCGATACGTCGTCGGTTTCCAAAGCGTGGGTGAAATATTCCGGCGGGCTTTCGCCCCAGGCTACCCGGCATCGTTTCAGAACCACGTTGTCGGCGGCGCGTATGTGGAATCCCGGCGTGCCGTGCGGCTCGATTTCCGGGTAGCGGCCCTGGGTGGGGCGGTTGTCGAACACGCCGCCCGGGTAGCGCGTCCAGCGGTCGAGCGTCACGGCGATGTTCTCGAGCGTCACGTCGCGGATACGGCATTCCCCGGAGCCGCTCACGCGCACGCTGTTCTCGGCCCGGCCGGTGACGTTGGCGACGCGCACACCGCGCAGGGTTCCCATTTTCATCTCGGGCGTACGCGGGTGCGCCGTGATCGAAATGGCCTCGCCCCGGCCCCACCAGGGATTCGAGTAGCACCGCGAGACCAATTTGATGTCGCGGAATTCGATATCCGACACAGCGCCTTCATCGCGCATCTGAATCGCGATGCCGCGCGAGCTGGTCTTGATTTCGCACCGCTCAAACGTCACCTTGTAAATATCCCGATGGCAGTGGGTACCGATTTTGACGCCTGAATCCTGCGTCTCGAGCACGCAGTCGGACACCCGAATGTTGGCGCAGGCGCCGTAGTCCTTCTTCTGCACCGTGGTCTTGACCGAGATGGCGTCGTCGCCGCACTTGATGTTGCACTTGCGGATCTCCACGCCCCGGCAGTGGTCGGCATCGATGCCATCCGAGTTCGGAATCTCCATGTCGTTGCGAATCGTGAGGCCATCCGCCAGCGCGCCCTCGCAGCCGAGAAAGTGGAGCGCCCACTCGGGTGTATCCTCGATTCCGATGTCGCGGACTTCGACGTCCTTCGACGAGGTGAGCACCAGCATTCGTACCCGCCAGTCCTTCGGCCGCCACCACTCGTCCTGTTTGTCGTAGTGATCCATGAACTCCCGGGAGCGGCCATTGATGCGGCCCGTTCCGGAGATGCGCAGCCCGTGCGCCTCAACCGCCGAGATGAGTGTGCTGTACTGGCCGCCGTAGGGCGCCACCTCGCTGCCGCCGTAGTCTTCGCGGCGCGCGCTGGCCACCAACTCCGCGTCGTCGGCCAGGTGGAAATCGATTGCGCCGCGCAATGCGAGCGATCCGATCAGGTAACGCCGGCCGCCGCGAATCAGCACTTGCGCGCCTTTGCCCGCGGCCGAGGCCGCGTCGATGGCGCGCTGGATGGCGGCGGTGTCGGGGGTGACGCCGTCCCCTGTCGCGCCGTATTTGAGAACGTCGAAGATTGGCACCCGACCACTATTCTACAGGCGATACAATCGAATGGAACTGCTTTGCGCCTTCCCATCGACCCTCTCATCCCGGAAATCGTCGAGCATCTGCGTGCCGCTGAGAACCTGGTTCTGGAAGCTCCGCCGGGGGCGGGGAAGACTACGCGCGTGCCGCCCGCCCTGCTGGAGCTGGGCGGTGGCGAGGTGCTGGTGCTGGAACCGCGCCGCCTGGCTGCCCGCCTGGCCGCGCGCTTCGTGGCCGCCGAACGGGGCGAAGCCGTGGGCGGCACGGTGGGCTACCAGGTCCGCTTCGAAGAAGTAGCCGGTCCGCGAACCAGATTGCGCTTCCTCACCGAGGGCGTGCTCACCCGCCGTCTGCTCTCCGACCCCACCCTGGCGCGCGTGGCTACGGTGGTGCTCGACGAGTTCCACGAGCGGCATCTGGAGGGCGACCTGGCGCTGGCGCTGTTGCGCCGCCTGCAGCGGACCGAGCGCCCGGACCTGCGGCTGGTGGCCATGTCCGCCACGTTGGACGCCGCTCCCGTGGCGCAATACCTGGGCGGCGCGCGCGTGGTGCGCTCGGAGGGCCGCCGGTACGCGCTCGAAATCGAATACACGCCGCACTCCCCGGCGCCGCTCGAAGAGCAAGTGGCCAAGGCTTTGGAACGGTTGGCCGCGCGCGGGGTAGGGGGGCACATGCTGGTCTTCCTGCCCGGGGCCGCGGAGATTCGCCGGGCGCACACCGCCTGTGCGCCGCTGGCCCGGCGCAACGGCTGGTTGCCGCTGCCCTTGCACGGCGATCAATCGCCCGAAGAGCAGGACCGCGCGGTGGGCCCGTCGGAGCAGCGGAAAGTCATTCTCTCCACCAACGTGGCGGAAAGCTCGATCACCATTGAAGGCGTCGGCGCGGTGATCGATAGCGGCCTGGCGCGCGTGGCGAGCCATTCCCCCTGGTCGGGCCTGCCCACTCTTCAGGTGGCGCGCATCAGCCAGGCGTCGGCGGAACAGCGGGCGGGCCGGGCCGGACGAACCGGTCCGGGACGCGTGGTGCGCCTCTATCCCGCCGAAGACCTGGCGCGGCGTCCCGCCCACGACACGCCCGAAATCGCGCGCGCCGATCTTGCCCCGGCCGCTCTGCTGCTGCACGCCATGGGGGTGGAGGGGCTCGGGGGGATCGACTGGCTGGACGCCCCGCCCGCCGCCGCCGTGGAGCACGCCGAGGAGCTGCTGCGACAGCTCGGCGCCTATGGCCTCTTGGGTAAGGAGATGGCCCGCTACCCGCTGCATCCGCGGCTCGCACGGCTGATTGTGGAAGCCCGCCGCCGCGGGGTGGCGGAGCAAGGCTGCATGATCGCGGCGCTGCTGAGCGCGGGCGAGAGACTGCCCGCCGAGCTGCACGCCGCCACCCGCTCCGACCTGCTGGTGCTGATGGAATCGGAATGGTCGGCGGCTGCCGAGCGGTTGGTCCGGCAGGTACATCGCATCGTCCGCCCTCCCCGGCCCCGACCCGCGGAACCGGCGGGTGCCCCGCCCGGCCCCAGGCCCCCGCTTGAAGACGCTGTGCTGATCTCGGTGCTGGCGGCGTTTCCCGACCGTGTGGCGCGCCGCCGCGAAGCCAGCGAACTGCAACTGGCGGCCGGAGGGCCGGCGCTGCTGGCCCCTTCGAGCACGGTGACCGCCAACCAGTTTCTGGTGGCCGTGGAGGCTGAGGACCGCCGGGACCAGAAGGCGCCCCTGGTGCGGATTGCCAGCGGAATCGAACCGGAATGGCTGCTGGACCTGTACCCCGAGCGCATCCGCGAGACCGTGGAAATGGAATGGAACCGCGCGGCCGAGCGTGTCGAAAGCGTGAGCGCCCTGATGTTCGACCGCATTGCCATCGAATCCCACCGCGCCGGGCCGAGAGGGCACCCCGATCCCGAGGCCGCCCAGGCGCTGCTCACGCGGAAGGCCCTGGAAGCGGGCGTCGCGCGCTTCGCGGATCCCGGTGAAATCGAGGCCTTTCTGGCGCGCGTGAATTTCGCGTCGCAACACGGCCCGGTTCCGCCACTTGGTCCGGACGATGTCGCGCGCGCGTTGGGATCGCTGGCATACGGCCTGGCGAGTTTCGCCGAACTGGAATCCGCCGGGCGCGAGGGCGGATTGTTGCGCGCGGTGGAACGGCAACTGGGGCCGGGCGCGCGGCGGCTGCTGGATGAGATCGCCCCGGAACGCATTCGCCTGGCTCGCGGCCGGCACGCGCGCGTCGAGTACCAGGCCGGACAGCCGCCCTCGGTGGCCTCGCGCCTTCAGGATTTCTTCGGCATGCGCCAAACCCCCGCGGTGGCCCGTGGCGCGGTCCCCCTGGTGGTGCGCTTGTTGGCGCCCAGTCAGCGGCCGGTGCAGACCACCAGCGACCTGGCGGGCTTCTGGCAGCGCCTCTATCCGCAAGTGCGAAAAGAGCTGGCCCGGCGCTATCCCAAGCACGCCTGGCCGGAGGACCCCCTCGCATGACCGCGCCGTCTGTTATATATGGTTGATCTCGAAATCATATGCCCCATTTTCATGGAACCATGCACAGTTTCCGCACCCGCCTGGCCTCCGGCGAGCCGGACGCAGGCAATCGCGAATGGCGCCCGCCCACGCACGAGGAGATCGCCCGCCTGGCCTATTCCTACTGGGAGGCTCGCGGATGCCAGGGAGGCTCGCCCCTGGAAGACTGGTGTCGCGCCGAGCGCGAGCTGAGGTCGCATGTCGCCTGAAGAATTCCGCCTTTACGGACACCAGGCGATCGATTGGATCGCCGAATACCTGGCGCATCCCGAGCGCTATCCCGTGCTGGCGGCCGTCAAGCCCGGCCAGCTCACCGACGCGCTGCCCGCCCGCGGCCCCGAGCGCGGCGAGCCTATGTCCGCCATCCTGGCCGATTTCGAGCGTCTGATTGTGCCCGCCACCACGCACTGGAACCATCCCGGCTTCCTGGCCTATTTCGCCAATTCGGGGACGCCCGAAGGCATCCTGGGCGAGCTATTCTCGGCCGCGCTCAACAGCAACGGCATGGTCTGGAAGACCTCGCCGGCCGCGACGGAACTGGAACAGGTGACGCTCCGCTGGCTGCGCAACTGGACCGGATTGCCGGACGGATGGTTCGGCCTGATCTACGACACGGCTTCCACCAGCAGCATGCACGCCATCGCCGCGGCGCGCCAGGCCGCCGACCCGGAATCGCGTTCCAAGGGGACGGCCCGCGGACTGGTGGTCTACACCTCCGAGCAGGCCCACTCTTCCATCGCCAAGGGATCGATCGCCGTCGGCATCGGCCACGATAACGTGCGCCTGGTGCCCGTGGACGCCGAATTCCGCATGTCGGCGGAAGCCTTGCGCGGCCTGATCGAGCGCGATCTCGCTGCCGGACTGCGTCCCTGCTGCGTGGCTGCGACGGTGGGCACCACTTCCACCACCAGCGTCGACCCCGTCCCGGCCATCGCCGATATTTGCGAGCGCCATCGCCTGTGGCTGCACGTCGACGCCGCCTACGCCGGCTCGGCCGCCGTGGCTCCGGAGTTCCGCTGGGCGCTGGCCGGCTGCGAGCGCGCCGACAGCCTGGTGACGAATCCGCATAAATGGCTGCTGACGCCCGCGGATTGCAGTGTGTTCTACACGCGCCGCCCCGACGTGCTGAGCCGCGCCTTCTCCCTGATTCCGGAATATCTGCGCACCGAGCAGGACCCGCGCGCCGTCAACCTGATGGACTACGGGGTGCCGCTGGGCCGCCGCTTCCGCGCCCTGAAGTTGTGGTTCATCCTGCGTTCGTATGGACGCGAGGGCCTGGCCGCCGTGATCCGCGAGCACGTGCGCCTGGCGCAGGAATTCGCGCGCAACGTGGCTGCCGACGCGCGCTTCGAAATAGCCGCCCCCGCGCCCTTTTCCGTGGTGAACTTCCGCTACAAAGGCACCGACGACGACAATCGCCGGATCCTCGAAAAGGTCAACGCCGCCGGCGACGTTTTCCTGTCGAGCACGGTGCTGAACAACCGTTTCACGCTGCACCTGGCGATTGGCAACTACGGGACCACCAGCGTCCAGGTAGACCGGGCCTGGCAGTTGCTGCAAGAAGCCGCCGCGTGACGGCCGGTGGGGGCGGACGGCCGCGTCCAGGCGCGCTTTTTGCCCTACGGCGCGCGGCCGTCGAGGGAGACCGGCCCGTTCATTTCCTCCAGGCGCCCTCTGCGGTTTGGCGTTTGTGTGCCATCCGGCAGCCTTGGCGCAGGAACATCAAACGGTGAAGGATCCCCTCACGAGAGCACAACTGGTCAACCGATCGCCAGCCTGACCGGCTTGCCGACGCGGCTCAGCATTTCCACCAGCGTATCGATGGTGAACTTGGCGGTCTTCTTGTTCACCACGTCGGACACACGCGGGCGCGAGACCATCAAAATCTCGGCGGCCTCGGCCTGCTTCAAGTGATGTTCCGCAATCCAGACAGACAGCTCTTCCATCAGTTGCCGCTTCAGCAGGCGCGCGTCACTGATCTGTTTGCGGGACGCAGCCTGTAGGCGTTTGGCCTCATCCGGCGCAAAACCCAGTTCCAGGAAGAGGTTCGCGCCCGGCTTTGTCACATGGCGGATTTCGGTGTCGATCTTCATTTCTTTTCCTTCGTCTCGTTGCACACGGCGCGATAGCGCGCTGCGGCGATCGCCCTATCGTGCTTGCTGGTCGCCTGAGTTTTCTTCTGGAAGCAATGCAGGACGTAGATGGCCTCCGCGAACTTGGCGACGTACATCACGCGGTAAATGCCGCTTGCCTCCCCGATCCGAATCTCCCTCGTGCCCGAACCTACTTCGTCGAACGGCTTCCAGTCTGCCGGCTCAAGCCCGGCCTGGATCTTCCCCAACTGGAAGCCCGCTTCCTTCCGGGCGTCTCTTGGGAACGCCAGCAGATCGTCGTAGGCAGACCCTACCCAACGGATCTGTTTTCGATCGTCCATACAACCAGCATGTATAAGATTTTGTACACGCCTGCGGGTGCAAGTCAAGGTGCTCGGCGTGGGCGGAGCTGTCAACAGAGAACGCCGAAGTTGGAAAGTAGCATTCCTGGGGGCCCAGGAGTTGGCTCCCCAGTCTGGACACGTTTCGAACTTTTGCGGCGTAAAACGGGTTCCGGTCGAACCAGTTCAATTCCTTTCAGGCCAATGGCGTACACGCAAAACTGGCACTCTCATCCAGACTGGGTGCCCAGCCGAGATCAGTCTCGAACAACGTGAGAACGGGCATCTTCGAGCGACGGCCTGTCGGAGCATTGGCGGGCCGGTTAAGGGGTAGGACATGCGCCGGGGTTTGCGCCCACGAGCTATCCTCTTTGCAGGAGGACGTGCGAGTGCGGACAGTCTGGATTCTTGGAGCTGGCGCTTCGAAGGCAGCCTACTGCGGCATGCCGCTCGTGAAGGACTTCATGCAGGAAGCGCTCCACCGTTTGCGTCTCTCGGGGAACCAGGGGAGCAGGCTTCTGAAATTCATTCGCGACACTTACGGGTATGAGGAGCCAAAGAACGTAAACGTTGAAGAGCTCCTGACATTCGCTTGGTGCGATGTGTCCCATTTGGACAGCCAGCGCGATTCTCCGCTCCCAGAGCCAGAACAATTGCGCCTGGTTCACGCTCTGGATGCCCTCCGAAAAGTAGAGGCTCTGATTATCGCAGTGTTGTTCCAAGCGCAGCGGGAATGTGTGCAGATAGGTGATCGGGTCCACGACGCCCTCGCCGAGAGGGTTGATAAGACCCAAGACACAGTAATCAGCTACAACTACGACCTCTTGGTTGACCGTGCGCTCTGGAAGGTCAAAAAGGCATCCTCGGATGACCATGGTGTTGTGTTCGACGGCTCGGTCGACGGAGACCCAGGCCCTTCGGTTCGCGGAGATTACATAGGCGAACCGAAGATCCAGCCGGGCTGTCAGGAGGCGAGGGAGGGTGTGCCCGTCCTGAAGCTACACGGCTCATTGAACTGGCTTGGCCTCGAACACGCCAACCTCTTCAAGCGAGACCCTGAGGTTTTCTATCTGCCCGAGGCCATAAACATTCCAGTCGGACCAGATTTCTGGTGGACTGGCTTCGGCAGCTTGCGGGCCGCCAACGGTAAGAATGACATTTCACAGTCCGGACGCCTTCGACCGATCATTGTTCCTCCGACGTTTGCCAAGGATGCCTTGAGGGGAAGCCCCATGGGGAAGCTCTGGCCGAAGGCGAAAGAGGCTCTTGAGAAGTGCGACCGCGTAGTGATCATCGGACTGTCCTTGCGCGAAGCTGACTACCAGACACGATGGCTGCTTCGCACTGCGCTCGCTGCCGCTCGCCCGCGCGACATCGAGATCGATGTGGTGAACCCGAGCTCTGAAGATCGGAATCGCCTCCGCGGGTTTTTCCTGGGTTTGGGCAGGGTTGTTCCATACGAGTCCATCGACAAGTTTCTCGACGGACGGCCGACGACATAGGCGCGCGTTGCCGATACCGCGCAACTCTTGTGGATGCCGAGCTTGCCCGGATACTTGCCGGCTGGATACATTGCCCCGCTCCGCGGGAATCGTATAGACTGAATGCAGGAAGACCCATGAGCAGGGAATTCGTTGAACGCCGGAATGAGAGCTTTTATTTAATCGGAAGTCGTGTGCCATTAGCCCACGTTGTGCGGGAATTTCAGCGCGGGGAATCCCCGGAGGCCATTCGGTCACACTATCCGGCACTGAGCTTGGAGCAGGTTTACGGCGCGATCACCTTCTATCTGGGAAGTCAGAAAGATGTGGAAGCGGACATCGCGGAACGTGAGCGCGAAGAGGATGCTTTCACTATAGCCCATCCAACGCCCCCCGAAGTCAGGATGACGTTCGAGCGTATGCAGCAGAGCGTCTCGCGGCGAAGCTGACGGATGGTCCGTTTCCTGGCGGACGCCAGTCTCCACGATGCGATTGTCACGGGGTGCCTCCGCCGTGAACCGGCAATCGATTTTCTTTCGGCCCATGAGGCCAGGCTGGAAGGAGTTCCCGATCCCAATGTGCTTGCCTTCGCCACGAAGGAGAATCGAATTCTTGTCACTTCCGATCTCAGGACGATGCCCCGCCACTTCGGCGACTTCCTTGAGGCGAACGGCCGGTGTGCGGGCGTCTTTCTCGTCAAACAGAGAGTGGCCCTGGCGGATGTCATTGAGGCTCTCGTGCTGGTATGGGCCGCTTCGGCCGCAGACGAATGGAACAATCGGATCGTGGAGATTCCTCAGCCGTAAACCAAGGGCCGCTGGCCCCGCAGCTTCGAGTTCGAATCCCGTCTGGGGTTTTGAAATCTGGCTCCCCAGTCTGGACACGTCTCGAACTCGCCAAAGGCGCCCAGGATAACTTCCGGTTGGCCCGTGATCCAGGAGGGCACCTCTCCGGGGAAGGCGTTCTGCCCGGCCAAGTGGCCGGCCATGCGACGCGGCATTTCAGAATAAACAGGTCTCTTGTGGTATGATTCGTGCACAATGGCCCCGAAGCATTGCTTCACCTTGTTTCTGATGGCGTCGGGCATTGGGTCTGCTGCGGCCGCCGACCAACTCCCTGCTTATTGCGGTCCGGTAGGCGTGGCGCGCTACCAGATGCAGGGACCTCCGGCGGCGCCGCCCGAACCGGTCATCACGCTGCAGAACGGGACGGTGATTACCGTCACCAACAACACGGACGTGGTGAACGGGGATGTGTCGTCACCGGCAAGACTGACGGCTTGGCCGGGGCCGGACGGTATCTCGCTGCGCGAGGCGATCCTGGCGACGAACAATTCGCCCGGCACGTACACGATCCGATTTGATCCCAAGCTGGCAGGGGCGACCATCACGATAGGGCCCAAAGCCCTACCGGATCTCACCGGGGGCAACGTGATTATCGATGGAGATATCGATGGGGACGGGAAACCGCATGTGACGCTCATGGGACAACCGCCCGCCGGTGGGCTGCTCTTCGGATTTTCGATCAAGTCCGGCGGTAACACGATCCACGCACTGGAGCTGGACGGCTTTACTCAGGGAGTCTTCTTCGCTGCCCTGACGCCCGGTCAGGTCCTGGCCAATAACACGGTGAGCCACATGACGATCCGGAACGCTACGGATGGCATTCTATTGCGTCCGGGAGACCAGAAAGTTCCGTTGCTTACCCGCTGGGTGAATACGCTGATCGTGGGGAATGACATCCAGTGCTCGAACGATGGGATCGGGTTCTACCTCCACTTTTCCGGTGGAAACTCCCTGGAACACACCACCATCATCCGGAACATTGTTCGCGGTGGAAACAACGCAGGGATTTCTCTGCAAGCCGGAGACTGGGCGACAGGCACGGACAATACCGTTACCGACGCGGAAATAGCGGATAACGTCGTCGACGGCCCCTGGCAAGCCGGCATCTGGCTCGCTGCCGGCGCCGTGGGTGCCAGCAGGAACCATCTGAGTGGAATCCGCGTGGAGCGGAATCAGGTCATCATGGAGCCGGGATCGACAACGCTCTTTGGGATGCAGATCATCGTTGGCGACGCCGGAACCGACTGGTGGGACCCCACCTTCCTGCCATACACCTATCCCGATGACAACGAGATCGCCAATGTTCAGATCCTGGGTAATACGGTGAGTGGCGCGGCCGCGCGAGGCATCAATCTTCAACTCGGGTGGGGCGGAGCCGGCAACAATCTGATACACGATATTGTGGTCGCGGGTAACACAGTGCAATGCGCATCGCAGGGCAGCATAGACTCAATGGGGATCCGCTTGTTGGGTGGAGAAGGCGTCAGTCCGGCCGGGCGTAAGCCCGCTCACGACAACCTGATGCGGAATGTGGTGCTCGAAGCCAATACGGTTCGAATGTCGGCAACGGTGTTGTATCGCCAGAATGGGGCGATTACTTTGACCGGGGGAAATACTGGCGCCGTCAATGGCCGCATGGAAAATATCTGGGTCTCGCATAACGACCTGGACGGCGGTGGGGCCGTGGACCTGAACATCTACGGTGGATCGGACCATACGGCGTTCACGAATCCTTCGCAGGATTTTGTCAGCGGCGGCAACACCGTGAGCCACGTCGAGGTCTGGTGTAGTCTCGCGCGAACGGCGCCGACGTCCGGAGGAAGCACTCCGTCTTCGTTCAAAGGGATCACCGTCTCGGGCGGAATCAACGGTGCCACCAGCAATGTGGTTCAGGGAGTTCGGTTACAGGACAACCTTGTCGCCGGTGTACTGAACGACGTCACAGTTCAGGACAACTCGCCCGATGGCTCGACTGGCAACACCGCCTCCCTATTGTCCGTCGCCGCGGGAACGCCCGATGCGAACCCGGCCGGGCTGAGGAACGCGGCAAGCGTGGCGAATGTACCGTTGGCCGCCGGGTCGCTCGCTTCGCTCTACGGATCGGGTTTTGGCAGCTTCACCGGCTCGACCGGAACCCCGCCTCTGCCGACTGCGGTGGGGGGAGTGTCAGTGCAGGTCAACGGCGTATCCGCACCGCTGTACTATGTCTCGCCGAGTCAGCTTATTTTTCAGGTCCCATGGGAGGTGGCGGGGAGCCTGGTGTCATACGTCGCTGCAACCGTT
>Ga0182021_10005682_pt1 | contig 14807 bp, 13 predicted proteins | sample 612E3MmetaG_FD_120493 | JGI IMG/M metagenome (GOLD analysis project Ga0182021, IMG submission 120493) | Permafrost microbial communities from Stordalen Mire, Sweden - 612E3M metaG (Illumina Assembly) | ecosystem: Environmental > Terrestrial > Soil > Wetlands > Permafrost | place: Sweden... | reverse complement strand
TCGAACTTTACAGCAAGTAGTTGTTCGTTGTTGGCGGTTCTTGTTCGCGTCGAGTGGCTTTACGAGCAACCGGCAACCAGAAACAAGAAACTGTTTTTGCGGTCCACGATCGAGCCAGATCAGCCTGTCACGGCGCCTGATCCGAACCCGGGCCGGTTCGGAGAGCCGTACAGAGCTACATGGCCGAGAGGAGAACACAAAATGCTTTGGAAGGGTTTTCAAAAACCGAAACGGCTGGCGAACGATGCCAGCTCGCTGACCGACAAGTACGGGATGTTCTGGGCGCAGCCATTTGAGCGCGGCTTTGGCACCACCATCGGGAACGCTCTGCGGCGGGTCCTGCTGAGTTCGATCGAAGGCGCAGCCGTCACGGCGGTCAAGATCGAAGGCGTGCTGCACGAGTTTCAGTCCATCCCCGGAGTGGTCGAGGATGCGACGGACATCATCCTGAACCTGAAGCAGATTCCGTTCAAGCTGGCGGGCGATGGTCCGAAGGCGATTTACCTGCGCTCGGATCAGCCGGGTGTGATTACCAGCGGCATGGTCGAAGCCGACGGCGATGTCGAAGTGCTCGACAAGGACATCTACATCGCAACCGTGAGCGAGGGCGGCAAGCTCGACATGGAGATGCGGCTGAAGCGCGGCCGCGGCTATGTTTCGGCCGACAAGAACTTCGAGGACGATCTGGGGATCGGATTCATTCCCATCGATTCGGTGCATTCGCCGGTCCGTAAGTGCAATTACACGGTGGAAGCGGCGCGTCTGGGGCAGATCACCGACTATGACAAGCTGACCCTGGAAGTCTGGACGAACGGTTCCATCACTCCGGGCGATGCCCTCGGATTGGGCGCGAAGCTGGTGAAGGACCACATGAACATCTTCATCAACTTCGAAGAAGAGATCGAGACGGCATCGTCGAGCGAAGAGCGAAAACCGGAGATCAAGAACGAGAATCTGAACCGTTCCGTTGAGGAACTGGAGCTCTCGGTGCGCAGTTATAACTGCCTGAAGAACGCCAACATTCAGACCATCGGCGAACTGGTACAAAAGACCGAAGCCGAGATGCTGAAGACGAAGAACTTCGGGCGCAAGTCGCTGAACGAGATCAAGGAGATTCTTTCCTCGATGGGGCTGAGCCTGGGCATGAAGATCGACGAGCACGGAAACGCCGTGCCCGGGCCGACTTCCAACCAGGTGCTGCCGGCGTCGGCGTACGGCGATAACGATCTGTAAGAGACAGTTTCTGGTTTCCGGTTTCTAGTTTCTCGCCAAGTCGAGGGGCGGGCTAGAAACTGGGAACAAGAAACCAGAAACTAGAAAATTGGCCACTGGCAACTGACCACTGGCAACTGGGGTTTTCCATGCGTCACAAAGTTGCAGGATTCAAACTGGGGCGGAACACGAGCCATCGACGCTCGCTGTTTCGCAATCTGGTCACGTCGCTGATCGTAGAAGAGCGCATCGAAACGACCGTGCCAAAAGCGAAGGCGATGCGTCCGATCGTCGAGAAGATGATCACGCTGGGCAAGAAGGGTGATCTGGCGGCGCGCCGGCAGGCACTGGCCTATCTGATGACGGAAGAAGCGGTGCACAAGCTTTTTGATACCGTGGCGCCCCGCTTTGGCGATCGGAAAGGCGGCTATCTGCGGATCGTACGCACCGGCTGGCGGAAGGGCGATGGCGCCGATACGGCGTTCATCGAACTGCTGGGCAGCGAGCAGGTGCTCGACGAGAAGCGCCAGAAACGTGCCGAAGTCCGCACCAAGCGTGCCGAAGAGACCCGCAAGGCAATGGAAGAAGCCGAAGCGCAGTCAGTAGCAAGTGCCGAACCGGCCGAGGGTGGCGAGAAGAAGGAGTAGTTCCCCGAAGCGTTTTCAGCAATTGAGAAGGGCGTCCCAAAAAAGGACGCCCTTTTGGTTTGTTTGTGGGTGCCGGATTACTGGCCGAGTGGTCCGTTCACGGTTCCGATGAAGCCGGTTTTGTTGTCCAGCACGGCGAGCCGGAGTTCCTGACCGCCGGCCGGGATTTCCAGATCGAGGGGCACCATCATGCCGTGATCAAGAATCTGTTGATAGGTGGCAGCATCGAAGGCGCGATCCACCTTAGTCGTGCGGGTCGCCAGATTTTTCCCGTTCGAACTGTACACGCTGGCGTAAAGAGTCACACTCATCTTCCTGCTGCCGCCGGAATCCTCCGCGGTGAGCGTGCCCGCGTCCCGAAGCGGCAAGTTACGCAACATAAAACCTCCACTGCTGCATCTGAACTTGGGGAAACTACGGGAATGTACCCTGTTTTCAGGTCATTGGCAATCCGCGCTGTGAGTTCGCGAATCACTTGGCGGTGGCAAAGCATCTCCCCTCCATCGCCGAGCAGCAGGCTGAAGATTTGCCTCTTGTGCAGGGGCTCCCTACAATAGAAGTTTATCTTCCAGAAATCTTATGATCCATTTTCCAGTCCCCGAAGCCCTCACATTCGATGACGTGCTGCTGCTGCCGGCGCATTCTGAAGTGGTGCCTGCCAACACGAATACTCAGACCCAGATTTCGCGCAATATCCGGCTGAACGTGCCGATCATCAGCGCTGCCATGGACACGGTCACCGAGTCGCACATGGCGATCGGCATGGCCCAACAGGGCGGATTGGGCATCATTCACCGCAACCTGACCATCGAGCAGCAGGCCAACGAAGTGGACAAGGTGAAGCGGTCGGAAAGCGGCATGATCGTGGATCCAGTGACCATGTCGCCGGATGAGAAAGTTTCGGACGCGCTGGAAGTGATGAAGAAGTACAAGATTTCCGGTGTGCCCATTACCCAGAAAGGCGGCAAGCTGGTTGGCATCCTCACCAACCGCGATTTACGCTTTGAAACCCGCTTCGATATTCCCATCAGCAAAGTCATGACCAAGAACAACCTGATCACGGTGCCGGTGGGAACCACGCTGGAGCAGGCCGAAGAAATCCTGCACGAACACCGCGTCGAAAAACTGCTGGTAGTGGATGACAAGTACAACCTGAAGGGCTTGATCACGGTCAAGGACATTCAGAAGAAATTGAAATATCCCGGGGCCGCGAAAGATTCTCACGGACGGCTGCGGGTGGGCGCGGCAATCGGCGCGACCGGCGACTTCCTGGAGCGCGCGCAGGAACTGGTGAAGACGAAGGTGGACGTGCTGGCGATTGATAGCGCGCACGGGCACTCCAGCCTGGTGCTGGAAGCGGTCAGGAGAGTGAAGGCTCAGTTGCCGGACGTGGACCTGATCGCGGGCAACGTGGCGACGTTTGACGGCGCGTGCGAACTGGTACGGGCGGGCGCGGACGGGGTCAAAGTCGGAATCGGCCCGGGATCGATCTGCACGACGCGCGTGGTGACTGGAGTTGGCGTGCCCCAGATTACGGCGATTGCGGAAGCGTCGCGGGCCACGCGCGATGCCGGAGTTCCCGTCATCTCCGACGGTGGGATCAAGTATTCCGGCGATATCACCAAGGCGCTGGCGGCGGGCGCTTCCGCGGTCATGATCGGTTCGATGTTTGCCGGAACAGACGAGAGTCCCGGCGAGTTGATTCTGTACCAAGGCCGCACCTTTAAGTCGTATCGCGGCATGGGATCGTTGAGCGCCATGGCGGCAGGATCGAGTGAACGCTATTTCCAGAACTCGGATGGCGACTCTTCCACGGGGATGCCGGCGATGGGCGAAGAGTCCAACCGTCTGGGCAAACTGGTTCCGGAAGGGATTGAAGGGCGCGTGCCCTATCGCGGTTCGGTGGCGATGATCGTGACCCAGATGGTCGGCGGAATGAAATCGGGCATGGGCTACTGCGGCTGCGCGACCATCCCCGACCTGCAGCAGAAGGCGCGTTTCGTGCGCATCAGTGCGGCCGGACTGCGCGAGAGCCACGTACACGACGTCATCATCACGCGCGAAGCCCCCAACTACGCGCTGGAGTAGGAAGAAAGTCTCTTTGCCCACGAACCGTCCGAATCTTCTACGCGCCTGGTGGCCCGCCGCGGCATGGCTCGGGATCATCGCGGGCGAGTCCACCGACTACATGTCAGGCGAGCACACCAGCGGCGCGCTTTACGCGATCCTAACCCGGCTGTTCGGCGACATCGATCTTTACGACTTCCTGGTCTGGCATCACTACGGGCGCAAGGCGGGCCACGTCATCGGATACGCAATGCTCTGCCTGCTGTTGTACCGGGGCTGGAGGGCGACTTTCGGGGAACCGCGGCCGTGGGCTTGGAAGCCAGCAGTGTACGCGTGGCTGGGAACGATTTTGATTGCGTCCCTGGATGAGTGGCACCAGAGCTTTATTCCATCCCGCACGGGGAGGCCGCAGGACGTCGTGCTGGACAGCGTGGCCGGCCTGGTTCTTCTTGTGATCGCTTATTTCTGGCTGCGCCGTTTCGAAGCGGCGGAACAGAGCGCATGATTCAGTATTTTTCGGACTTCGGACGATAGAAGAGCAGTGCCACCGCGGAGAGAGCTGCGATCCCAGCGGACAGATAGAACGGAACTGGCGCACCGTAAAACTTCCACAATTCCCCCGTGATTACGCTGGCAAGCAGGGTCGTCACGCTGGTCACGAAGAAGTAAATCCCCAGAGCGCGCCCGCGCACCTCCGGCGCAACCGTTTCCACGACCAGGGCTTTCAGCACCGGATTGGTGAGGGCGTAGAACAGGCCATAGAAGGCCATCGTCAGCCAGATGGCGAGCCTCGAGGGCGCGGCAGCGAAAACTACGTACACCACGGCAAAGACGAAGTACCCGGTGGCGGCGATGGTGGAGCGCGAGAAGCGATCACTGAACTTTCCCGCCGGCCAGGAAAGCAGCGTGTACATGATGTTGAAAACCAGCCCGAGAAGGGGCGCATGGGCGGCCGGAATTCCGACGTTGCCCGCTCGCAACACCAGAAACATGTCGCTGGAATTGCCCAGCGAAAAGAGCGTGACCACCGCCAGGACGTAGTAGAAGCTGCCCGGCAATTTCGGACGCCAGTCCGAGGCGGGTGGAGCGAGTGTTGGTACTTTCCCGGGACGAGCGGGGGCATCGCAATGTTTGTCATCGGTCGTGCAGGTGGCGTCGGCTTTGGATCTTTCCGTTGCGCGGTGAGTTTCACGGATCCCGATCCACGCGGCGAGAATGCACAACGCGCCCGGCACCGCCGCCCACCAGAACACGCCGCGCATTCCGAAATGTCCAATCAGAGCCAGCGCCACGAGCGGGCCAACGATGGCGCCAGCGGAATCCATCGCCTGAATCAGCCCATACGCCGAGCCGATACGCGAGGTATCCACCGACTCGGCGACCATCACGTCGCGGGCGGTCCCGCGGATGCCCTTGGCAAAGCGATCGGCAAAACGAATGCCCAGAATCTGCCACCACGAGGAAACCAGTGCCAGGAGCGGCTTGACGGCGTTGGCGACGACGTAGCCCCCGACCACCAGCGGTTTCCGCCGGGGTAGCCGGTCGGCAAGATAGCCGGAAAAAAGCTTGGCGAATGAAGCGACGCTCTCCGCGACTCCCTCGATGATTCCCAATTGCGCAGGACCGGCGCCGAGCGAGGTGAGGAAAGCCGGCAGAACCCAATAGGCCATTTCGCTGGCCGTGTCATTGAGAAACGACGTCAGGCCAAAGGCGTAGACGTTGCGCGGCGTGGATTTGGACGGAGGAGCGATTGGTAGGTCCATCGGACTAGAAAATAACATGGGTTAACCGGTAGTCGCATCTGCACCCCGCGGACTACAACCGTCGGTTCGCAAGGAGCGGGTTCTCCCCAGGAACGAAAGTTTCGCCCAGCCGATTACTGCTGGAGCGCTTGAAACTTGCGTTTTTGCGGGCGCGGAGTGCAATATAGAGGCGGATTCCAGTCACATCCCGATGTGACGGCGCTCCAAAAAATGGTGACGCTTTCGCCGGGATCTGGCATCCAATAGAACTGGAAGAGTAATACTGCGGCTACAACATCCCCGCTGGTTGGGCGCGCCGATCGAAAAAAGCGCGCAGTGAATCAGCTGAGCCGCTGATGGCTTTCAACATCCCCGTTCCAAGACGAGCCGAACGACCGCAGATCGCGGATGCGCGTGCTTGGAGCTGAAAGCGAGACAACATGGCAACCGCAACTGACGTTTGCAGCTTGGAGAACTATCTCGTCCTTCCGGACCGGACGATGGACGGGCGAATTCGGGCGGCCAAGAAGGCGCTCGGTAAAGAAGTGATCGTGCTGGGACATCATTACCAGCGCGATGAAGTGATCCAGTTTGCCGATGTCCGTGGCGATTCCTACAAACTCTCCCAGGAAGCGGCGCGCGCCCAGGGCCGCTACATCGTGTTCTGCGGCGTTCATTTCATGGCGGAGAGCGCCGACGTGCTGAGCCGGCCCGGCCAGGTCACCATTCTTCCCGACCTCAACGCTGGATGCTCCATGGCTGACATGGCGGAGGTTACGCAGGTAGAAGACTGCTGGGAGCAACTGGTGCGCGCGGGAGCGACCACCGACGCCGGCGATGGGATTACCCCGATTACGTATATCAACTCCACGGCTGCGATCAAAGCGTTTGTTGGTGAGCGCGAAGGCGTAGTTTGCACGTCATCGAACGCGGCCGCGGCGATGAAGTGGGGATTCGCGAAGAATGCGAAATTGCTTTTCCTCCCCGACCAGCACCTGGGCCGCAACACCGGCTTCGCCATGGGGATCCCGCTGAACGAGATGGTGGTTTGGGATCCGTATCAGCTCGGCGGCGGCGTGACGCCTGACCGTTTGCGGGCCGCGAAGATAATACTGTGGAAGGGTCACTGCGCCGTCCACCAGCGGTTTCTGCCGGAGCACGTGGACAACGTGCGCGCGAAGCATCCCGGGATCCGCGTGATTGCGCATCCCGAGTGCCGGTGGGAAGTCTGCCAGAAGGCGGACGGGATCGGCTCGACCGAAGGCCTGCTGACGATGATCCGCGAAGCGCCGTCGGGCTCGATGTTTGCCGTGGGTACGGAGATTCACCTGGTGAACCGCATGGGCAAGGAATTTGGGGCGCAAGGGAAAAAAGTTATTACGCTCGACGATTCCGGATGCCTGTGCACCACCATGTTCCGCATCTCACCGCAGCACCTGTGCTGGGCACTGGAGAACCTGGTCGAAGGCAACGTGGTGAATCAGATCAAGGTGAAAGACAGCGTGAAGAGTTGGGCCAGGGTGGCGCTGGACCGGATGCTGGAAATCAGGTAGCAGGTGGCGGCTGGCAGGTCGCAGGCATCAGGCAGCCTTGTCGGGCTGCGCTTGCAGGTGATTCACCAAGCCATTCAGAATGCGTCCCACCTCTTCGGCTTGGCTAAGAGTACTGCTGAATGTGGGTGCATCGAGGTATTCGAGTTCCCGGACAATCGAAAGCTGGGTCTCCAATTCGAGCAGGGATCCCCGCGCCTGATACAGAAAGTGTACGAAGTCTTTCCGAGTGCGGCGGCCCTTGCCTTCAGCGATATTGCTCGGCACGGAGACAGCAGCCCGCCGCATCTGAGAAGTTAGTCCATGGACTTCGTCTTTAGGGAATCGTCGCGTGCATCTGTAAATGTCGAGTGCCAGAGCCTTCGCTTTTTGCCATGCAATCAGATTGCGGTAGCTCTCTGTCATAAAGGAGGGCCTCGACGCAATCAGATGCCGTTCGGCATGTGCTTGCAGTGACCCCTGTCACGCCGCGTTTGTTTGGTTTTCCTGCCATCTGCGATCTGCCAACTGCTAGCTTCAGCGTCCTGCTCAGTTAGAATAGACTCACATGTCCGACCGTACCTTTACGCTCGATGAAGCCCACACCCTGTTGCCGGTGCTGGAGTCGCTACTCAAGCAGGGGATCCAGGGCAAGAAACTGATTGAGGAAGTTGACGCCGAGTTGCAGGAGGTTACGCACCGCATCTTCCTGAATGGCGGGACGCTGGTGAATGTCGTGCACCTGGCGCGGAGGAAGGCCGAGCGCGAGCGGGCGATTCAGCGCATCAAGGACGCGATCGCCGAAATCGATTCCACCGGAGTCCAGGTGAAGGACCTCGATGTCGGGTTGCTCGATTTCCCGTGCAAGGTGGAAGGCGAGATCATCCTGCTCTGCTGGAAGTTGGGCGAGCCGAAAATTGGGCATTGGCACAACACTACGGAAGGATTTGCCGGACGCAAGCCAATTGATGAGCGGATTGCGAGGGCGGGGAAAAAGAAGCGGATCTAGACTCGAGGCTCTTGGCTTTAGGAAAAGTTGAGATAGGGCAAGCCGGGTCTCTGCGGATGGTTTCGCTACGATGCGCACCAGCCAAGAATCCCTGCAAGTTTGCCCTCCTTTTTCGTTCTTTCTCCAGAACACCGGAGGACCAAAGTGTCCGTGGCCTGGCACGACTCCAGACATGCACTAGCGGGGAAAGAGCAAGGGGCGGGTGTTCTGCTAAAATCACGCTATCCGAGGCGATTCCATATGTTTACCGGGCGCAAACTGCCGCTGACTCTCGCTTTTGTTGTGCTAGTAGCCCTGGCGTTTGGCGCCAGTTGCAAGGGCTTCTTCGTCGACCCGGTCCTGACCACGATTGGGGTCGGGCCGACCGGTCAGAACATCCAGAAGGACGACACGTTGCAGATGTCTGCCCGAGGAACCTACGACGACGGGAGCATCAAGAACATTACGAACTCGGTCGTATGGTCGAGTAGCGACCCTTCCGCCACGATCACCAAGAGCGGCTTGGTCAAGGCGGTCACGCCGCCGGGGACATCCACCATTTCCGCAAGCCTGGATACGATCACAGGCACCGCCACGGTGAACATCGTTCTCACCGGGGTAACGGCAATTACGGTTGATCCAAAGACAGCGAACCCCAAGGTCGGCGACACGGTGCCCTTCACCTGCGCGGCGACCGTATCAGGCCAGTCCCAACAGGTGGATATTACCGACGTTGCGACGTGGGTGACGAGTGACACGACCAACACCACGTTCGATGGTGGCAATCCCAACATACTGACCATCGACAGTGGGGCTACTCATGGGGAGGTTGTTACCGTGACGGTCTCTTACACAGTGGGTACAGTGACGTTCAAGGACACTTCCACGGTCACGGTTCAATAGCCGGCCCCGCACCGCAACCGAGGGCATGCCCATTCGGAGTGTCTTTCCTTCGCCCCGCCGCGCTATCATCATAAGTTGCCATGTCCGACATAAACTGCATAGGAATCTGCACCGGGGGCGGAGACGCTCCTGGACTCAATGCTGTCATTCGCGCGGCCGTTAAGGCCGCCATCCTGAAATACAAGTGGAAGGTCATCGGCATTCCGGATGGCTTTGACGGACTGATCTGGCCGGAGCGTTCGTTCGAACTCACGTTGAAAGACGTCAGCGGAATTCTGCCGCGCGGCGGGACGATTCTCGGCACCACCAACCGCGGCAATCCGTTCCATTACAAGACGGTGGAGAACGGCCAGGAAGTGGTGCGCGACATTTCCGACCAGGTGATCGGCAGCGCGCGCAAGCTCGGCATTGACGCCATCATCTCGATCGGCGGCGACGGTTCGATGAAGATCGCGCAGGAACTTTTCCTCAAGGGAATGAAGATCGTCGGAGTTCCGAAGACGATTGACAACGATCTATGCGCTACGGAAGTGACATTTGGCTTCGATACAGCGCTGCACACCGCGACCGATGCGGTGGACAAGATTCACACCACCGCCGAATCGCATCACCGGGTCATGGTGGTCGAGGTAATGGGGCGCGATGCCGGCTGGATTGCACTCGAGGCAGGCGTTGCCGGCGGGGCCCACATCATCCTGATTCCGGAGATTCCGTTCACCATCCAGAAAATCTGCGAACACCTGGAGATGCGTGACGGCTACCACAAGCGCTTCACGATCGTGGTAGTGGCCGAGGGGATCAAATTGCCTCCGGAGATGACCCACATGTCGCGCAGCATGCCGGTGGGCAACATGGTGGGCGACGCGATCGCACTCATCTCGCACAAGGAAGTGCGAGTGAGCGTGCTGGGGTATATCCAAAGAGGTGGATCGCCCTCGCCCTATGACCGCATCCTGGCGACCCGTTTCGGAGTGGCCGCAGTGGACCTGATCGCCAAGGGTGATTTCGGCAAAATGGTCTGCCTGCAGCAGGAGTGCATCCGGGCGGTGACCATCGCGGACGCGGTGGGGAGAATGAAGACAGTGGATCCGCAGGGCGAGATTGTGCGCGCCGCCCGGGCGATTGGCATCAGCTTCGGCGACTGAGGGCAGAGTCAGAAGTCAGAAGTGAGAATGCAGAAGTGAAAACTCATGCTTCGGACAGTGGCGTGCCTTTACTTCTGCAATCCGATTTCTAACTTCTGACTTTCCCCGTCCCTTCGGTGTCAATCCCACGTTGTGTCTTCCGCGCTATAGTTGAGCAGTTGATCCGGTGACGATTCCTTTCACAACCAGGTGGCGGCTCGGCGTGCTGGCATTGCTGTTGGCGCTGTTCGTTCCTGCCTGCAATCGCGGGAGGGGGCGGATGTTGGAGGTCGCTTACGTGTCCGCTCCGCATGTTAACTTGCGCGACCACGTGGCTGCCGTGTACGAAAAAGCCGGAGAGGTCAAGAATGGCGAGCGCGTGGAAGTCCTCGACCACGACCGCCGCTTCGCCAAGGTGCGCACGGCGGCGGGCGTCCAGGGGTGGATCGAACAGCGATTTCTGGTGAGCCAGCAGGTTTACGATCAGATCCAGAAACTGCTCAAGGAAAACGAGCGCGATCCCGTGCAGGGCCAGGGCACGACGCGCAACGACACCAATCTCCACGTCGAGCCGGGACGCGATTCCGAGCATCTCTACCAGATTGCCTTGGGAGAAAAAGTTGGGCTGCTGAAGCGGGGCACCGCCGAGAAGGCAGGTGCAGTGACACCGCAGGCGCGCCCGGCAGCCGGCAAGGCAGGCGAAAAGAAAGAGCAGCAGCCGGTGATCGAAGACTGGTGGCTGGTGCGCGACAGCCGGGGCCGCGTGGGCTGGGTGCTGGCGCGCATGGTTGATCTCGATGTGCCGCTTGAAATCGCGCAGTACGCCGAGGGGCAGCGCATCGTTGCCTACTTTGTGCTCGACGAAGTGCGCGACGGCGACAAGAAAGTCGCCCAATATCTAACCATCCTGACCGAACCCAAGGATGGACTGCCGTTCGACTTCAACCAGATTCGCGTCTTTACCTGGAACGTGAAACGCCATCGCTACGAGACGGCCTATCGGGAGCGGCTGCCGGGGGTTTTGCCGGTGACTGTTTCGCAGGAAGCTTTTGACAAGGAAGGAACGCTGCCAGTCTTCGTGATTCGAGTGCGGGATGACAGCGGAAACGTGGTCGAGCGCAAGTACAAGCTCAACACGCCCATCGTGCGGCGGGTGTTGGCTCCGGGGGAAGAGCAGCATCCGGTGGCGAGGAAAGCCCGGCGAAAGCCTTAGAAGAAAGTCTGGAACCGCCGAGCATTGCGTAGTGCGCGGAGGTTTCTGAGGACAAGTGCTCTTACCCCGTGTCCCTCCGTGTCCCCCGTGGTAAATGCCTTTCCACACGTTCATTCCGCACGCACGGCTCTTATCTCGGCAGTTCGCGCCGCAGGGTGATCTGCGGCAGCCTCGGCATGGGAATATGAGTTCGCGTTGCGTCCAGGCTCCGAACGGACGGAGAAGCATCCCCGCTGTCAGCCGCTTTGCTGGAGGTCTCGAGGTACTCCAGCCAGGCTTCCAGGCAGGAGCGCAGCTTCACCAGATCCAGTTCAGGTAACGACTCCTCTGCTCCCTCAAGGTTGCGCAGTCCGCGCTTCAGCACCGAGAGGGCGCCAACGCAATTGCCGGTTGAGTGGTGATGAAAGGCCACCGCCAGCTGAACCAGTCCCTGCAGGTGGCGGCGCAAGGGGCTTTGGCGGGACACCTCGCGCCATGCGTCCTCGAGGGCCTCGTGAGCGTCGAAGAAGCGGGCGGCATTGAACAGTGCCAGGCCGCGTTGGGAGTGGTTTTCGTCCACGTTTCTAGAGAATGGGGGGTGTTTTTCTGGCTACCATTCCCCATATCTCGCCTTGACTAAGTATTCCAAAAATAGTATTTGTTATGTTTAGTGTGTTCTAAACTGCACAAAAATAAGTAGTTATGTGGGTGTCGTTTTGGAGTGCAAGTTGCTTTAGTTTTGCCTTGAGCATGCAGCACGTCACCGTTCTAATGGGCCCCGTTGTTGTTTTTCGGGGCGAGATTCCTGGAAGTAAGCAGCAGTGGGTGGGCCTCGGCAGTTGCCCCTGGCCTGTGTCCGCAGCGCTTGAGTTCGATCATACCCCTGAGGAGATGAAATGAAAGCAATCAAGACTCTGTTGACTGCCGCTCTGATTCTTGTGGCCAGTCTCGCTGTAGCCCAGACGGCCTCCATCGTAGGTACCGTAAGTGACACAACCGGGGCCGTGGTTTCGGGGGCAGAGATCACGATTCTAAACATCGCGACTGGCGCCGTCCGAACGGTGACTACGGGGGATACCGGTGGCTACACGGCGACCAATCTGCCGAACGGCAAGTACCAGATCGAAGTGAAGAAGGCGAACTTCGCGAATTTCCGACTGTCGGGCATTACCCTCACGGTAGACCAGGTTCTGACCGCCAATGTTTCGCTGAAACTCGGGCCTGTGTCTGAGGAAGTCAACGTCAACGCGACGGATTTGCCTCCGATTGACACCGTCACCTCTCAGGTGAGCAACATAGTGGACTCGCGCAAGATTCTGGAATTGCCTCTGATCACGCGCGATCCCTACTCGCTGATCCTGCTCTCACCGGGCACCATTCAGTCCAATAGCGGCTTGGGCGGATTTTCGGTGAACGGCGCGCGCGAGCGCAACAACAACTTCCTGTTGGATGGCGGAGACAACAATGACACGTCGGTGCCCGGAATCGCGAGCGGCCTTGCGACCCTGAACCCGGATGCGACCGAGGAATTCCGCGTTATTACCAACAACTTCATGCCCGAGTTCGGGCGCAACAACGGCGCGATCATTGATGTGGTGACCAAGAGCGGATCGAACGGGCTGCATGGCAGCGCCTACTGGTTCGGACGCTACAACGGGTTTGGCGGTGCACGCGATTATTTCAACCACAACATCGATTTCCTCACGGGGAGCATGGAAAAGCAGAATCCATACGTGCGCAACCAGTTCGGATTCTCGGTGGGCGGACCCATCATCAAGAACAAAACGTTCTTCTTCGTGAACAACGAGTGGAATCGATTCCGTACGACGCTGACCAACGTCGTGCGTGTGCCTACGCCTGAATTCAAGACGGGGATTTTTACTTACGTAGGCAGCGAGGGCCCGCAAGATGTGAATATCGCGGATCCGGAGTCGCCGAACAACTTGAACGGGTTGCCGCTGGATCCGCTGGTGCAGTCCATGCTGGCGCTTTACCCGAATCCCACGGTTCCGGACGGGAACGGGATTACTGGCTTGTTGTTTTTTCCGTCCAAGTCGGCGTTTGATGCCTCAAACCTGACGACGAAACTGGACCATCATTTCACGGACAATGAGATCCTCACGATCCACGCGGACTATGACAGCTCCAAAGACCCAGTGGCGTTCCACGATGAATTTCTGCCCAACCTGGGAGCGACGTCGTTCAACGGACACGCGTATGTGTTGGGTGCGACTCTGACCTCGACCATCCGGCCAACGATCGTGAACGAAGCGAAGTTCGGCTGGAACAAGACGGAAGCGCCTTTTGCGTGCGGCAACCAGAACGTGTTGAACAGTTTCGGCGCCACCGACCCGTTCGGGCGCGCGCGCGATTTCACGTTCCCCCTGATTACCGGATTCGGCTGCCAGTCACTCGGCGACAGTGGCGGACAAGGACGCCGGACGGGAACCTGGGACTGGGCCGACAACCTGACATGGGTAAAAGGTGCGCACACGCTCAAGTTCGGAGCGGATTTACGCCGGGTGTATGAAAATGGGTTTTCTTCATTCGGGTCGCGCGACACGGTAACGTTCACTGCCTACCAGACCACCGCTCTCACATTACCCTTTGTGGATGTGGGTCAAGATGACGTGAACTTCCAAAACTTGGCCTCGGCGCTGTTAGGATTCACAGACACCGACACGCAATCGCAGTTCTTTGACAAAGCAGGCACTCGGACTGCGGATGACTTCCGGAAATTCCGCCAGCATGAGTACGGCTTTTACGTGCAGGATAGCTGGAAGATCCGGCCGAATTTGACCCTCAACCTCGGCGCCCGTTACCAGTTCAATGGCGTGCCCTTCGAGGTAGGCAACAATTTTTCAAACCTGTTCCAGGATGCGTCCGGCCCAGCGCCGGATCTTGGGGATGGCAATACCGGGTTCACGTTTTCCCTGGTGGGACCTGGAACCGGGCACCTGCTCTACAACAACGACTACAGCAACTTCGAGCCCCGTGTGGGTTTTGCCTGGGATCCTTACAAAGACGGCAAGACGTCGATCCGCGGCGCGTTCGGCATTTTTCACGACCGCGTCTTCGGAAATGTGTTCGGCAATGCGCGCGGCAACCCGCCGTTCCAGCAATCGCCGTTTAGCTTCACGTTCGACACACCGGAGAACGTGCCTTTGCCTGAGACGGTGACCACCTCGCCGGTGATTCTGGATGGTACAGGTTTCTTCCCCACGTTGTTCGCGAAGAACATCAAGATGCCCGCGAGCTACAACTGGAACTTCGGAGTGCAGCACGAAATCCTGCGGAATCTCACCCTGGACATCAACTACGTTGGGGCGCATGCCATTCACCAGTTGCGGGTGGTGGACGGCAACCCCCCACAACCGAATTTGGTGGCGCAGAACATCGCGGA